>Ga0209212_1000757_pt1 | contig 59634 bp, 66 predicted proteins | sample RifGroC2_FD_183996 | JGI IMG/M metagenome (GOLD analysis project Ga0209212, IMG submission 183996) | Groundwater microbial communities from Rifle, Colorado, USA - Groundwater C2 (SPAdes) (version 2) | ecosystem: Environmental > Aquatic > Deep subsurface > Groundwater | place: Rifle, Colorado...
TACAGTTAAGGCTCTTTGAAAATATGGCGTGAAACAACTTTCGGGGCGGCCTTCCGCACAGATTGAGGAACGTTACAGTTAAGGCTCTTTGAAAATATGGCGTGAAACCAAAACCATTCAAAGACGGTAAGATACAAGCTCTAAGTTACAGTTAAGGCTCTTTGAAAATATGGCGTGAAACAACTGAATCGCTTTATCAATCTCACCCGGCAGCAGTTACAGTTAAGGCTCTTTGAAAATATGGCGTGAAACAGCGGGACCTTGCGAAGGCGGCGCTTGACAGGTATGTTACAGTTAAGGCTCTTTGAAAATATGGCGTGAAACAATCAACAGGTAAGGCAGAAGGTATGGGGACAGTATAGTTACAGTTAAGGCTCTTTGAAAATATGGCGTGAAACCGCTTTTGATTTGCTGGAGTTTCAAAGGGTTTTTCAGAAGCAAATCGCAAAATTTCCGAAAAGATATTTTTTGAAAGAAACCCATAGAGGTTTGCGAAATTCAAAAGAGCTTTAATTGTAAAACGCCTATACGATGAAGATATATACGCTTGGGTTTGTCCAGCCTGAGCCTCTATGCCAGAAATGGCACCTTCATCGTGGGTTAGGACATTTAATTTTAAAAACTATTCAGCATTGTTTGCTTTTGTCAGCTTGGTGGCCGAGACAGTTCTTGTTTTTCCATCACTGCCAACAACTGCTTCTATTGTAGGAGATGTTCCGAGTTTTTTTATTCTATAGATTGTGTCTTCACCTTCAACTGTAACCATATTTCCTCGTTTTAAGGTAAATGAGGCTCTCCCATTAGGCTGCGGTAGTGGTTCTATGAAGTGTTTTGACAGTCTCGGATTCTTTCGCTCATATACTTTTTTCTTACCTTTTTCATCAAGATAAACATCCACGCCAACATTATGGACATTCGTCTTAAAAACATTATTATTGATTCTTATCATCTGCCCTGGCCCGGTTCCTTTAATGCTGCATTTAAGGCTCATAACCAATTCATTCTTCTTAATGCAAAAACCTGCTTCCTTTGCCTCCTTGTCTGTTAAACATTTTCCTTTTTTCGTATCAAATCGTTTAAAAGCCTCTTTTAGTTTTTCACGATATGTCTCGGAAATAACATCGTCTTCTTTACCGCACTCAATCTCTGTAACCATAAATCTTCTGGTAATAATGCCCTTCTTATAAGACAGTGGGTTTCTATCATGCAATGCAGAGCCCTTGCTGCCTTTATCCCTTTTAAATTCTATCGGTTCAGGAAGGTGTTTTTCAGAGTCAAACCCTCCACCTTTATTATATTTTGGCTTAAGGGTCATATCCACCAATCCATCATCACTATACCCTTTCCTTGAAGCAAGGATTACAGCATCAAGGGCATGATGAAGGGTGTTGCCTCTTTCCTTTTTAAATCCCCACCACCTCCTGAAATATGCAGTGTATATGCCGCTCTGCCTCTCTATAGATAATTTTTTATTGCCGGCAGACTCTCTCAGTCTGTCCCTCATATATCTCCAGCCGATAGAGGCATGAGACATATATTTATTAAAATCTACTGTATTTATATTTCTTGCGTCCTCAAGAATCTTTTTCTTTAAATCATTTTTAATTATGGCTATTATTTCAGGTTTAGGCAGGATTCCACTTTCTAACGGAGTTCTCCCTTTTTTATTCTCATTGCATACAGTGCAACATGCTACTAAATTTGCAAAGATATTTAAGCCCCCGGCCTTTCGGGGAAATATATGGTCATCATGCGCATTGGATATGTCAATAGATTTTCCACAGTAGATACATCTATCATCCGTTTCTCGAAGAAGGGCTTCCTTTCTGGTCTCTTTGCCTTCCCTGGGCCCTTTACCATATTCTTCTTTTGCCAATCGTTTTTTCCCCTGTGTTTTGGCGGCTATATCAAAATTGTTGCTCTCCATTACCACCTTATTGACAGTAAATTTGGGCAATATCTCGTCTTTAATAACAGCAAGGACATTCTCTATTTTTGTTTTTAAGGATGGCGCAAGACGGAAAACCTTTCGTTCCTCTTTGCTATGCTCAGTATGTTCAAGGATATGTTCTTTGCAAAAGACCGTTCTACCCGAAAGCTTGTTGTCCGCTATATCATAAACCTGCTTCCTAATATGTTCATCAGTCTTATGTTTTCTGAAAAATGATTTAACTTCTTCCCTCCTGTTTTTATCAAGCACAGCATCTTTGAGATTATCCTTTTCAGATTGTTCTATAGGGAAAAATCTGACTATATTTTCTATAAGCAAATCTCTCACATTCTTTCTGAGCGGCGTATTAACTCCGCAATCTTCTACCTTACATTTAGTTAAAATCCTATTATTGAATCTTTTAGGTCGGTACTGTTTATTAAAAATCCTTTCAACCCTTTTTATCTGCTCCTCGGTTGCTCTTCCTTCAATCATTGCTTTATGGACATCTTTTACGACTTCTTTCCTGTGCCTTGAATTTCTTTTTGTCTCTTCCCATTCCTGTTTCTCTTTTTCCCACTGTTTGCGCTCTTCCACATCCATTGCCTCTATTTCTTCGGAAGTCTTTTCTTCAGGCATATCAGCATAATCATATCCTCTTTTATGGGCAAGGCTGTAAACCGTTTCAAATGTTGCTGTGGATTCGTTATATCCAATACTTTTTAGATAGTTTTTTAATTCACGCAGCCGCTTTTTCTTGGTTTGAGCGGTTCTTCTGATACCTCTTTGCTTTCTGCGATCTTTGAGAATACCAGCGACATCGTCCCGCATCTTCAGTCTGTTTGCATATAATACCTGATTATGCCTTCGGTCAACAACTGCAAGACCGGTATATTTGCCGCCGTAATCAATGCCTAAAACAAGTTCTCTTTCCATTTTTATTTACCTTTGATTATGACGATGGGGATCACCATATCTCAAAAACCTTCTGTCCTTCCTTTTACCACTAAAAACAAGCCTATTCTACTGATTTATGGTTTTTAATATGTCCTCAAAGGTTTTCAGAAAATCCTTATTGCCAATTGATGCGTCAAACTCCTTTAACCAACCCTGTATATATCTAATGTCAATATCAGGATTTTTTAAGAGGATTGTCCTTGCATCCTCTAAATCCCTCGGCCGTCCTGCAAATATTTTGTGTATTATGACATCTTCTACAGAGGCAAAGCATACTTCCTGATTGAGAATATTTATACTCTTTGCCCTCTTTATCGCCTCTGTTTCATAAGGCGTAAATGAGAATATAAAGTCAACCCGTATGCCTGTAGTTTCATCCAGCGCCGGCAAGACCATAGTCTGCTTGACGAATGATTCTATGTCTTCTGGTATGGGCTTGAGTGGTATTTTTTGAAGGATTGCAAGAAGTTGATTAAGGTGATTTGTATCAACGCCGAGGGTTATATCAATATCTCTTGTGAGCCGCGGTTCTCCATACAGCAATACAGCCTGTCCGCCTATAATCATGTAGGGAATATTGCACTTAACAAGCGCTGCGCCTATCCTTGCGAGGATTTCTTCAAACATGAATTGAGCACCTGTGCTATCTTTATATCAACTTCTATTCCTTCTAATGGTTTCTTGGGAGGCAATATTCCGAGTTTTATCCCTTCATTCCAGAGAGATTCAAATATGCGCATAGAGTAACTAAAAGAAAGCCTTCCCTCTTTTTTCATGATTGTGTCTTCAAATTTTTTTAATAGTTGGGTATCTTTTATCATAATCCAATTACCTTTCAGCTAAGCAAGTTATCACAGCCATCATTTGACTGCAATGCCTTTTCCTCAAACACCCTCCACCCTTCCTTCTTCCATCTGAAATAATCTTCCAATATCTTCTTATGGTCAAAGGCCAGAGGCTTAGGCAGATTGTCTTCTGTGAAAACGCCGATTCCTTTTGCGTCATCTCTGGCTTGCGGTGTTCCATCTGCCTCTGCAACAAATACTGTGGAAATTGTATGAAATCGGGGATCCCTCGTAGGGTTTGAATAAGAATGTAACTGGCATTTTAGTCTCACCTTCAAGGCTGTCTCTTCATGAGCTTCTCGTATAGCCGCATCTTCCAAGGTTTCTCCATAATCCACAAAACCGCCTGGAATTGCCCAGCCAAACGGGGGATTTTTCCTCTCTATAAGGACAATCCCCCAATCCCCCCTTCCCCCCTTTGAAAAAGGGGGGTGAGGGGGGATTTTTAATTCAATTATTATATCAACTGTTGGAATAGGATTTCTAATCTTTTCCACAGACTCCGTATATCACAGTAGTATTTTATTGTCCAGAGCTTGAAACATACCCAAAAATAGACATTGATTTTACCGAACATAATTTATGACTTGAGAATATTGACGTATTATGTTATCAAAGTTGGCATGAAAGTTTTGAAGATAGTCATCAGTATAATTTTTCTCTCTCCCGTATTGCTCGAAGCAAGCGCCTACCTTCCAATATTTAAAGCAGACTTCTGGATTGGAAGGCTTGATAATCCTGATGAGGTAATACTTTCTTCAGAGAAAATTGCAGAATTAAACGCTTTGATTCTTGGCGAAAACAATGAAATGGCAGATGTAATAAAAATGGGAACATCGGTATCAAAAGAAGAGCTTGAAAAATGGCTGCTTGAAGACCCTCTCCCAGTAGATAAAAATATGTTTGATAAGAAGGGAAAACCTGTAAAAGACGCCTTTTATGAAGAACTATTAGACAATATGAATTTTGAGGCTATAAATGAATCGAATGAACTTACATTTGGGATTGTAACTAAAAGGACGGATATAAGGTCATTCCCTACTGATGAACCTGTGTTTAAAGGCCCTTCTGCCAAAGATTTTGATGCATTTCAGTATTCCGCCATATATCCTCCTCAGGTGGTGGCGCTCCTGCACAAGAGTAGGGATGGACAGTGGGGTTTCTTTCAGACAAACATTGTACGTGGCTGGATAAAACTCAATATCATTGCTTTTGTAAATAGCAAAGACGATTTAATAATAGATGCTGAAAAATTCGTTTTAATAACAGGAAACCGAGTGGCAGTTTTTGCAGACAATAAGGGTGCAAAGGTTCTTGAGTCCATTCCCATGGGTCGTTCCTTTGCGCTTAGCGGTGAAGATAAAAGACATTGGATTATTAAATTTCCAAAAAAAATGGGCAATGGTCAGCTTCAATGGGCAGATGCATTTATTAAGAAAGGCAGCGATGTGAATATTGGCTATCTTCCCTATACCAAGAAAAATGTGATAAAACAGGCATTTAAAATCCTTGGCGAGAAATACAGCTGGGGAGGTAGAAACGGTTTGAGGGACTGTTCAAGCTTTATCAAGGATGTGTTTGCGACGATGGGCATAAACCTTCCCAGGCATTCTGGCAAACAATCTAATGTCGGGACGCTGTTAGCAGGTTTTGATGAAATGCCGGCAAACGGAGATATTGATAACGCAATAAGTTCCGCAATCCCAGGCATTACCTTATTAGCCCTCAACGGTCATATCATGCTCTATCTCGGCAACGTAGATGGAAACTACTATGCGCTCCATCAGCTTTTTGGCTATTATGATAAAGATGGTTTCAGAACTGTAAATAAAGCTGTTGTTACAAACCTCGAGCTTGGCAAAGATTCAAAAATGGGGGCGCTGAAAGATAGAATAAAGAGTATAAATTTAATTGTTTTAGATAGGATAAATTAAATTCTATAAAAAACCAATGACTGCTTAAAAAGAGAAAGTTAAAACTGTGGCAATCCATAATTTAAACCTATTATTGTTATTGACCCTTAGAACCTACCCCTTCTATCTTGTTTTGTGTTTACTCGTTTCCCCGGCCATTCATGGTTATGCGGCTGAACCTGCCAAGCTAAAGAAGGAGATTGTAAAAAAGGAAAAACAACTGGAATCCCTCAAAAGGGAGATTGTAGAAAAAAAGAGAAGTTTAGAGTATAATGTAAAAAAAGAATATGCTATTCTTGAAGGACTTGAAAGGCTTGACAAGGCCTTATCTAAAAAGGAGGAGGAATTAGAAAAGATAGAAAACAGCCTTGTTGTCATAAAGCAAAAAAACTCTGATGTGGATATCCGAATAAAAGAGTTGATTCAGGAGAGAATAAGGTTGATGGAACTTCTAAAACAAAGGCTTGTTGCAATGTACAAGATGAATAGGGCGGGCATAACCCAGAGCATTTTTGCCCCAAATTTTGCCAATGAGTTTAGTAGAAGATATAAATATGTAAACAAGGTTATAGATCATGATACAACCCTGTTAAAAGATTACAATGAGAATCAACTGCTCTTAGAAGCAGAGAAAATACGGCTCAAAGAGTTTCAGGAGGAGATAGGCTCTTTAAAAGATGCAGTTGAAAAGAAAAAGGAAGAAATAAAAGAAGAAAAAGACAAGAAAAAGGTCCTTTTAAATGATATAAAAAAGAAAAAGGAAATACAGATTGCCGCAATTGAGGAAATGGAAAGCGCAGGCAGAGAGCTTCAACTATTCATAGATAGGTTGAAGAATGAGACGGTTAATAATCCTTTGGATAATGAGACGAACGGTTTTGCGTCTATGCGCGGTCATTTGCCAATGCCTGTAGCTGGCAAAGTCATTTCAATGTATGGAAAGGTAGAGCATCCCAAATTTCACACTGTTACCTTTAATAACGGCATCGAGGTTGAGGCTGCGATGGGGGCTGAGGTTAAGTCCGTATATAAAGGCCACGTTGTATATTCTGGATGGTTCAGGGGCTATGGAAAGGTTTTGATTATAGATCACGGCAATGGGTATCATACACTCTTTGGCCGTTTGTCAAAAATCCTCGCAGAGGTTAATTCTACCGTGGAAAGAGACGATATAATCGCACTTGTAGGAGATACAGGTTCAATAAAAGGACCTCATCTGTATTTTGAGATACGACAGAAGGGTGTACCATTAGACCCGGTAAATTGGTTGACATATGATAAGACAGAGAGCGTCAGGCTTAAGGCAGAAGGCAATTAGGTAGCGCTACCTCCTTTAACCCTTTCGCATATCGCATCAAGTCTTTATCTTAAATAAACTCAGGAGGAATACATTTATGTTCAAGAGGTTAAAAGGGCGTAAGCTCATGACGCTGTTGGGAATAGCTCTAATAACGAGCGTTCTTCTATGGGGGATTAATCACAGGGTTTCCGCTGTGCCTCCAAAGATATATGAGAATCTAAAAATATTTACCGACGTGATCTCTATCGTAGAGGATAACTATGCAGAAGATGTTGACCCCAAAAACCTCATTTATGGCGCAATAAAAGGCATGCTTCTCGGGCTCGACCCGCATTCGTCTTTTATGGCTCCAGATGAGTATAAAGAAATGCAGGTTGAAACCAAAGGCGCCTTTGGTGGTATTGGCATAGAGATGGGAATAAGGGATGGCATAATTACTGTCATTGCGCCCATAGAAGATACGCCAGCATTCAGGGCTGGGATAAAGGCTGGAGATAAAATAGTAAAAATAGGTGATAAGCCGACAAAGGATATGACCATAAACGATGCTGTAAAGCTAATGCGAGGCCAAAAAGGAACAAAGGTTACTATCTGGATAATGCGGGAGGACTTTAAAGAACCACAGGAATTTACACTTGTAAGGGATATCATAGCTATTAAGAGTGTAAAATATAAAACGTTAGAAGAAGGGTTTGGTTATGTCCGAATCGCACATTTCCAGGAAAAGACTACTAATGAACTTGAAGAGGCGCTAAATAAGCTTGGCTCAAGGGACAGCAAGTTAAAAGGTCTCATCCTTGACTTAAGGAATAATCCTGGTGGACTTTTGCAGCAGGCTGTAGGAGTAGCTGACACGTTTTTGGAATCAGGTTTAATCGTATATACCAAGGGCAGAAGCCCAGGCCAGGATATGAAGTTTGAGGCACGGGCAGATGGAACGCACCCCCAATATACGATTATAGTCCTGGTAAATGGTGGAAGCGCAAGCGCATCAGAAATTGTTGCAGGCGCGCTCCAGGACCATAAAAGGGCGGTTGTGCTTGGAACCCAGACATTTGGCAAGGGTTCTGTTCAAACTATCATTCCTTTAGGCGATGGTTCAGCGGTTAGACTTACAACCTCTAAATATTATACGCCTTTAGGAAGATCTATACAGGCAAAAGGCATAGAACCCGATATTGTGGTTGGAGAAACAATAAAAGAACATATTAAAGAAAAGGAACTAGAAAGACACCTTGAAGCCGAAGAGGTTGAATCTCCTAAAGAAAAAAAGATAAAGATAGAGGAAAAGGTAGTAAAAGAAAAGGAAGAGACAGAAGCGGACATGCAGCTCAAAAGGGCATTGGATTATCTGAAGAGTTGGTATATATTTAAAGAGACAATAAAGAAGGAATCATAAGAGTGGCTCATCTAAGAGGGATTAGCTATATAGGTTAAAAAATGGCTAAAAATAACTGGAGCAAAAAAGGGTCTTTCTCATCAAAGACCCTTTTTGTTTTGGGAATTGCAACGGTATTTTTTATCATTGCTATATTAGGGTTTATTCTATACCTCAGCTACAGTACAAAAGAAAAACCTCCAGAACCTATTTCAACATCTACAGTTGTAGCAAAGATAGAGAAACCTCAACCTCCTGTTCCCCAAAAGCCGCATATACCACTGGCTAAGGTAGCAATAATTATAGACGATCTTGGCCGCGACAGGGCACAGCTTAAAGAGATATTAGAAATAGATGCCCCCATTGCTATCGCTGTATTGCCATTTTTGCCGAATTCAGAGAACGCTGCAAAGGAGGCTTATTTAAACGGGCGAGAGGTGTTGCTGCATCTCCCCATGGAGCCAAAAGATTTAAGCAACAACGATCCAGGGGAAGGGGCAATACTTACAACCATGTCTGAAAAACAGGTTGCTTCACAGGTTAAAAAGGATATTGACGCAATCCCGCATATTATTGGAATAAACAATCATATGGGCTCGAAATTTACAGAGAATGAAAGACTTATGAAGATAGTATTGGAAATCGCAAAAGAAAAAAATCTATTCTTTCTGGATAGCAAAACCACGAATAAATCAACTGCCTATAGATTAGCAAAAGAGCTCGGACTTAAAACATTGAGCAGGCAGGTATTTTTAGATAACAAAGAGGATATAGATTACATAAAGGGACAGATAAGAGAATTGATAGAAGTTGCAAAAAAGAGAGGCTCTGCCATTGCTATAGGCCATCCACACCATACCACCATTTTAGCTATAAAAGAGATGGTACCAATGCTCAAGAGGGAAGTTGAGATAGTTGCCCTTTCCACATTAATTGACAGTGTGGATGAATAATGGTAAAAAACAGTAAGCAGTAAGCGGTAGGCAGTAGGCAGGTTTCTTTCTGCTTACTCCTTACTGCATACTGCCTACTTGAAATTCAGGAGGATTTTGATGGGCATCCTGGTTGTAGGTTCTGTTGCACTTGATTCAGTTGAAACACCTTTTGGAAAGGCAGACAATGTCCTTGGCGGTTCAGCCACTTATTTTTCTACGGCTGCCAGTTATTTTACAGATGTCAGCCTCGTAGCTGTTATAGGTGAAGATTTTCCAGATGAGCATATTAATTTTTTAAAAGAAAAAGGGGTAGATACAAACGGCTTACAAAAAATAGCTGGCAAGACATTTCGCTGGCAGGGGCGATATGAGTATGATTTAAACGAAGCCCATACCATTGCAACTCACCTAAATGTTTTTAAAAAATTTAAACCTCATATTCCAGCGGTCTATACAAAATCACCCTATGTGTTTCTTGCAAATATTGACCCAGAGATTCAATTGAATGTTCTCGAACAAGTCAAAAAGCCAAAATTCGTTGCATGTGATACAATGAATTTCTGGATAGAAGGCAAGCCTGATGCGCTTAAGGGGCTCTTGTCGAAAGTCGACCTGTTTGTCCTGAATGAAGGTGAGGCGCGAGAGTTTGCAAAAGAACCCAACCTTGTAAAGGCAGCAAAAAAAATTCTTGCATATGGCCCTAAAACAGTAATAATAAAAAGAGGGGAATACGGCGCATTGATGTTCAATGGTGGTTCTATATTTTCAGCACCTGCCTATCCCCTGGAATCTGTATTTGACCCAACCGGCGCTGGCGACAGTTTTGCTGGAGGACTGATAGGATATCTTGCAAATATTGACAACACAAATGAATCTAATATAAGACAGGCAATTATCTTTGGGAGTGTCATGGCCTCATTTAATGTAGAGGATTTCAGCCTCAACAGAATGCGCACCCTGACACTAAAAGAGATTTACGATAGATATAGAAAATTTAAGCAATTAACCCATTTTGAAGATATATCTTGAAAACCGACAAGAGGCTAAGGAGTATGAGATGATTAAGAATTTAGAAACTGGAAGTCAGAAACCAGCAGTCAAAGAAAGTATGCAGTACGCAGTATACAGTAGGCAGTTACTGTTTATTACCCACTGCTTACTGCTTACCGCTTACTGCCTCCTGGCAACTGTCTTTTACGGATGTGCAGGCTCAAAGGCAAATAGAAAGGAAGATGCAGATATACATTATAAGCTTGGGGTTGTTCATCTCAATGAAAGAAATATCCCTGAAGCCCTGAAAGAACTGATAACTGCTGTTGAAAAATATCCTGATGAGGCATCGTATCATAATGCCCTGGGGCTTGCTTATTTTGCGAAAGGCCTCCATGATGATGCGATAAAGCACTTTAAAAAGGCCATCCGAATAGACCCAAAATTTTCTGATGCCAGCACAAACCTCTCAGCTGTCTACATTGAAAAAAAAGAGTGGGATGCTGCTATCGCAGCGGCCCAAAAAGCGCTCGCAAACATCCTTTATACAACTCCAGAGCTTGCCTATTTTAATATGGGACGAGCATTTTACGAAAAAACAGATTATGTAGAGGCAGAAGAGAGTTTTAAAAAGGCAATTAAAAACAATTCAATGTATTTGCAGGCATATAATAGCCTTGGCCTTACCTATATGAGAATGAATAAAGATAAAGAGGCAGCTGATACTTTCAGACTCGTAATTAAGAACGCGCCAAATTATGCGGATGCGCATTACAACCTCGGTCTTGTTCTCATAAAGATTAAAGACAAGAAAGGCGCGGCGAATGCATTCCAAGAAGTTATTAAACTTGTCCCCGACAGCGAGATGGCAAGGTCGGCTAAGGGATATATTGACCTCTTGAAATAATAAACATTAAATAGGCAAAAGCCTTCAACATAAATAATTAGGAGTTAGCAAAATGGAGAGCATAGGCGAATATCTTAAAAGAGAAAGAGAAATTAGAGGTATCTCATTACAAGATGTGGCTAAAATAACTAAAATAAGGGCTGGGCTGCTTAATGCATTAGAAAAAGACGATTTTAGCAAATTACCCGCACCGCCTTTTGTAAAAGGTTTTATACAGGCTTATTGCAAACATCTTGGTGTAGACGGACATGATGCGCTGCTTCGTTATGAAGTGTATATGAAAACCCTTACTGAAAGTAAGGTCGAACCTGTTGAGGCTGCCAAAGCAAAAGACGAAAAGTTAGAGAGACTAACCACATTATCTACGCAATCGCTTATTGCTATAGCTGTCACTATCCTTTTAATAATTTCAGCTGGAGCATATGTAATCTTAAAAAAGTATAAACCAGATGCTCCTGATTATTCACAAATACAGCTAACGACTGGCAACGATGTATCTGATAGCAACAAGAAGGAAGCTATAGCTTACGAGGCCCGGTCTAAACAGGAAGACGATAGAGGCATACTTGTTAGCCCTTCGGCTTTACAAAAAGGGGATAAAAATACAAAAGAATCTGTGTCATCTAAGGCAGACTTAAAAGAACCCATGGCCTTGATTATACAAGCCACGAAAAGCACATGGATTCGAGCTGAAGTGGATAGTCAGGATCCGTTTGAGGTATCTCTCAGAGAAGGCGAAAAGGTTAAATGGATAGCAAAAGAAAAATTTTCTATACTGATAGGGAATGCAGGCGGTGTCAATGTGACGCTGAATGGCAATCCACTTGGCAGACTTGGTGACGAAGGCAAGGTCGTAAAACTCGTCTTGCCTAATATTTCGGAAGAGAACAAAGAAATACCTCAGGTTATAGACTGAAGAACCGACTCCCGAATATTAAGAGCTTGTTGAAAAACTCAACAATCTCCGATTACATCCCGACTATTCGGGATTACACAGATAAAAGACAAGATTACACAGATTAAAACTCCTTGAAATTTCTGTAAATATCTGTGTAATCTTTTTCTCTAATCTGTGTAATCAAGGCTGTTGATGGCTTTTTCAACAGCCTGTTAAATTCCAACTGATTTTAACGAGGCGCTGAATGGAATTTATTACACGATGCAGGAAATGCGGAAAGAAGATGAAAAGCGAGAGGGTTGACGATTACAGGGTAAAGCTTGTGTGCGCATGCGGTTTTTGGGAATATAAGACAATGCCGTCAGCAAGCAAGGCTATCAATCCATATTATCCAAGCGATGCTTTTTCTCATGTAAAGATTAGTGAAGAAGGCGGCATTGTCTTTCAGATGGAAAGGGCGAACAGGGAAAAAATGGAGATTATGACCCTTGAAGAGATAAGCATGCTTGCAAGCTCTGATTATGCGCTTGATGAGGTGCTCCAGTCAGTCGTAGAAAAGACCGCAAAGAGATTGGGCGTAGATGTTTCCTCAATATACCTCTGGAATGGAAAAGAACTTGTCTTAACGGCAACCACAAGCTTTGTAAAAGAGGCGATTGGCAAGGTAAGGCTCAAATTGGGAGAAGGAGTTACAGGATCAGCGGCAAAAGAAGGAAAGCCAATCTATGTAAAAGATGTATCAAAGGATCCAAGATATAAAAAATTCGCTGAGCTGAGGGAAAAGGATTACAAATCCATGCTATCCCACCCAATAATACATAAAGGCGAGCTCTTTGGCGTGCTCAATGTTCAGACTGTTGATATAAAAGAATTTCAGGAAGATGAGATGTATTTTGTGTCTGTCATAGCAAATATGCTCCTCAGCGCAATAAGGATACGAAAGAAGGTGTAATTTTTGATTTGCAAAAAGTGTGGAGCGCTATTTCCTAACTATATAGCAAAATGTCCGCAATGTGACGCAGGCATATCCTCATCAGTAGGAATGCCTGTCAAAGGCCAGTCTGATGCCGATAAAAAAAACCAGCCGCTGAAAAACATTAAGATTTACCAGCCTGAACCAAACAAACCTTCCAGATTCGGGAAAATATTCCTCCTATCTGCGCTGTTTATTATTGTCTGCGGGGTTTTTTTTATACTTGCCATCAAGCCTAAACTTGAGGATAAGAACATATTCACTCTATCCGGGCAGGCTGTGCCAAACAAAAATAAGGCAGCGGTAGATATATCAGAATTTACAGGAGAACAAGAAAAAACACATGCTGATTTCCTGCAAGACGAACGCCTGGACCGTTTAAACAAAGAAGGCGGTGAATATTTCGACAAAGGAGATTATAAAAGGGCAAGGAAAATTTATGAAGCAGCATTGGCTATAGATCCTTCTCATGCGGTAATTAAGGCAAACATGGCAGCCGCTCTATCTAACATCGGCCGGCAGGAGATTGAAAATACGAACTATGAAATAGCGATAAACCTCTTTCAGGATGCCCTTGTTTACAATCCACAATTACATAGCGCGCATAAAAATATTGGGATTGCCTATATAAAGCATGGCGATGCAAAAAAGGCTGCTCCCTATATAGATGCCTATATAGAAAAAAGCCCCGCGGACCTGCATAATAAAAACATGCTTTTCATGCTCGCAGAAACCTTTCTTGCGAATGGAGACAGAAACATGGCTGTGCTTTATTTTGAAAAGGTTCTCAATATTGATCCGCATAATAGCGAGGCTGGCCGAAGACTTGCTTTACTCAATAGAGAAAATCAGGCCGAACAAGGATTTCAAAAAAAAGAAGGAAGCCATTTTACGGTCAAGTTTGAAGGCGGAGAGAATTCAGAGATAGGACATATGATTTCAATAATTCTGGAAGAGGCATATATAAAGGTTGGCTCTGATATGGGATATTATCCTGAAGATAGGATAGAAGCGGTGTTATACACTCAGCAACAATTCACCGATGTAACCAGGGCTCCGACCTGGGTGGGCGCACTATACGACGGCAGGATAAAGATACCGGCAGGCGGAATAACAAGCAGGACGAATCTGCTCGAAAGGGTGCTTTTTCATGAGTATGCCCATGCCCTCGTTCACAGACTCTCCAAAGGAAGATCGCCGGTATGGCTAAACGAAGGCATTGCCCAGCATGTTGAAGGCACAGTCAATGAAAATATAAACGAGGTTCTGTCATTTGTTGCAAAATCAGAAAAACCTGTCCCCCTCAGGGTATTTGAAGGCTCATTCATGGGCTTCAATACTGCACAGGCAGTGGTTGCCTACTCTGTAAGCCTCTCAGCAACAGAGTATATTATAAACGAATTTGGCATGTCAGCGGTTAAACGGATATTGGAAAATCTCGGAGAGGGCAAAACTATTGAAGAGGCTGTATCTTCAGGTCTTTATATTTCCTATGAAGACCTGCAAAGCAACTGGTTTATGATGGTGAAAAGGAGATTTGCGGGATAAGGGCTACTTACCTCACCACAGCCCACGCAATCTTTACCAGCAATCTCAATCTTTCCTCATCAGCTTCTTTGAGTAAATTGGTTAAAAAGGGGATAACATACCTGCCGCATCTTACTTCTTGACAATACAACATATATGTTGTATCCATTAGATATGACAGGACGGGAGCTTATAAGGCTTCTTGAAAAGAATGGATGAATTTTGGATAGAATAAAGGGTAGTCACCATATCATGATTAAGGACAACAAAACACTTTCTGTGCCGGTGCATGGAAGTAAAGATTTGGGCAAGGGTTTATTGAGCAAACTTTTAAAAGAGGGAGGACTAAAGAAATGAAAACGCTCACTTATCCTGCTAAAATTACTTACGAAAAAGAAGACGAGAGTTTCCTTGTGGAGTTTCCTGATTTGAAAGGATGTCTTACAGAAGGAGCTACTCTAAAAGAAGCGTTAAAGAATGCAAGAGAGGCATTATCAGGTTATCTATCTTCTATCTTTGAAAGAGGGTTTACCATTCCCGAACCATCAAAATTAAAGGGGAAACATGTCTACTTCGTAGAGCCGGAACCTGAAGTGGCAACACCTATCATGCTGAGAAAAATCAGGGAAGGCTTGCAGATGAATCAGATAGAGGCCGCAAAGAGGCTTGGCATTTCCTATCAGGCATACCAGAGGCTCGAAAACCCCAACAAGTGCAATCCAACGATAAAAACCCTTGAAAGGGTTGCAAGGATTTTTGGGAAAGAATTGTATCTTGAATTTGCGTAAATCCTTCACCTCGCCACAGCCCGCAGGATTTTGACATCGTTGACGAGGTTTGATAATATTGTTCTATTCTAATATTAAAGATAGCCGAAAAATAAATCTGTCCCCTTTGTTCTTTGTTTCTTCATAGAAAAATAAAGGAATATGGACTGGAGTAAAAGGCATGACTCGGGATTCAAAAGATAGCGGAAAAACAAGCAGTTTCACAGATATAGTCCTTTCCAGCATAGCAGACGGCATATATGCAACTGACCGCAATAAGAATGTAACATTATGGAGCAAGGGCGCGGAAAGGATTACCGGGCACTGGGCAGAGGATGTTATAGGAAAACCGTGCAAGGATTTTTTATCACATACAGACGAGGATGGCACACCTCTCTGCGGCACCCCTCGTTGCCCCCTAACAGTTATAAAGACAAAAAAGATTTTGCCTCAGCATGTTATCACAGCCCATAAATCCGACAGGCAGAGGATACTGGTTGCTGTAACCGCTGCGCCGCTTACAGAGAACGGCAGCATTGTCGGCGTGGTTGAGGCATTCAGGGATGTAACAAAGGAAAGGGAATTGGAGAAGATAAAGGAAGGGCTTACACACATGCTTATCCATGATTTTAAGAACCCTTTACATGTAGTTGGTATTGTTCTTGAAAGATTGCAGGACAAGGAAAATAAGAAAGGAATAAGCGATAAGCTTCTAAGAATGGCATATGAGTCATGCGGTGAACTGGATAGTATGATTGCCAACCTGTTAGAGATAGCAAAAATGGAAAAGGAACTTGAACTTAACAGGAATCTTTTTTCATTCAGCGATATGCTGAGTGAAACCGTTGAAAAGGCAATGGTGCTGGCGGCTGCGAGGGGCCAGAGAATTTCTGCCGAGATTCAGAGTGGCATGCCTGAAATATTCGCTGACAGATATATACTCTCACGTATACTGGGAAACCTTATGGGCAATGCAATAAAATTCACGCGGGACGGTGGAGAGATAACTGTTTCCGGGAGTCTGTCAGGAGGGGTATTCAGGATAATGGTTTCTGATACAGGGCCAGGCATACCGAAACAATTTCATGAACTGGTATTTGATAAATACTGGCAGGCTAAGGATGACAAAACCGATGCGAGGCGAGGCGTAGGTCTGGGTCTTGCCTTCTGCAAGATGGCGGTTGAAACGCATGGCGGCAGGATATGGGTTGAAAGCGAAGTGGGCGAAGGAAGTAAATTTGTCTTTACAATCCCGATTGGGAAATGTTAATGGGACGGTTCTATTAGGAAATGTTAATGGAACGGTTCTATTAAATGAAGAGAGGGATTTAAATTTAAAAGGGAGACTTATTTATTTTTTCAAGCAACTCCTTAAAACTCATATAGACATCTCGTCTGTGTCCTATGAAATAAATTTCTATGAGGCGCTGTTTTTCTATTATCATGTAGATAATACGATATTTGCCAATGGCAATGGAGCGGAAGCTGGAAAGCTCGTCAACGAGTTCCTTTCCGTCAAACGGATGATTTATAAATCTTTCAATGCCATGTTTCACGCTGGGTTTTATCGCTGGAGGGAGTTTTTTAACCGCATTTCTTGCTTCAGGCAGATATATGGGGGTCTGAGGGACGCTTCCCACATTCTTTAATATCACTAAATTATTTATGCCTTATCCCATTCTTCACCGCTAATGCCCGCCTGTCTGATTATTTCTCTAACAAGGCTTATATGAATATCTCCGCTCCCGTGAGGATCGGGATCCGGATTTTTTGCTTGCCTTTTATCATAAATTGATGTCTGCCTCCGGAAAATGGGCCGGAATATCCAAGGGTTTTAAATTTTCTGATTAACTCTCTTCTTGAAATGCTGGATGGCATGGTCAGGCGGTTGCAGTTTCTTTGATATTTATCTCTATATCTTTAACCTTTGGAACAGGGTCTCCATCTCTTAATTTGAGAACAAGCCATTCGTCTAAGACATCCATAAGTTCTTTTCTGCACTCCTCAACTGTTTTTCCGTTAGCCCAGACACCCTCAAAACCGGGTATCTCGGCAAACCATGTTCCGTCATCCAATTTTTTATATTCCGCTATTTCCAGAGCCAGTTGAATATATTCAAATAACATGGCAACCTCCTGTAATTTGAATATTAGCAGATGTATTTACTGCTTGCAAGACGATTTTACAGGCTGCATCAAAAACAGTATGAAATGGGAGCGAAAAGGGGACACCCATTAAAAGGCAGCTTTATTTTCAATATATAACCTCTCAAGGGCTATCAATGGCGCTTTGATATTTTTATACAAACGTAAGATTTGAGCCAAAGCCTGCCCCTGAGAGTTTTTATCAGGGGACAAGGAAAAGCTGGTTGGACAAAACGGAACATACTATTTTACGTATGTGAGTATTTGGACAGGCAGATTTGACGCCACGCTTAGCGTGGCTATGTCCCGCTGAGCGGGACGCAGTATTTGGCCAAAGGTTGCGTTTGTAACCCTTACCACGCCCCTGTTGCCAAATACTCATGTATCGAATCCGCTGCCTTCCTGCCATCGCCCATTGCGAGGATGACAGTTGCGCCGCCCCGGACAATATCACCGCCTGAAAAGACGCCTTTTTTGCTGGTTCTTCCTGTATCCGAATTTACTGTAATATTTCCCCATTTATTAACTTTTATATCAGGGGTTGTTTGAGGGATTAATGGGTTTGCTCCATTTCCAACAGCAACAATTGCAATGTCTACATCTATCAGAAATTCAGAACCTTTTATAGGCACTGGCCGTCTTCTTCCTGATTCATCAGGCTCTCCAAGCTCCATCTTTATGCACTCAACTTTTTTGAGCCTCCCCTCGTCATCGCCGATAAACCGTGTTGGATTCGTGAGGAGCATAAACTTCAACCCCTCTTCCTCTCCATGATGAATCTCTTCAATCCTTGCAGGCATCTCTTCTCTTGAACGGCGGTAGATAATGGTCACCTCTTCAGGGCAGAGCCTCAATGCTGTTCTTGCAGCATCCATTGCAGTATTGCCGCCTCCAATAACTGCCATTTTCCTACCTCTTAAAACAGGCGTATCATATTCAGGGAATTGATAGGCGCGCATCAGGTTTACCCGTGTAAGGTATTCATTGGCAGAGTACACGCCAATGAGATTTTCTCCGGGGATATTCATAAAAACTGGAAGGCCAGCGCCTGTACCAATAAATACAGCGTGATAGCCCCCGCCTGAGGCGGATGATAAAAGTTCATCTACTGTTTCAAGCTTTCCAATAACTGCATTGCAGACAATCTCAACCCCCATCTTCTTTAAATATTCCACCTCTGCCTCAACTATCTTTTTCGGCAGTCTGAACTCAGGGATGCCATACATCAGGACGCCACCCGGTGCATGAAGGGCTTCGAACACAGTAACCTTATGTCCTTTTTTTACGAGGTCGCCTGCAACCGTCAGACCTGCTGGCCCGGCGCCAACCAAAGCAACCTTTTTCCCTGTCCATTTCGGAATATCAGGGATGGCAACCTCTCCGTGTTCCCTTTCATAGTCTGCTGCAAATCTTTCAAGCCTGCCGATTGATACTGGCTGACCCTTTTTGCCTACTACGCATATCTTTTCACATTGGTCTTCTTGAGGACAGACCCTGCCGCAGACCGCCGGCAGTCCATTGGTCTCTTTTATCTTTCGCGCAGCCTCAACAAACTTACCCTCGGCAATTAGCTGTATGAACCATGGTATATCTATATTTACAGGACATCCGCCAACGCACAATGGATTTTTGCACATGATGCATCTCTTTGCCTCTTGCATTGCCTGCTCAGATGTATATCCATAAGGCACCTCATAAAAATTCCTTACCCGCTCCTTTGGGTTCTGCTCAGGCATCGGCTGTTTGGGTATCTTCATTCTTTCTTTCATCTCTTTTGGATCCATTAATTACTGCTCCTTATTATAAGTAAGTGATTACACAGATTTTCAAGAAACGATTACGCAGATTCGAACATCCTTTTGCCGGAATCTGTGTAATCTGCTTTTGTAATTGGTGTAATCAAATTATGTTCTTTCATAGCACCGTGCGCCTTCATGATATGTAAGCTCTTCCATTGCTATCTTTTCTTCCTTCAGATAACCTCTGTTTCTCCTTATGAGCTCATCAAAGTCAACCTCATGACCGTCAAACTCAGGACCGTCAACACAGACAAATTTATTCTTTCCAGCTATAGTCACCCTGCATGCGCCGCACATTCCGGTTCCGTCTACCATGATTGGGTTTAAACTTACAACAGTATGAATCTTATGGGGTCTCGTTACATTACACAATGCCTTCATCATCGGCACAGGCCCGATGCCTACCACAATACCGATTTTTCTTTGCTCATTGATAAGTTTCTGAAGTATCTGGGTTACAAATCCATGATGACCGTAACTGCCGTCATCTGTTGTGACAAATAATTCATCACTGGTCTTTTTCATCTCATCTTCAAGGATTAAAAGCTCCTTTGTCCTCGCGCCTATAATTGAAACCACTTTGTTGCCTGCTTCTTTTAAAGCCTTTACAATAGGATATACAGGCGCTGTGCCAATGCCTCCCCCTATACAAACCGCAATCCCAAAGTTTTCTATATGGGTTGGTTTACCAAGAGGGCCAACAACATCCAAAATAGTGTCGCCTTTTTCAAGGTCACCGAGCATAGAAGTTGTCTTCCCAACCTCCTGCGAAATAATGGTAATAGTGCCTTCCTTAGTATCAGAATCTACTATTGTTAATGGCACCCGTTCGCCATGTTCATTAATACGGATTATAATAAACTGTCCGGCCTTCCTTTTCTTTGCAATCAGCGGCGCCTTTATCCTGAATAAGGCAACTGTATGTGAAAGTTGTTTTTTTTCAACTATCTCAAACAAGGTAAGCTCCTTTCTATTTTAAAATATCATGTAATAACAAATTATATATCATACAATTATCAATATCAAAAGAAATGACATTACCCTAGTCAGTTTAGTTTTTGACAATGCCAAGATAAATCTATTATAATATAAAACTAAATTTAACTCACTCTTATGAAAATAGAAAATATCAGAAATTTTTCCATAATAGCCCATATAGACCATGGTAAATCAACCCTCTCAGACAGACTTCTGGAGTTTACCGGCGCCATAACCGAACGGCAGAAAAAAGACCAATTTCTCGACAAGATGGAGCTTGAGCGGGAACGGGGTATTACCATTAAGGCACAGACAGCTCGACTTACGTATAAAGCGCTTAATGGTAAAGAGTATACCTTAAATCTTATTGATACCCCTGGGCATGTGGATTTTAGCTATGAAGTTTCCCGAAGCCTTGCTGCATGCGAAGGCGCAATCCTTGTGGTAGATGCTTCTCAGGGGGTTGAGGCGCAGACCCTTGCCCATCTCTATACAGCCGTAGATGTCGGCCTGGAGGTCTTTCCAGTATTAAATAAGATAGATCTCCCTGCTGCTGAACCGGAACGTGTAAAACAAGAAATCGAGGATGTTGTCGGCATTGATGCAAAGGATGCAATTCTTGCCAGCGCAAAGGAGGGTATAGGCATACGGGAGATACTTGAGGCAATAATTGCAAAGATACCTCCTCCAGATGGTGATGTTCATAGACCATTGAATGCCCTGCTTTTTGATAGTTGGTATGATACCTATCTCGGGGTTATCATTTTGGTAAGGGTCTTTGATGGGGTAATAAAAAAGGGTGTAAAGATTAAATTTGTTTCCACAGGAAAGGTCTTTGAGGTAGATAAGGTTGGGGTATTTGCCCCAAATCCGACAGTAAAGAGTGAACTTGCCTCAGGTGAGGTTGGCTTTGTTATAGCAGGCATAAAGGAGGTTGGAGATACAAGGATTGGAGATACAGTAACAGATGCGGAAAATCCAACTAACAGCCCTTTGCCAGGATTTAAGTCTGTTAAGCCCATGGTATTTTCCGGTCTCTACCCTGTTGACTCATCAGAGTATGAAAATCTGAAAGAGGCGGTTGAAAGGCTAAAGTTAAATGATGCCTCTTTTACCTATGAGCCTGAGACATCGCTTGCGCTTGGGTTCGGCTTTAGATGCGGATTTTTAGGTCTCCTGCATATGGAGATAATTCAGGAGAGGCTTGAAAGGGAATACGGGCTTAATCTTATTACAACCGCTCCTACTGTTATTTATAAAGTTACTAAGACTACAGGAGAGGTTATATTCATTGATACACCAACAAAGCTTCCGTCAGTACAATACATAGAAAAGCTTGAAGAACCATTTATTCTTGCAACTATACACCTCCCCAATGAATATTTGGGCGCTATACTCGGGTTATGTGAGAACAGGCGCGGCATACAGAAAGAGATAAAGTATCTTACACCCACAAGGGTTATGCTGGTATATGAGATACCTCTGAATGAAATTGTTCTGGACTTTTATGACAGGTTAAAAACCTTGAGCAAGGGCTATGCATCAATGGATTATGAATATCTGGACTACAGGGAGGCAGACCTTGTGAAGCTGGATATTCTGTTAAATAGCGAACCCGTAGATGCATTATCTGTCATCGTTCCAAGGGAGAGGGCATATTACCGTGGCAAGGAACTTGCTGAAAAGATGAGAGAGATTATACCCAGACAGATGTTTGAAATTATAATACAGGCATCAATCGGCAGTAAGATTATTGCGAGAGAAACGGTAAAGGCATTAAGAAAGAATGTTACTGCGAAGTGCTATGGCGGCGATATTACAAGGAAAAGAAAACTTTTGGAAAAGCAGAAGGAAGGGAAGAAGAGGATGAAGCAGGTGGGAAGGGTTGAAGTGCCGCAGGAGGCGTTCTTGGCAGTGTTGAAGATAGGAGGGTAGTTAGCGAATTAGAGGATTTGCAAATTAGAGACTCGGTTTTACTAATTCTCTAATCAACTAATCTGCTCAAATAAAAGGAGACCATTGATGCAGAAAAAAAAGGTAATTCGAGAAACCATTGAGGCCATAGTAATTGCCCTGGTGTTGGCCCTTATCATACGGACCTTTGTTATCCAGGCGTTTAAGATTCCATCAAGCTCTATGGAACCATCGCTCTTGATAGGAGATCATCTGCTGGTAACTAAGTTTATCTATGGCATACCATTGCCATTTACTGACCGTAAGCTTTTTTCATTCAAAAATCCAAAGTCAGGTGATGTGATTGTTTTTGAATTTCCCAATAATCCCCAATACTGCCGGAGTTTTTCAGCGAAAACCAAAAAAAGGTTTGCAAATACGATTGAAAGAAGGGATGTCTGGCAATTGCTTAGTGATGATTGCAAGGATTTTATCAAGCGAGTAGTTGCAGTTGAAGGAGATACTGTTCAGGTTATAGATAAAAAGGTCTTTGTAAACAACAAGCCGTTAGAAGATAAACACGGCGTTCATGTAGATTCTTTTGTTTATCCCAAAGGGCCTGAACCAAGAGATAATTTCGGTTCTTATACAGTTCCCAAAGATTCGGTTTTCGTAATGGGTGACAACCGCGACAGAAGCTTTGACAGCCGCTACTGGGGGGCGGTAAATATTTCTGAGATAAAGGGCAAGGCGTTTATTATATATTGGTCATGGAATTCAGAGGATAGTTGGATCAGATGGCGGAGATTTTTGAATATTATAAGATAGGCTATTGGCGAGAGGCAATAGGCAATAGGCAATAGGAAAACCCATAGCCTATAGCCCATTGCTTATTGCCGGTACTTTATGCTATAAAAACATCTTCTTATGCAAGAATATAAAAAGGCCTTTGAACAGTATCTCTCCATTGAAAAAAATGCCTCAAAGTATACACGGGAAAACTATCTTAGAGACATTACGCAGTTAGAAGGTTTTTTAAAGGATAATGGGCTTTATCTTTGCAATGACGAGATAGATGTTAAAAAAATAAATGAAAATGCGCTGCGGCTTTTTTTGGGTAATTTATATAAAAACTGTAGAAAGGCGTCAATTGCAAGAAAATTAGCCTCTATAAAGGCATTCTTTAGATTTTTAGTTAAAAAGGGGTATTTATCAAAAGACCCTGCTGAACTTATTACGCATCCAAAAATAGAAAAGTATCTTCCCACTGTATTGACTGTAGATGAGGCAAAGACGCTGGTAGAGGCAGGGCAAACAATAGCAGAGAAACGGGGAAAGGGGGAAAGGGGGAAACGGAAAAACCCACTCACCCCTTCACCGATTCGCCGATTCCCCGATTCACTCACAATTTTAAGAGACAAGGCTATTCTTGAAGTTCTGTATTCATCAGGCATACGTGTTGGAGAGCTATCAGGGCTTAACATGAGGGATATTGATCTTGATTCTGGAATAATCAAGGTCATTGGAAAAGGGAATAAGGAAAGAATTGCCATACTTGGTGAAAAGGCCAGAGAGGCTTTGAGGAAATATCTGGCTAAGAAGTCAGAAGTTAGAAGCCTGCCACTGCAGGCCTGCCCTCGAATGGTTCTATCGGGGGCTGTAAGCAGGGGTCAGAAGTCGGAAGAGGGGAATGAGCCTGTTTTTCTGGGTGCAAGGGGCGAGAGGATTTATCCGAGGGCAGTGCAGAGACTTGTGAAAGAGAGCGCCCTTAGGTCAAATGTTGCGAAGTCACCAACCCCTCATTCACTAAGACATTCATTCGCTACGCATCTGTTGGATGCAGGGGTTGATTTGAGGACAATACAAGAGATGCTCGGTCATGCAAGTCTGTCAACGACCCAAAAGTATACAAAGGTAAGCGTTCAGAGGCTGATGGAAGTGTATGATAAGGCGCATCCGAGAGCAAAAAAGACAGGGAAAGGGATTAGGAATTAGAAATTTGGAATTAGGAATTGGGGTCAGGAGGCTGATATTATGTTTCACGGAACAACAATATTAGCAGTTCGTAAAGATGGCAAGATTGCTGTTGCAGGTGATGGCCAGGTTACGCTTGGAAATACCGTAATGAAAAAGGGCGCTGTCAAGGTGCGTCGCATGGGAGACGGCAAGGTGCTTGCCGGTTTTGCCGGTTCCACTGCCGATGCGTTTACCCTCTTTGAAAAGTTTGAAGCAAAACTCGAAAAATATGGCGGCAATCTTCAAAGAGCTGCTGTTGAGCTTGCAAAGGATTGGAGAACAGATAAGATACTTAGAAGGCTTGAGGCTCTTTTGCTTGTTGTTGATAAGGAACATTCATTGATATTGTCAGGCAGCGGTGATGTAATAGAGCCTGAAGGCGGCGCTGCCGCTATAGGCTCTGGCGGACCATTTGCACTCTCTGCTGCCAGGGCAATGCTTATCTATTCTAATCTTGATGCAAAAACAATTGCTCAAGAGGCAATGAAGATTGCAGCGGAGATTTGCATTTATACGAATGAGAATATAACTGTGGAGGAGTTGTGATTCTCTGATTTCGCAGATTATAAAAACAGATTACACAGATGATGAAGATTAGTTTTTATCTGTGCAATCGTATTCTAAAATCTGTGTAATCATATAAATTTATGAAAACATTTACCCCAAGAGAAATTGTATCAGAGCTTGATAAGTATATTATAGGCCAGAAAGAGGCGAAGAGGGCGGTTGCTATTGCCCTCCGAAATCGTTGGCGCCGTCAGCAGGTAGCGCCTGAACTCAGGGATGAGATAGCGCCTAAGAATATCATTATGATTGGGCCTACTGGCGTAGGAAAGACAGAGATATCCCGAAGGCTTGCCAAGCTCGCACAGGCGCCATTTATAAAAGTTGAGGCATCAAAGTTTACAGAGGTCGGCTATGTCGGCCGCGATGTGGAGAGCATTATCCGCGATATTACTGACCTTGCTGTAAAAATGGCAAAGGATGAGGAACGGGTTAAGGTTCAGGAAAAGGCACAGGAGATGGCAGAGGAGCGGCTTTTAGACCTGCTCCTGCCGCCTGTTACATCTGTTGGATTTGCGGCACAGCAGGACCCTCAAAGGCTTATGCAGGAAAGAGAGCTCCAGAAAAGCACAAGAGAGAAGCTCAGGGCGCTGCTCAGGGAAGGCAAGCTTGATGACAGGGTTGTCGAGATAGAGACTACAGAGCAAAAACTTCCGGTTGTGGAGATATTTTCGACTGCCGGCATTGAAGAGATGGATTTGAACATAAAAGATATGTTTGCAAACATCTTTCCTAAGAAGACTAAGAGGCGCAGCGTTAAAGTCCCTGAGGCAGTGAAGATTCTGAATCAGGAAGAGGCGCAAAGGCTTATTGATATGGATAAGGTTGTAAAGCAGGCAATAGAACGAGTTGAGCAATCTGGTATCGTGTTTATTGACGAGATAGACAAGATTGCAGGCAGAGAATCAGGCCATGGGCCAGATGTTTCAAGAGAGGGTGTGCAAAGAGACCTTTTGCCGATTGTTGAAGGCTCAACTGTGAACACCAAATACGGCATGATTAAAACAGATCATATTTTGTTTATCGCATCAGGCGCATTCCACGTGTCAAAGCCTTCTGACCTGATTCCAGAGTTTCAGGGGAGATTCCCAATACGTGTTGAACTCAAATCTCTCGGCAAAGAGGATTTTATAAGAATTTTAAAAGAGCCGGAGAATGCTCTGACAAAACAGTATGTAGCCCTTATGGAGACAGAGAGTATAAAACTCAATTTTACAGATGATTCCATCGCAGAGATTTCAGAGATGGCAACTATTGTAAATGACAGGATGGAGAACATCGGCGCCAGACGCCTTCATACCATAATGGAAAGGATTTTAGACGACATCTCCTTTGATGCGCCTGATATGATTGCTGCAGGCGGGCATAAAGAGATTGTGATAGATGCGAAATATGTGAGGGACAGGCTCTCTGATATTATAAAGGACGAGGATTTGAGCAAGTATATTTTGTAAATACCGTGAACGGTGTTCGTGTTCCGTGTCCGTTTAAGGTTTTTTCACGGTCACGAGTCATGGACACGGCTGAAGGTAGTTATGTTATGCAGCGATACATTCAAAAAGTTGAAACACTCTTAGAGTCATTGCCGTACATACGTCAGTTTTATGGCAAAACAATTGTAATAAAATACGGCGGTCATGCGATGATAGAGGAGAACCTTAAGCAGAGCTTTGCTAAAGACATAATCCTTATGAAATATGTTGGCCTGAATCCTGTTGTTGTGCATGGCGGCGGGCCGCAGATTGGCGAGCTATTAAAGAAGCTTGGCAAAGAGTCCCGCTTTGTGAAAGGCATTCGTGTTACAGACAGCGAGACCATGGATGTGGTTGAGATGGTTCTGGTTGGAAAGGTGAATAAGGAGATTGTGGGGCTTATCAATCACTATGGCGGAAAAGCTGTGGGGTTAAGCGGCAAGGACGGCGGCTTGATTAAAGCGAAGAAGCTAAGAGCCAAAGGCGCAGACATGGGAATGGTAGGAGATGTCAAGACTGTAAATCCAAAGGTTATAGAGACCCTTGACCGTGATAAATTCATCCCTGTGATAGCGCCTGTAGGTGTTGGCGACGACGGCAAGACATACAACATCAATGCTGATACCGTAGCTGGTAGAATTGCGGCCTCGCTAAAGGCGGAAAAGCTAATTCTCCTTACTGATGTGCAGGGTGTTCTGAATAAAGATAAAAAACTCATATCAGCGCTCAGTGTTGCCGAGGCAAAAAAGCTCATTAAGAACGAAACCGCAACAGGCGGCATGATTCCAAAATTAGAATGTTGCCTTGATGCCTTAAAAGGCGGTGTGTCCAAGGCGCATATCATAGACGGCAGGGTAGAACATGCGGTTCTTTTGGAAGTTTTCACAGACGCGGGGGTGGGGACGGAGATATATAAGAGTTCACGCTGAACTCAAACAAGCAATATACTGCATTAAAAGAGCTATGACCCTGTCAGCAAAGAAAATAAAGAAGAAAACCAGGCCAAAATCTGCTGTCAAGCACAAAAATGCGATTGGCGATAACCTCGCAATGAACCCTCTTGAATTTTATATTTCCGAGGGAGCGGCCAACTACGGAAACAAGCCGCCTTTTACTATTTATTACGACAATCCTGAAGATTCCATCAGACTTCTTAAGGGCGATTGCATCGAGATATTGGATCGGGCAAGGGAAAACAGCGTTGACATGATCTTTGCAGATCCACCCTACTTTCTTTCTAACGGAGGAATTACCTGTCATGCCGGAAAGATGGTTTCCGTCAACAAGGGCAAATGGGATAAGTCTAAGGGTGTTATAGAAAATCACAAGTTTATCCTTGAATGGCTCAAGGCTTGCCAGAGGGTTTTAAAGCCGAACGGGACGATTTGGGTCTCAGGCACTACCCATATTATTTATTCGATCGGTTTTGCCATGCAGGAGCTTGGCTACAAGATTCTAAATGACATCATTTGGTATAAACGCAATGCTCCGCCTAACCTTTCTTGCAGATATTTTACTCATTCAACAGAGATAGTTTTATGGGCAGCAAAAAATCAAAAAAGTAAACATTATTTTAATTATCCATTGATGAGAGAAATGAATCAGGGCAAGCAAATGAGAAATGTTTGGGAAATTTCCGCGCCACAATCAGAAGAAAAAAAGTTCGGCAAACACCCTACTCAAAAACCTGTTGACCTTTTAACCAGACTGATACTTGCTTCTACAAAAGAGGGAGACGTGGTTTTAGACCCTTTTTGTGGAAGTTCAACAACTGGGGTTGCGGCGATTTTACTGAATAGGAAATATGTGGGGATTGATTTGGAAGACGAATATCTACAACTTTCCGTGAAAAGATTAAAAGAGGCTTTGACTAAAAGAGAGCTAAAATTGTCTGTAACGAAAGGGGCTCTGCCTTGTGAAAAACAAGCAATGTAACGGTTTGATACGATTTACAATCAAATAAACTAAGGGAACGACATGTCCTTGACCAAAAAGAAGAAACGAAACGAATACAAACATTCGATGGACTTGAAAAGTCTCAAGATACTAAATGCTTCGCGTGATGATTTCCGCAAAAAATTAGAAGAAATACCTTACCGTGGCTATGAAGTCGAACAGCTAAGCGATGGACGAAAAATAGTTATTGCAAAACCAGACGGCAAGTCAGTTTATGGACAGCCCAAGAAAGAGGATTTCTTTGTGTGGGTATATAATCCCATAGAGGGAACTTTATGGCAGATTACTCATAGGCAAATATACGAAGACCTGAAATTAAAGGAAGATAAAGATGCATCAATCGCATTGAAAGCAATTGACTATCTCAAACGAGTTCATCGGGGGGAAGAACCAGAATAAATATTGAGGAATGCGAATATAGGCGATGTGCCAGGAGAACCAATAGAGATACTTCTGAAATCATACAAATGGATTTGGGGTCAAGAGGATGTGAACTATCCTAATGGAGAAGGCCGTGATATGTCAATGAAGTCCATTTTAGAGCTTGAAAACGAGCTTCAGAATGAAAAATAAAGAAAATGAGCCTTTATGCGCAATTATATCCCTGTAAAAAAATATTGGTTTGAGATGTATACAAAATATGACAGGCCGTATTGGATACCCGCATTAAAATTCCCTATCGAAAAAATCAAGATAGATAAGTCATTATTTGGCTATCATAATGAAGTTTCACATTCTAATGTTTTGTATATGCTAATGAACTTTGATCGTGATGCGTGGATGCCTATCACAATAAATAAGAATTACTATCTGTTAGATGGACAGCACAGATTGGAATTAGCCAGACAGATGGGGCTGTCATTTATTGATGTAGTCATAGAGGATTCGGAGTTATTAAAAGGTAATAATAAAAATGATAAAAAGGAAAGTGAAGGAAAGAAGAAGGGATCTAAAAAGGTACGAAGACTCGAATCGAAATTAAAAACACTTAAAGCAGAAATAATGAAACGTGAAGCAAAAATGTCTGGGGAAGTAGGTTTTTATGATTAAAGGCGGAACTGGTGGCGGAAATACTAAAACAGGGCTATTTTTTGAGGGTAAGACTGATCTTGCGACTTTTCTTAATTTACAAAAAAGCTATGAGGTTAGAGAAGATAATGTTTATTTCAAAGGCAAACCGGTCGGCAGAATATTTAAAAAATATAGCCTGTATAAATTCCTTGAAGAATTAAACATTGACTGGAAAACAATAATATCAAAAAGACTGTTACCTGACGATTCTATTTATGTAATCATAAAAAATACTTTATACATCATTGAGTGCAAAATTCAGAATGTTGCCGGTTCTGTGGATGAAAAGCTCCAAACCTGTGATTTTAAGAAGAAGCAATATCAGAAACTATTTTCGCGCGCCAATATAGAAGTTGAATACATTTACCTTTTAAGTGATTGGTTTAAGAAACCTGAATACAGGGATGTGCTGGATTATATAATAAGCGTAAGGTGTTCATACTATTTCAATTATATCCCTTTGGAAAAAATAGGGCTAACCATGCCTCTTAAATAAACCAAAACAAAACTATGAAAAGGGAGTTCTTTTAAATTTCTGAAACAAGGGATGGATATTCAGTAAATTTATGTTTGCCGTAGCCGAACAAAACTTAACCATTCGGGCAACCCTTTTATGGGCAGAGGATTATCTTCTGCGATATGGTGTTCCTGATGCGAATATAGAGGCTGAGTATCTTCTGTCCCATGCGCTTGATTGCAAAAGGGCGGAGCTTCATTTAAAACACGCCAGCCATATTTCTTATAATGCACTGCAAAAATTTATAGATTTTGTTGAGCGGAGGATAAAAAGAGAACCGTCCCAATATATTCTTGGCGAACAGGAATTCTGGGGGCTTCCCTTTAAAGTTACCAAAGATGTCCTGATACCGAGGCCTGAAACAGAGGTATTGGTGGAAGAAGCGGTGAAGACAGTCAGGAGTCAGGAGTCAGAAGTCAGAAGTCAGAATACAAAAATTCATTACTCCGAACTCCGGACTCCGGACTCTAAACTTATTTTAGACTTATGCACCGGCAGCGGCTGTATAGCCATTTCTCTTGCAAAGGAAATTCCTAATAGCAGGGTATTTGCTGTTGATATATCAGAAAAGGCTCTGGATGTAGCAAGAGAAAATGCGGAGAGATATGATGTTGCAGACAGAATAACTTTTCTGAGTGGAGATCTATTTGAACCGTTGAACGGCCTGAATATAAAAGCCGATATTATTGTTTCAAATCCTCCATATATTTCAAGAAAGATGCTTCAAGAACTCCAACCCGAGGTAAAAGATTATGAGCCGCAAGCAGCACTTTACGGCGGCGAAGACGGCATGGATTTTTACAGAAAGATTATCGCCGATGCGCCGGCATATCTGGCTAAAGGCGGTTACTTAATGTTAGAGATGGGTTACAGACAGGCAGGAAAGATAAAGAATCTGATAGAACAAAATAATGGCTTTGAAGATATAGATATTAAAAAAGATTTTGCAGGTATAGAAAGGATAATTAAGGCACAGAGAAAGGGTTAAATCAATGAATAGAGAAGAAGCAATTTCAACTTTAAAAGCCTACTTTCAGAATAAAGCTGATGCCTACGATATTGATACGGCATTTTTATACGGCTCATTGGCGTGCGGATATCCAAAGATAGAATCTGATGTTGATGTGGCAGTTTTGTTTATTCATGAGATGAGCGAAGAAAAGACATTTAGCTCAATGAACACTATATCCTTGGAGCTTATAGATATCCTGAAGCGAGAGGTAAATGTCCTTTATATTGATAAAGATTTATCCAGACCAATGCTTCACTACAATGCTATCGTCAAAGGCATGCCTGTCTTTATGAGGGATTTTACGAGATATGTTGATTTGAGATTAAAGGCAATATCGCAGATGGAAGACTTTAGCATCTTTGGCACAAAATGGCAATCTGATGTTGTAAGGAAAAGGCTGGAGGGCTTAGACCGTGCCAGAGTTTAGATATGCAAAAGGGAGAATAATGGAATCTCTTGCCTTTATAACAAAGGAGGTGGATGAATTTGAGTCTGAATATAAACTTAAAACATGGGAAGAATATTCTTCTGATAATAAACTTCAAAAACTTATAGACAGAACCATAGAAAATATTTTGACTGCTGTTATTGAAGTATGCGGTGTTGTATTGACAGAGAATAATATAGAGGCAGAGAGTTATCCTGATGTAATGAAAAAGCTCGGCGGCTTCTTCGGTTTTAGCAAAAAGGAGATAGAGACTCTGGCAAATTTTGCTATTCAACGAAATAGGCTCGCCCACAGATATCTTAATTTTAGATGGCAGGTGGCAAGATTTTATATGGAGAACAAAGATATTCTGAAGAAATTGATAAACTCTATTTATGACTATGAAAAATCAAGAAGATAGACAGGGTAATTAAGGCACAGAGAAAATGCTACATCAATGAGTAGAAGCAAAAATACCGCCTTTCTGAGGGTAAATCAAATGTCCTAATCTACGACTATCTCGATTCTTTCAACGCAATGCTTCTCAAGATGTACCGAAACAGGTTAAAGGCATACAAAAAGATGGGTTATGTCATTCAGCAGATGTAAGGAAGGGGCAGGAATCTGTTTTGTTAAACATTAGGCAATTCGCGGCCAAAAAAATCCTTTTGGTTTTTATAGAAGTAATGATATAATTTTCTGCAAAAGGAGGTGTTGCTTATGCAAAAGACTGACCTGAGTGGAATAACAGTTGAAAAAATTTTACAGACAGCGGAAATGTTTAAAGGTTTCAAAAAAAAACCTTCTATGCTTAAACATCTCGATGGAAAGTATTATAAGGAAGGGCTTGAAATGAAAAAGCAGGGTATAACAAGCACAACTATAATAAAAGAAATAAGAGAAGCGAATCAATGACCAAAAGGATTTTTATAGATTCCAATATCTTCTTAAATTTTCTCCTTAAAGAAGAAGGCTCCTATGAAAGTTCAAAGCATCTCCTGACAAGGATTGAAAAAGGCTATATGGAAGGAGTTACAACGGTTATTAATATCATGGAAATATTGGCTGTTCTTAGAAAAAGGTCAAGGGCAAAGGATAGTCAAATAATTAAAGATATTGAAACGATAGGCGAGATTCAGAATCTCGAAATTATTATTCCCAATGAAATTCATATTGCGCAGGCATTTGAAATCCAGAAAAAGACAAAACTTTTGCCAACTGACGCGATTCTCATTTCAACTGCAAAAGACTTTTCCGACACATTTGTCTCCAGAGATGCTGAATTAAAACAAAAGGCATCAAGTTTTATATCTATAGTTAAACCTGAAGAATTATAATCTGCATCATCGTTTTATGCTGCTCAACTGCCGGATAGACAAGGTTGAATGAATGTGATAATAAGAAATAGGGGAAGCGTCCCTTTGCTTACTATTTTTTTGGTTCATCATCGCTTAACGAGTGAATTGCCATGAACATCAGTAAAAGACCCCATAGCTATTCTGATAATATCTATCAGCGCCCAAATACCCACAATAAGCAGCATAGGCAAGCCAATCAGAAATGCAGAAGTGGCTGCGCCCACAATAGTTAACAATAAGAGCGTAACCGCTGTTCCTGTATGTCCTGTATAAAAACGATGAATGCCTAATCCGCCAAGAAATATTGACAGGAGCAGTGCGGTCAACCAGTCTTTGGCTTCGCCTCTTACGAGTCTTACACCACATTTTGTGCATACCTCAGATGCCGCATTGGTTATTTCTACGCCGCAACTTTGACAAAACTTATTCCCTTTCCTCGGAGACACCCCGCACGATACGCATATTTCTGCCTGCTCAGCAATCTCTTTACCACAATTCCTGCAGTACATATAGAACCTCCTCCAGTAGAATTTTATTGTTTATAGTTGCTCTACGGCCTTGTCTTTTTGAACTGCTCTATTTGCTTTATCATAAGCAGTGTTTCATTAAGTTCCTGCGGACTTATATATTCTATCTCCCACTCGCCGTTTTGATAGCGCCGCCATACCATCCTGACCGACACAATCTCCTGTCTATCAGGTGTTTGCATCTTTGCCATTTTTACTTCCGTGTCTGTAATAGCTGAATTTTCTTTAAGGTTTAGAGAGACTTTAATAGGTGCAGCAATCGTAAGAGTAAATTGTTCAACATTTGGTATGTCTTTATATTCTTTAAAAAAACTGTTTATAGCCTCAATCTGCTCTCTGAATTTCTTTTCAAGAATATTTACTTCTCGCTTTTCGGATGAACAGGCGATAAGAGACACTAAAACCAAACAGACCAATACATGGAAAGGCCTTAAACTATTCATTCCTTAGCCCCAGCGTCTTTGAGTAATTTAACAATTTCTGTGTGGCCTTCTTTTTCAGCATTAGATAATGGTGTCTCACTTTTCCCCAAAAAAAGCATTTTTGCATTTACATCTGCCCCTTTATCTAACAATATCTTTACAATGTCCGTATGGCCATACTTGCTTGCCATTATTAACGGTGTAATACCATTCGCCATGTCACCATATCCTTTTGCATTTACATCTGCTCCTTTACTTAAGAGTGCTTTTACAATTTCAACATGACCATTCCGTGCTGCACCCATTAAGGGAGTCATACCTTTTAAGCTTCCATTACGTCCTTCGCTCCTCGCATTAACATTAGCTCCTCCGGCCAGTAGGGCTTGTACTGTTGATATGTGTCCATTATTTGCCGCAATATCTAAAGGAGTAATATCAGAATTAGCAGGTTTAGAATTGGGACCCATCCCTGCATTTAAAAATAATTTCACAACAACGCTATCTCCTTGTTCCGCATGCTTCCAAAAATTTTCTTCGGTATATTTTATATTCATTTGTGCCAATTCTTTTCTGGCCTTCTCAGGGCTTTTGCCACAGGCTGACAATGAAATAAGCAATGGAAAGAGAAACACTAATGTTACAATTCTTATCTGCCGCATAGATTCTCCTTTCTTGAAAATATTGCAAGCCATTATTCCCCATCCATCAATCAAGTAATCCTAACTATTTGAACAGAAAAGGGGACGGTTCTAATTTATCAATAACCGCCCGAATTTTATTTATGGCTCTGTGTTGCATCGTCAGATTTCTCATTTAATAGAACCGTCCCCTTTTACTCTTCTTTAGCTCCGGCATCTTCGAGTATTTTAACAATATCCATATGGCCTTTTTGTTTAGCCATGCTTAACGCTGTCATATTGCTTTCTAAACTTTTCGTTCGCAGGTTTACATACGCGCCTTTGTCTAATAGTAATTTGACAATTTCGGTACGGCCATTGCTTGCGGCAATCATTAAGGCTGTAAGATCAAATACCGTGGTGTTTACATCCGCACCTTTTCTAATCAACTCTCTTACTATTTCAAGATGTCCTTTTCTTGCTGCACCCATTAAAGGTGTTACACCAAATCGCCCTTTATTAGTCCTTACATTGGCACCTTTACTAAGTAGTGTTTTAACTATAGCAGTATGACCTTCTTCAGATGTAACATATAGTGCAGTAATACCGTCAGTGTTCTCCAAATTTGGATCCATTCCTGCGATTAAAAATAAATCTATAATAGTAATATCACCCTTCTGAGCGTATTCAACAAAGGTATTGCTGTTATACGCTATATTCATACGATCTAATTCTTTGCGCGCCTTTTCTGGGCTTTTACCGCAGGCTGATAATGAAATCAGCAATGGAAAGAGAAACAGTAAGATTATTATTCGTGTGAGTCGCATATCCCCTCCACTTGAGTTCTATAGATACCCACGCCTTTACCTTTTACAGGCGTGGTTCTTATGAGATGCAAGCTTTGCTTGTCCCATTGGGAACTTGCTTTCATCCCCGCCTTTACAGGCAGGGATTTCCCGCTGGGATTAAATTGTTTTTGCAAAGCTGTTCCTCATTTTTTCCTTCGCTACGGCTCATTCTTTTTTTCCGAGGAGCAATTAAAATTCTGCACTAGAGAAAAGCTTTGACGCTCTTCGGGATTGCGGTTTTTTATATTATCCTCTGGCAATTTCTTATCAAGCCATGACTGATCTTTGTTTATTAGAGAGCAATATAGTAAACGAAGCCCTATCACACTGACAGCTACACCAAGGCCTAAAAAAACACCAAACCAATGTTGATTAGGGAGTAGAGATAAAAATGCCGCAATAAAGCCTATCGTTATAATGTAGCATCCATAGAAAAGGATTACCCCACCACTTTGAGCGGATAGAACTTTCATTGTCACCATGCGTTTGCCATAATTATCGCTTCCAAACTTATCTATATTTTCGGCAATCTTACTTATGAGCATGTATGGTACAAAAAGAGAACTTCCACTCACAAGCAATGCCAAACTATGAATGAGGTCGTTATCATTCATAGTTTGGCCCTACTTTGTCACTGTGGGAGTAGATTTGCAACCTGCTCCCTCCATTGCCTTTATTGCTCATTTCAACGCATAGTTCAAAAGGCGGTAAATGATAAGCACTTGAATAAGCTCGATTAGGAGATCCATAAATTCTTTGTTCAACATTCATGGAAGCCTCCTTTCCGCCTACGTTTTGAGAAAAATTACCATCTTCCATGCAGGCCGATTTTCCATTTTAAGATAAAATCAACTCCCAATACGGCCAGCATTCTTTAGCCGTTCTTGCTTTTGGCATACACTTAAGGCCGTTAAACTATTTTTCTTCAATAAAGATAGCATATAGACTAAATCTGTCAAGGTAAATTTGGCCTATTGCCTATTAATATTTAGAGAATTTTAGCTTATGCTCTAACCATGAAGTTTAATGTCTTTCTCAAAACTTTTGGGAAAAGAGTCAGGGCTGTCAGAAAATCAAAGAATATTTCTCAGGAAAAACTTGCGGAGTTGGCTGGACTACATCCAACTTATATTAGCGATGTGGAACGCGGAAAGGTAAATGCCTCTATTTATAGCTGTTATATGATAACTAATGCTTTGGCTGTTCCGTTATCTGAATTTATTAGCCTCTATAAGGGTGATGCGGAAATCGAAAATGAACTTGCTGTATTGAATGGGCTAATAAGGCAGCTCGACAAAAAAGACCAACAGTTAATCTTATCAGCATTGCGTGGAATGTTATCAGCTATAAAAAAGGCTTGAATAAGAAACCTTACTCTCCGCATACTCATTAAATTCGCTGATGTGTTAGGGGTTGAGATACAGGAGATATTTGATTTCGGGCACAAGGTAAACATAAAAGAACTGCGGGAGGTTATGAGCAGGCTTTTAAAAGAGAGTGATGAAGAAAACCTGCGGCTGGCTGTAAAAATCCTGCGGGCTGTGGTGAGGTGAGAAACCCCATTCGTTAATACCCGTTCGTTAATACGTTGGTAATACGCTTGACAGCAAAGGTTCTGGATGTTAAGTTGTATTTAAACCGATTTTATTAGGAGCAAATATGATCTTTCATGTAACCCTTGAACATGCTGAGGACGGATGGATTGTTGCGGAATGCCCGGCTCTTCCGGGCTGCGTTTCTCAGGGTAAGAATGAAGAAGAAGCCCTTGAGAACATCAAGGAGGCCATAACAGCCTGGTTATGGGCCGAAGACCAGAAAGCCGTCTCTGCCTTGCCTGAAAAGGTTGTTCAGCAGCAGATTGTTGTGGCAGTGTAGACATGGGAAGGCTGGGCAATATATCCGGCAAAGATGCTGTGAAGGCATTTCAAAAGGCCGGATGGGAATCTATGGGACAAGTCGGCAGCCACTTAGTGATGGTCAAACAAGGCATCCGTGTTAATCTATCAATCCCGCAACATAAAGAACTGTCAGTTGGCACACTCCGTACCTTATCCGCAATAGTGGTCTCACCGTGGATGAATTCCTGAAATTGCTTTAACTTACCCAAAAATAGCACTTAAAGATTTTATACTGCACAAACAAGCTTCATTTCTACAAAAAGGCAACAGGGGCTTTTTTCTTTTGAATTTTGAGTTTTGATTTGGTATCTTTATATACTTTCAACAGTGAGGATGGGTGTGAATACGCAAGAAATCATAAATCTAACCACTAAATACATTGCCAACACATACAACCGCTTCCCCATTGCCCTTGTCAGGGGCAAAGGGTGTAAGGTGTGGGATGCGGACGGCAAAGAGTATCTGGATTTTGTGGCAGGTCTTGCGGTCTGTAATCTCGGCCACTGCCATCCAAAGGTTGTAAAGGCAATTCAGGAACAGGCAGAAAAGCTTATTCATATATCAAATCTTTATCATATTGAGCCGCAGGCGCAGCTTGCGGAACTCCTATGCAAAAATTCATTTGCAGATAAGGCATTTTTCTGCAACTCAGGCGCAGAGGCGAATGAGGCTGCTATAAAGCTCACGCGGAAATATTTTAAGGATAAGCCTGTCCCTGCAGAGCCTGCCCCGCACTTGATGCGGGGTATTAAGCAGGGAGGTGAAAATAAATTTCAGATAATTACTATGGAAAAGTCTTTTCACGGAAGGACTATGGCAACCCTTGCAGCCACAGGCCAGAAGAAATTTCAGCAGGGTTTTGAGCCATTACTTGAGAAATTCATCTATGTACCATTCAATGATGTAAAGGCAGTGGCAAATGCCATAACTTCGCAGAGCGCTGCAGTGATGGTTGAGCCGATTCAGGGCGAAGGCGGGGTAAATATTCCGTCGGAAAGTTATCTCAAGGAGTTGAAAGCGTTGTGTAAAGAGAAAGGCTTACTTCTCATCTTTGACGAGGTCCAGGTCGGTATGGGCCGCACGGGCAAGCTCTTTGCCTATGAGCATTACGGCGTAACACCTGATATCATGACTCTGGCAAAAGGTCTGGCAGGCGGCGTTGCTATCGGTTGTATGCTTGCAACCGATGAAGTAGCAAAGAGCTTTGTCCCAGGAGCGCACGCATCTACCTTTGGAGGCAACCCGCTTGCAACAGCAGCAGGTATAGCTGCAATAAAGGCAGTATTGGAAGAAGGCATGTTGGAAAATTGCCAAAAGGTTGGGAAATATCTCCTTGAAAAATCACATAAGCTAAAGGCAGAATATCCGTTCATCAAAGAGGTGCGTGGAAAGGGCTTGATTATCGGTATGGAATTGACGGTTCCTGGCGCAGATATTGTAAAGGCCTGCATGGAAAAGGGGCTTTTAATAAACTGCACTTCTGATACGATTTTACGATTCATCCCGCCGCTTATCGTTACTGAAAAAGAGGTGGATGAGATGATGAAAATATTAATCTCTATTTTAAAGACCATAAAGGTTTAAGAATGCAAGTCTTACAAAAACGACATTTACTCACAATCTCTGATTTAACAAAAGCTGAGATTGACGATGTTTTTGAAAAGACGCGCATCCTTAAGGCGAGACAAAAGCAGGGCATTCCGTATGTCCCTCTTCAAGGCAAAACCCTTGGGCTTATCTTTGAGAAGGCATCCACAAGGACCCGTGTCTCGTTTGAGGTTGCTATGTATCAGCTCGGAGGCAATACTGTCTTTATAAGCCACAGAGATTCTCAGATGGGCAGAGGCGAGCCTATAAAAGATACAGCAAGGGTGTTGTCGCGCTATGTGGACGGCATTGTTATACGGACCTTCGGCCATGACATCATAGTGGAATTTTCGAAGTATTCGACAGTGCCTGTGATAAACGGCCTCACAGACCTCCACCATCCTTGTCAGGTTTTGACAGATGTGTTTACAATTATAGAAAAAAAAGGTAAATATCACGGGCTCAAAGTAGCATGGATAGGCGATGGCAATAACATGGCAAATTCATGGATTGAGGCAGCAGCAAGGCTTGGTTTTGATTTGGTGCTTGCCTGTCCGGATGGATATTGGCCTGATAAAAATATCTTGTCAAAGGCAAAAAAACTTGCCCTCGAATGTTTGAATCGGGGGGAGGCTAAGTTAAATATAGAGGTTGTTAAGGACCCGAAGGATGCTGCAAAGGGTGCGGATGTCCTTAATACAGATGTATGGGCAAGCATGGGACAGGAGGAAGAGGCAGAGAAGAGGAAAAAGGCATTCAAGGGCTATCAGATAAATTCAGAGATTTTGAAACTCGCAAAAAAAGATGCAATTGTTATGCATTGTTTGCCTGCTCACCGTGAAGAGGAGATAACGGATGAGGTTATGGAAGGACGTAATTCAGTTATATTTGACCAAGTGGAGAATAGGCTGCATGTGCAGAAGGTGATTTTGGAAAAACTATTACTCGGAGGATGAGATGTCTGAGATTAAAAAAGTAGTATTGGCTTACTCCGGCGGTCTTGACACCTCGGTTATAATCAAGTGGCTCGTTGAAAATTATGACTGCGAGGTAGTAGCTTTCTCAGCAGATTTGGGGCAGGGAGAAGAGCTTGCGCCGCTTAAGAAAAAGGCTATACAAACAGGTGCGAGTAAGATTTATATAACAGACCTTAAAGAGGAATTTGTCAGAGACTTTATATTTCCTATGTTGAGGGCAGGCGCTGTGTATGAAGGAAGATATATGCTTGGGACTTCCATTGCCAGGCCGCTTATTGCCAAGGCACAGATGGATATTGCAAAAAAGGAAAAGGCTGACGCAGTTTGTCACGGCGCAACAGGCAAGGGCAATGATCAGGTAAGGTTTGAACTGACCTATTATGCAATTAATCCACATATCAAGGTCATTGCACCGTGGCGCGAATGGGATATGAAATCAAGAACTGATTTAATAGATTATGCAGAGAGGCACGATATTCCTGTAACTGCTACAAAGGCAAAACCATATAGTTCAGACAGGAATCTTTTTCACATAAGTTTTGAAGGCGGCATCTTGGAAGACCCGTGGGCTGAGCCGCCAGAGGATATGTTTCTCTTAAGTGTTTCACCGGAAAAGGCGCCAAATAAGCCAACGTATGTTGAGATAGCATTTAAAGATGGCAACCCAATTGCAGTAAATGGCAAAAAAATGTCTCCTGCAAAACTTTTGGCCGAATTAAATAAGCTCGGCGGGAAAAACGGCATAGGCAGGGTTGATGTGGTGGAAAACCGATATGTGGGCATGAAGAGCAGGGGTGTGTATGAAACGCCTGGCGGAACAATACTTCATGCGGCAAGAAGGGCTGTGGAGTCCATCACTATGGACAGAGAGGTCATGCACCTGAGAGACAGTCTCATTCCACGTTATGCAGAATTGGTCTACTATGGCTACTGGTATTCACCGGAGAGAAAGGTTCTGCAAACCATGATTGATGAGGCAGCAAAGGGTGTCACCGGAACGGTAAGAGTAAAGCTCTACAAAGGCAACTGCGATGTGGTTGGCAGAAAATCGGACAAATCGCTCTATCATCCTGACTTTGCTACATTTGAAGAAGATGTTGTTTATGACCAGAAGGATGCAGAGGGGTTTATAAAACTGAATGCGTTGAGGCTTAAGATTAAGGCAATGGTGGAGAAAAGAGAAAGGCCGTGATGCGTGTGTGTGATGCGTTATGTCCTCCCCCTGTCCCCCTCCAGCGGGGGATAAAGGGGGAGGATTTTTTCTGCATCACGTATAACGCGCACATGTACGGTTTTTAAAATGAAACTTGCACGGTTTTTAAAAGACGGTTTAATAAAATTTGGTATTGTAGAAGGCGAAAACATTACAGAAATCGAAGGCAGTATCTTTAATAATTTTAAAAAGACTCCTATTACCCATAAACTCAATTTAGTTAAACTCTTGGTCCCCTGTGAGCCGTCCAAGATTATAGCGATTGGCCTTAATTACAAGGCCCATGCAGCAGAGTTCAATAAGCCTCTGCCAGAGGAGCCGATGCTCTTTATGAAACCATCCACAGCCGTAATCGGACCCGGAGACGAGATTATTTATCCGCATCATATGTCAAGGCGCGTGGATTACGAAGGTGAGCTTGGGGTTGTCATCGGTAAAAAGGCTTACATGGTAAAAAAGGAGGAAGCCAAAGATTATATATTGGGCTACACATGTTTTAATGATGTTACTGCAAGAGACCTGCAGGGCAAGGATATCCAGTATACAAGGGCAAAGGGGTTTGATACATTTGCGCCAATGGGGCCATGGATAGAGACTGATTTAAATCCTTTGGATGTAAAGATTGAAACCTATTCAAATGATGAAAAAAAGCAGGACACTTCCACAAAGGATATGATATTTGATGTTTATCATTTGTTGAGTTTCGTATCACATGTTATGACTTTATTGCCAGGCGATGTTATTGCAACCGGGACGCCATCAGGCGTTGGCAAGATGAAGCCCGGCGATAAGGTAGAGATCAGGATAGCGGGGATTGGGAGTCTTGTGAATACAGTAAGCAGTAGACAGTAAGGAGTAAGCAGTAGGCAGAAAGCAACAAAGAAACGGAGAAAGGGGAGAATGGGAGAAACGGAGACAACTGCTCCCCGATTCTCCCGCTCACCGATTCCCTGATTCATAATCAACTGCTTACTATCTTTAAAAAGGGGAGGTATCAAAGTGCCAGAGAGCTACATCCAGAATCTCTTTGCCGAAAGGATAGGAGGCAATAAGTTTGGCAAAGAGACAAAGATTTACAAATTTGAAAAAATAAAAAGGGCAAAGGCACAAGCTCGAAAAGAGCATCCGAATGTAGAGCTTCTTGATTTTGGCGTTGGCGAGCCGGATGAGATGGCATTCCCTATGGTAGTTGAGGCTCTGAAGATAGAATGCGCCAAGCCGGAAAACAGAGGATATGCAGACAACGGCATTCAGGAGCTAAAAGACGCTGTCGCAAAATATATGGACAAATTTTACGGTGTAAAAGGCATAGACCCGGCAAAAGAGGTTTTGCATTCCATTGGTTCAAAACCAGCCCTTGCGATGCTGCCTTCTGCATTCATTAATCCAGGGGATGTTGCATTAGTATCAGTCCCCGGCTATCCAATACTTGGAACTCATACCCAGTGGTATGGTGGAAGGATTATTAATCTACCCCTGAGGGAAGAAAATAATTTCTTGCCAGACCTTAGCACTATAAGCAAGGAGGATCTAAAAAAGGCAAAACTCCTGTATATCAATTATCCCAATAATCCTACAGGCGCAACAGCAACGATAGATTTTTTCAAACAAGTCGTAGAGTTTGCCCAAAAAAATAATATTGTTGTTGTGCACGATGCCGCATACGCAGCGCTCAATTTTGAAGGCAGGCCTTTAAGCTTTTTATCAGTTGATGGCGCAAAAGATGTTGGAGTTGAGATACATTCTTTTTCAAAGGCATTTAACATGACAGGCTGGAGACTTGCATTTGTTGTTGGCAGTGAAAAGGTAATTGGTGCGTTTGGCCATGTTAAGGACAATTACGACTCAGGCCAATTCATTGCAATACAAAAGGCCGGAATCTATGCGCTGGAGCATACAGAGATAACAGAGAAGATTGCAGCAAAATACAAGAGGCGCCTTGAGCTAATGGTAGAGGCCCTTAATTCTGCAGGCTTTGCTGCAAAAATGCCGCATGGTTCATTCTATCTTTATGTGGCTGCGCCAAAAGGAGCAAAGAACGGAAAAAATGGCTTGAAATTCAAGACAGCGGAAGATATTTCCGAGTATCTAATTACAGAAAAACTTATATCAACTATTCCATGGGATGATGTCGGGCATTACCTGAGATTCTCAGCTACCTTTATTGCCAAGAATGAAGAAGACGAGAGAAGGGTTGTTGCAGAGATGAAGAAGAGGTTGGGTGAGCTGGAGCTTCAGTTTTAAGCGCCATTGGGGACCCACTGTATTGAAACCCTCATCCTTCCTGTAGAGCTTATCGTTAGCTGAGGAGGTTTCTAACGAAGTGAAACATATTGCATTTATCAGTATTGGTTCGAATATTGGGGATAGATTAGAAAACTGTAGAAACGCTATAGGTAGCCTTGCTAACAGTAAAGATGTTAACCTGATTAATGCATCAGCTTTTTATGAAACAGAGCCATGGGGTAAAATAAAGCAGGATTGGTTTATAAATTGCGTAATTGAGTTAGAGACAAATCTTGATGTCCACGAACTACTGATGTTACTTCAGGGCGTAGAGAAAAAGCTTGGAAGAAATAACACAGAAAAAGGCGGCCCAAGAGTTATTGACCTTGATATTCTCTTTTTTAATAGTGAAATAATAGAGGCAGAAGAGGTTGTAATTCCACACCCCCTTCTCCATAAAAGAAGGTTTGTTTTGACACCGCTTGCTGAGATTGCCTCAAATTTTATTCATCCTGTTCTGAAAAAATCAGTATCAGAGTTATTGCAAGAAGTGGATGATGACAAGAAGGTTCTCCATCACATAGAACAATAATAGGCAATGTATGCGAATTATACTATATCTCATATTGCTATTTTTACTGTATATTGTTGCAAGGGCATTGCTTTTTCCAAAGAGGGTTTCTAAACAGGGACAAACTGGTTCTGTATTGAATGGTGATGAAATGGTGCTTGACCCAGTTTGTCAAAGTTATTTCCCAAAAAATTCTGCTTTGACTACGAGGCAGGGAGGCGAGACAATATATTTTTGCAGTAAAGAGTGCATGGAAAAGTTTATTAAAGACAGTAGGCAGTAAGCAGTAGACAGTAGGCAGTTACTGCTTACTCCTTACTGCATACTGCTTACTATATACAAAGGAGGATTCAATAATGGATTGGGGAATGAAAAATCGTTTGTCGCAGATAATCAAGCCTGACGGGAAGTGCCTGTTTATGCCGATTGACCATGGATATTTTCTTGGGCCAACGTCAAAGTTAGAAAAACCAGGAGAGACAATAAAGCCACTTCTTCCATACAGTGACGCACTATTTGTTACGCGCGGCGTGCTGCGGTCATGTGTCCCTCCTGACAACAGCATACCGATTATACTCAGGGTGTCTGGCGGCACCAGTGTTATAGGAAAAGATTTGGCAAATGAAGGTATTACCACTTCTATAAAAGAGGCAATAAGGCTTAATGCCTCAGCAGTAGGACTGTCTGTTTTTATAGGCAGTGAATATGAGCGCCAAACATTGTTAAACCTATCAACACTTGTAAATGAGGCTGAAGAATACGGCATTCCGGTTATGGCAGTTACCGCAGTTGGCAAGGAGTTGGAAAAGAGGGATGCCCGCTACCTATCACTTTGCTGCCGCATTGCAGCAGAACTTGGCGCAAAGGTTGTGAAGACATACTGGTGTGAAAACTTTGATAAGGTTGTGAATAGCTGCCCTGTGCCGGTTGTTATAGCAGGCGGGCCAAAGACAGAGACAGACATGGAAGTATTGGAATTTGTCGCTGACGGCATGCAGAAAGGCGCAATAGGTGTCAATCTTGGCAGAAACATCTGGCAGAACGCCCATCCTGTGCCAATGATTAAGGCAATCCGCGCCATCATCCATGAAAACGCATCGGCAAAAGAGGCGAATAAGATTTTTGAGAGAGAGAAGAAAAAGAAGTAGGTTCACGCTGAAAAACATCCATCTGCTGCGTTGTCGCTGCGGCTTCTGCGCTCAACATACTACAAAAGTATGCCTTGCTTGAAGCCTTGCTCCGCCTTGCATCTGTGCGATTTTTGAGCGTGAACTTATGGAAAAATATTATCGTATCATCTCATGAATTTTGATTTGCACCATTTTATGTTATACTGCCTCATTAAAGGAGCAAATAAAATGTCAGAGACAATCACAATAAGACTATCTGAAAAATTGCAGCAAGAATTGAAGACAGTGGTAAGGCTGGAAAAGACTTCAAAGAGCGAAATTATCAGAGATGCTGTTACTCGTTACCTTGCTGTAAAAAGATTCAAGCGGTTAAGAAAGCAGGTTTTACCATTTGCTAAAAGAAAAGGGTTGCTGACAGACGAGGATGTTTTAAATGGTAGACGCTGAATTGAATACAATTTTTTGTGGTGACTGTCTTGACATCCTAAAAGACTTACCTCAAAACTCTGTTGATTTGGTAGTCACAAGCCCGCCCTACTTTCAACAACGAGAATACGGAGGCACGGGTATTGGAAACGAAAAGACCGTTGAAGAATACATAGAGAACTTAATGAGAGTTTTCAGGGAGTGTGTAAGAATAACAAAAAAAACCGGCTCAATTGTTTTCAACTTGGGCGACAAATACATTGACGGCAATTTACTTTTAGTCCCTTACAGATTTGCAATCGAAGTTCAAAAAGAAAAACAGGTAAAACTCATTAACGAATTGACTTGGGTTAAAATAAATCCCTCTCCAAAGCAAGACCCTAAAAAATTAGTTTCATCCAAAGAGCCGTTTTTCATCTATACAAAATCAAGTGATTATTACTTCAACAAAGACGCCTTTTTGGAATATAAAGACAAATATTTGAACGGCAGCAAAAAGGCGGCAGGCAATGATATAGGGAAAAAATACTTTGAGTTAATTGAAAAATCCAACTTGTCTCCTGCCGATAAAGTACAAGCTGGAAAAGAGTTGTTGGAAGTAATCAGAGAAGCAAAGGAAGGGAAAATTGAAAGTTTCCGAATGAAAATCAGAGGAATGCACGCTCTGCCATATGGTGGACAAGCGGGCGGCCGACTGACACAAATTGAAAACAAAGGATTTACAATAATAAAGATTCATGGTAACTCTATGCGGAAAGATATTATTGAATCAACCGTTGAAACAATCAAAGGTAATGTTCACCCTGCAGTTTATCCTGAGTTTGTGGTGCAAGAGTTGATAAAACTGCTGACCAAAGAAAACGATATAGTGCTTGACCCGTTTTTGGGATCCGGAACAACTGCAGTTGTTGCTAAACGACTCAAGAGAAATTATATCGGCATTGAAATTCATCCGGAATATATTGAGTATGCAAAGCAGCGGCTTGCGGAAATGCCATCCTATACGCTTGAATTATTTATATGAACCTAACGGAAATTTTAGATGAATCGCTTGCGCGGGCAATTACAGTTATACAATCCAAAAAGGAAATTGATTTTCCAGACAGTATAAGATCCGATGTTGATACTCTCATCAACAAAATTGACAAAAACAAATCTCTTGTATCCGCTTTAGTTACCTCTCTCGTAAAAAAAATTACCGACCCAAAACAAGATATTCGCTTGCATAGAACAGACTTCCGAGGCGGCTACTCTGCAAGAAGTTTAGATACTTCGGTTACCGCTCCATTTTTCAAAAAGTATTTCCCAAAATATGCAAATAAAGAATCAGCTTTCTTAACACTCGCAACAAGAGAAAAAATAAAATGGACAAAGAGGGACGGACAGAATTTAAAAATCAGAGACGCTCAAGTAAAGAAAAGTTTTTTGGCTCTCTTTGATGCGCTTGAAAACAGACAAATAAAACCCAAAGAATGTTTGATTTATATTTTTATCAAGCTGCATTTGCTTTCACAGCAACATCAAATGGTTTTTGATGAAACTATTGAATCGGCAGATTTTTCAGAGATACTCAACATCAATATGGTTCTCAAAATGTTAGAGAGACATTTTGGGAGCAAGTTGAGTTCACGGCTTCCCGTTATTGCAATCTATTCGGTTTATCAGCAGCTTTTCAAAGTTGTAAAAAGATATGAGGGAAAAAAGTTGGGACAACTTAATGTTCATACATCATCAGACAAACATGGATTTGGAGATATTGAGGTTTGGAACGCAGATGGAACTCCTTTTGAAATGGTTGAAATAAAACATAATATTCCCATCGATAGAAATTTAATTTTTGACCTTGTTAAAAAGTCACAAAATACAACTATTCAACGATATTACATCTTGACTACCTATAAAGAGAATTTCCCATCAAAAGACGAAGAAGAATACATCAGCAAATTTATTTTGAAAATCAAAAAAGATAGTGGATTAGAAATCATTGCCAATGGCATTTCCCCGAGTTTGAAATACTACCTGCGGTTTATTGATAATTACAAGAATTTTGTAAAAGCATACACCAATAATTTGATTGAGGATGCGAAAAACTCAACAGAGGTAAAAGAGTTTCATATTACAGAATGGCAGGAAATACTGAAAAAGCATCACTTGGAATAAAAACATCTTTAACTTCTTTACTATCAACTGTCCACTGTATTTATTATGCGAGTAGCAGTCTATTACAACAACAACGATATTCGGCTTGAAGAGAGGCCTGTTCCTAAAACATGCAACGGTGAACTCCTTGTCAAGGTCATTGCCAGCGGCATCTGCGGAAGCGATGTGATGGAGTGGTATCGCATTAAAAAGGCGCCGCTTGTTCTGGGGCATGAACTGAGCGGAGAGGTTGTTGAAGTTGGCCAAGGCGTATCCAAATTTAAAAAAGGGGACAGAGTTTTTGTTACGCATCATGTGCCATGCAATACTTGCCACTACTGTCTTATCGGTCATCACTCTGCATGCGATACGCTCAGAACCACGAACTTTGAGCCGGGTGGTTTTGCCGAATATATCCGCGTGCCGAGAATAAATGTTGACCGTGGCACATTTATATTGCCTGATGAAATATCTTATGAAGAAGGCACATTTATAGAGCCTCTTGCCTGCTGTTTTCGTGGGTTAAGGCTTTCCAATTTTAAGGCAGGACAGAGAGTCTTTGTTATTGGCAGCGGTATTTCAGGATTATTGCATATTCAACTTGCAAAGGCGCTTGGCGCAGGTAAAATTATTGCAACAGACATCAGTGAGTATAGGCTAAATGCTGCTAAGAAATTCGGCGCTGATGCCATCATAAATGCAAAACCTGTCCCTGCAGGCTTTAAGCAGGGAGAGGATGTGCCAAAAAAATTAAAAGATATAAACAATGGTTTTCTTGCAGATTTGGTTATCATCTGTACAACGGCAGAGAGTGCAATCCAGCAGGGTTTGCAGTCTGTTGACCGAGGCGGCACAGTCCTTTTCTTTGCGCCTGCGAACCCTGATATAAAAATTCCCCTCCCCCTCTGGGATATCTGGAGGAATGAGGTTACCTTAACCACATCCTATGCAGCAAGCCAGGCTGATATTGAGGCCACGATGGAGCTCATGGCAAACCGCAGGGTTAATGTAAAAGATATGATTACACATCGCCTACCCCTGAAAGAGACTGGTAAGGGTTTTCAGCTTGTTTCCAAGGCGCAGGAATCTATAAAAGTGATTATAGAACCGACAAAATAAAAACCATGGCAATTACTTTTTTTTCAGCAATCTCTGCCCCGCTAAGAGGGGTCTGAGGAGCCTGTTGACAAAGCCCTTATTTATACTAAAGTCTGTCATTCCTGCGAAGCTTGTCCCAGCATGTTTTAAGCAGGGAGCAGGAATCCATAACCTCTTGGTATTACAAGAACTGGATTCCCGCTAAACTTGTCCTCGCAGGTAGTAAGCGGGGAAACATGCGGGAATGACATCTGGCGGTATTTTGCGAGTTTGTCAACAGGCTCTGAGGACTTGATCTTAAACCCCGTAAGACCTTTGGTCTCTTATGGGGTAAACACCATTCCTCCCCAGCCTAAAAGCTCGGACGTCCTGGGTGTAACGGGGTGAAGATTTACTCTTGGGGAAAATATTGCTATAATTAAAACACTTTAGATGGGGTTTAGTCATGAAATCAAAAAGAACAATGAGATTAAGGTTTGTTTTACTCTCAGTCGCCACACTTCTCTTATTTATTTCCTCATCAGTTATCCATGCCCAAATGAGTACCTTCCGAAAGGAATTTATCAATAATTATATTACGAATAATTTTACGCAACAGGCTGAACTGGTCAAAAAAAATAAGGATATTATGCCTGATGAGATAAAATTTTTAGTAGCTGATGCCCTTGCTAAGGAAAAAACCTACGAACAAAAGATGTCCCTCCTCGGCATTGCCAGCTCAATGGCTGCTATGTATAGGTTCTGGCATAATGATGAGAAATATATTATTGAAGTAGAAACAGTCCTTCGTATGGAAGTGCAGAAGGAGAAAGAAAGACCCGCTGAGGTTGAAAAATGGAAGAAATATGAAAAATTTCTTGGCAACATTGTTTTAAAAGAACATGATGTGCAGATGGCTGCTGAAGGATTAACCCCAGTAATCTACCCCCACTGGCTTCATAGGATATGGTTTGAATGCAAGGTATGCCATGATGATATCTTTGTGATGAAACAGCGCGGCAATGACATTACTAAAGCTCGTGTCTTTGAAGGCAAGCAGTGCGGAGTCTGCCATAACGGAAAGATAGCCTTTGGAGCTCAGGGAGACTGCACCAAGTGCCACAATGCAGGAAAGTTAGAGGCAGAAAGCCTCTATGACATGACTAAAATAAGTCATAAGATGGTTAAGGAGGTGGCAACCCGCATTGGTGCAGAATGGAATCCAGAAAACCTCTCGAACGGAGTTGTTCCCCTGGATCGCTTTGGTTACATTAAATGGCTTGAGTTAAAAGAAAAAAAGGTCTTTAATCCTATAAATTCATTAAGTAAAGATGTCAAAGATGAAATCAGGGATAATCAGATATTTTTTGAATCTACCAGCCCTGTTGTAAATAATGTTCTCTTTGACCATAAGATTCATTCAACCTGGATTCAATGTTCCAGTTGTCATCCCTCAATTTTTATAGATAAACTCGGACAGAACAATATGAAAATGACTGATATGTCTGCTGGTAAATTCTGCGGCCATTGTCACGGAAAGGTTGCATTTACATTTGCTGATTGTTTGAGATGCCATACCCAGCCAAAGGGAGAAATACCAAAAGGTGCGTTGATCCATAAGCCGCAGTAGTAACCCCCCTCACCAAATTCCGATGTTTCGGGAAAAGATTTTAATGTAGGGGTTTACTATGCTACCTATTCCAATTTCGTTACTGCCTCCTCTATCCTCTTCAACCCCTCCTTTATATTTTCCATTGATGTAGCATAGGCCATGCGGATATGGCCTTCTCCACCAAATGCCTCTCCGGGAACTACCGCGACCTCAGCCTCTTCCAGAAGAAAGTCAGCGAAGTCTGCTGACGTGTTTATTATTTTTCCATTGAACCGTTTTTTTAAGAACCTTGAGATGTTTGGGAATACATAAAACGACCCTGGCGGAAGGAGACAGCGAATGCCTTTTATTGCATTTAATCCGTCCACTATAATCTTTCTCCTCTTATCAAACTCCGTAACCATCTTATCTACAGTATCCTGCGGTCCTTTTATGGCCTCCACTGCTGCCTTCTGGCTTATGGATGTTGGGTTTGATGTAGACTGGCTCTGGATATTAGTCATTGCCTTAATAAGCCCTTTCGGCCCCGCTGCATAGCCTATCCTCCAGCCTGTCATGGAGTATGTCTTGGACACGCCGTTTAAGACAATAGTTTGTCTTTTTACTTCTTCAGAAAACGAAGCTATTGAGACAAACGGATGATTATCATAGCAGAGTTTTTCGTATATCTCATCCGAGACAAGGAAGACGCCTTTTTTTACTGCGATATCCGCAATTTCCTTTAGTTCATCAGGTGTATATGCAGCGCCTGTCGGGTTAGACGGGCTATTTATCACAATTGCCTTTGTTGAGCCTGTAATTGCATCGCTGAATTCCTCAGGCGTTATCTTAAAACCATTATCTTCCCTTTCTTCTATAATTACAGGCTTGGCGCCTGATATTGCAACCATAACAGGATATGAAACCCAGTATGGCGCAGGTATAATGACCTCATCCCCTTTTTCAAAAAAGGCCAGCGAGAGGTTGAAAAAAGATTGTTTGCCTCCGCAGGATACGAGTATTTCTTCCCTCGTGTAGTTAAGGTTGTTATCCCTTTTAAACTTTTCTATGATTGCATCCTTTAGCTCATCAATTCCGCCTACGGCAGTATACTTTGTAAAGCCTGATTTTATTGCCTTTATTGCAGCCTCTTTTATATTGTCAGGCGTATCAAAGTCAGGCTCGCCTGCCCCAAAGTCAATAACATCCCATCCCTTTGCTTTCATTGACTTTGCCTTTGCAGTAATGGCAAGGGTTGCCGACTCCTTTACCTCATCCATGCGTTTTGCAAGCTTTATTTTATATTCACTCATTACCAAATCTCTCCCGTAGCATCTTCGCAACATTCGGCGGGACGAAACAATCTATTTTTCCGCCAAGACGGGCAATCTCTTTTATAAAACGCGAACTTAAGTATGAATAATCCCCGGCAGTCATCATAAATGCTGTTTCAATATCAGGGGCAAGCTTTCTGTTGGTAAGGGCCATTTGGAATTCATACTCAAAGTCTGATATGACCCGTAACCCCCTTAAGATGATATTGGCCTTTTTCTTGTGGATGTAATCTATCAGGAGGCAGTTAAAACTTTCAACCTTCACATTCTTATATTTCCTTGCTGTCTCTTTTACCATCCGTATTCTTTCATCCACAGTAAAGAGCGGCTCTTTTGTTGGGCTTTCTGCTATCGCAACTATAAGTCCGTCAAAAAGCCTCAGCCCCCTTTCTATAATATCAAGGTGGCCATTTGTTATCGGGTCAAACGTCCCTGGATATACTGCTATGTGTTTTTTCATGGGTTTCCTTTTGGATCAAGGCAACCGTGTTGCCGTTTTTACACCGACACGGTCACGCTTAGCGTGACACGGTCGGCTTGCTTCATAATTCTATAGAACGATACTACTGTATCACCATATTTTCTTCTGTCAAACAACTCGATTCCTTTCACCTCGCCATCCCATACCATACGCTTTGAAGACTCTGCAACGACAATTCCGTTTTTTGCAAGGAGTTCTTTCTCTCCGATTAGGTTCAATGTAATGCCCATCAGGGATGTATCGTAAGGAGGGTCAATAATTATCAGTTCAAACTGCTCTCTTTTCTTACTCAAAAGATTTAGCGAGGCCTTAACATCCCTTGTAATGATAACGGCCTTTTTTGTAAAGCCGCACAACTCCAAATTCTTCTTTATAACCTTGACTGCCTGTGGGTCGCTGTCTATGAATGTTGCGCTCTTTGCGCCTCTGCTCAAAGCCTCTAAGCCCATAGCGCCTGTTCCAGCAAACAGGTCCAATACATGCATCAACTCAAAATGCAGCGGCAATATATTAAAGATTGACTCTCGCACCCTGTCTGTTGTGGGCCGTATGGATGAAGTTCTAAAAGAGGCAAGCCTTCTGCCTTTAGCAGTTCCTCCTATTATACGCATTGTAATTCAGATTATAGGCTATTGGCGATGGGCTACAGGTTTTTCCCATTGCCAATAGCCTATTTTTAGGTATGCCTTACAGGTATACCCATTATTTTCACAGATATTAAACGGTTTCTCGGGCCGTCGAATTCTGAGAAATATATTGCCTGCCACTGGCCAAGGGCCATCCTCCCCCTGTTTATAGGAACGGTAACACTGTTGCCAACCATGAGAGATTTAAAGTGCGCATCAGCATTTCTGCCGAAATCTCCTTTATTATGCCGGTAAGCCGGCTTATTGGGAATGGTCTCATTTAAAAAATCATGAAGGTCTTTTGCCAGCTCAGGGTCTGCATTGTTCAGATGAACGCTTGCGGTTGTATGGCCGGTAAATATAGTAGCAGTTCCTTCATATACGCCGCTTTCACTAATTATAGCCTCTACCATGCCGGTAATATTTATATCCTCGCACTTCTGCGTAGTCTGTAGCCTTATTGCGTCGTTAAAGACCTTCATGTAGCCTCCTTGTTTAAATACAGGTTAAGGTTGAGGTTACGGTTAAGAAAAACTTTGTCTTCCTCGGCCTGAACCTTAATCTGCTTTATAATAGCTGTGGCAATATATCCCCTGCTTTTCCCAAACAAGTTTCATCTACGCTTGCTGAAAGCGGGGTTCTTTCGATATTAACTTCTACAACAAATGCGCCTTCGTCTTTTGCCCTTAATGCTAATGAGGCAGCAGGCTGCACTACGCCTGATGTGCCTACCACAAACATGAACTCACATTTATCAATTGCAGCAACGGCCTTCATTAAATTATTATCCTCCAACATCTCGCCAAACCAGACAACAGCTGGCCGTAAAAGCCCTCCGCACGAACAATATGGCAGTATTCTAATAGGCGCTTCTCTATTCTCGCTAACCCTGCCACAGGAAAGGCACTTTACGCGCCATATATTGCCGTGAAGCTCTATAACATTTTTACTTCCAGCAAGCTGATGAAGGCCATCCACATTCTGAGTAATAAGCGTGAATTCCTTAACCCTTTTTTCTATCTCTGCTATAGCTATATGTGCAGGGTTTGGCTTGATTGTAGATAGTGTTCTCCTTCGCCAATCGTACCATTCCCATACGAGTTTAGGGTTACTTTTAAATGCCTCAGGTGTTGCGAGGTCTTCTGGCCTAAAATTCTTCCAGAGTCCATTGTTGCCACGAAACGTCGGAACTCCGCTCTCTGCTGATATCCCTGCGCCAGTTAATACTGTAACAGCTTTAGAATTATGTAACCGCTCCTTTATATCACTAAGGTTATACGTTATATTTTGCATATTATGTTGCTTTAAATCAACAAATTTGATTGACCCAAAAATAGACATTGTTTTTTGGGGATTGATTAAAATATCGAAGGGCACTAAAGAGTTTAATGAGTATATTGGAAAGTTATTGTTTTGTCAACCGAGCAGTTGACAATTTATATTTAAGGGTATATTATCTTGCTAAACAAATGAGGTGTCATAAGTAAGTAGGTCTGGACAGAAGCTTGACTCTTTCCTAATTTCAGAGAGGAGGTCTGCCTGTGCTGATAAAATGCTGGGGTGCAAGGGGGTCAATACCTGTTTCTGGCAAGGAATATGTTAAATATGGTGGCGATACTACATGCATAGAACTCCGAACAAAGGATAATGACCTCATCATAATAGATGCAGGTTCAGGCATCAGAAGACTCGGCAACAACCTCATTAAAGAGGGTAGAAAAGACATTAATATTATTTTTACGCACGCCCACTGGGACCATATCCTTGGTTTTCCCTACTTTAAACCGCTTTATTTAAAAGGCACTAACATAACAATGCTGGGTTCTCCAATAGCCCAGGAATCAATAAGACATATTATTTCCAAAACAATGCAGGCTCCGAATTTTCCTGTGAGATACGAAGATATGAGGGCGGAAATTTCGTACATAGGCGCATGCCCTGACTGGTTTAGAATAGAGGGAATCTCTATAACCCCTATTCGTCTCAGTCATCCGAATCAGGGCATGGGTTATAAATTTATTGAAAACAATAAAAGTTTTGTCTTCCTTACTGACAATGAGCTTACCTATATGCATCCTGGCGGACTTAAGTATGAGGATTATGTTGAGTTTTCAAATGGCGCCGACCTCTTGATACATGATTCTGAGTATCTGCCAGAAGAGTATCGTAAATTGACAAAGACATGGGGACATTCTACTTACCTTGACGCCCTGAAACTTGCAATAGAGGCAGGCGTGAAAAGGTTTGGACTGTTTCACCATAATCAGGAAAGGACTGATAAGCAGATTGATGCGATGGTTAAAGACTGCAGAAGGATACTAAAGGAGAAGCGTGTGAAAATGGAATGTTTTGCAGTTGCTGAAGATATGGAACTGGAAGTGTAATGAAAATAAAACAGCGAATTAGAGAATCAGCGGCTTAGCGAATTAGATTTTTCTAATTCACCAATCTCTAATCCGCTAATCAGCTTTTAAAAGGAGGTGCTTTATGTTAGCAGAATTTAGCATTATACCGATTGGTATTGGTGAAAGTATGGGCGATCAGATTGCAAAGGTCGTAAAGATTGTTGATGAGAGTGGACTTCCCTACAAGGCAAATCCAATGGGCACAGTAGTTGAGGGCAACTGGGACGATGTAATGCCTATTATAAAAAAATGTCACCAAGAGGTTATCAAAAGCTCTCCAAGGGTTATTACCTCCGTATCTATTGACGACAGACCAGGCAAGCCAAACCGCATCGTAGAAAAGATTAGATCAGTTGAAAAGAGACTGGGCAAAGAGGTTAAAAAGTGAATTAGAAAATTAGAGATTAGTTTTACCCCGTTAGAGAACTTTATTCTCTAACGGGGTTTACTAATTCGCTAATCTCTAATCAACTAATCCACTCAATAAATTTGGCAGCGGAAACAATAGTTAAAATCGACGGCTCGTATGGTGAGGGCGGCGGGCAGATATTTAGGACGAGTCTTGCCCTTTCTGCAATTTTAAAAAGACCTCTTGAGATTTTCAATATCAGGGTCGGACGCAGGGAGCCTGGCTTAAAGCCTCAGCACCTGATGAGCGCCAACGCAACAGCGGCAGTAACAGGCGGAAGGCTTGAGGGCGCGGCGCTTAACTCTCAAGCGCTGAATTTTTTTCCAGGCTATATTGTCAGTGGTAGATATAATTTTGACGTTGCAAGTATTAAGGCAAGCGCTGGCGCAACAGGTCTAATTTTTCAAACTATAGTTCCGGTATTATCTTTTGCAGATGGTTCGTCGGATATTAGCATCACAGGCGGCACTCATGTAGCGTGGAGTCCGCCAGCTGATTATCTGCGAGAGGTATTTATTCCAGTTGTTTCAAAAACAGGGCTTGATATAAATATAACTGTTTTAAAATATGGGTTCTATCCTATTGGCGGCGGTAAGGTAGATATAAAAGTAAAGCCTTGTTCAAAGCCATTAAATCCGATTCGTTTTTTTGAAAGGGGAAATATAAAGAGGGTTTCAATTATGTCTGCAGTGGCCAATCTTCCTTTGTCAATTGCAGAGAGGCAGAGAGACAGGGCGGTAAAGACATTGCAACTTGCAAATTGCAAAGTGCAAAGTGAGATAAAAGAAGTCCCTTCCAGCGGAAAGGGAACATTTCTTTTTATCTTGGCGGAGTTTGAAAATATAAATGCTGGTTTCATTGGTCTTGGCGCTATAGGAAAAAGGGCAGAGACAGTTGCAGATGAGGCTGTAGATGAATTTATGCAATATTGGAGGGGGGATGGGGCTTTAGACCCACACTTAGCAGATCAAATAGTTTTATACATGGCCTTGGCAAAAGGCAACTCTTCCTTTACAACAACAAGAATAACAAACCATCTCCTGACAAATATCTGGGTAATTGAAAAGTTCTTGCCTGTTAAATTCGAAGTTAAGGGAAATATCGGAGAAGAAGGGATAGTGTTGGTTAGCGGCATAGGGCTAAGCAGGTAGATGCGGCATTTAATTGAATACAGGTGTTACAAATCAAATTCCAATGTCCAGATTTCAAATCACAAATAAATTCCAATTACTCAATGTTTCAATAACCAAGTTACATTTCACTATTGATTTTTGTTTGGTTATTGGCGCTTGGCACGCTTAGCGTGGTGGGTTTTGGTTGTTAACATATGCTGGATATGCTTCAAGACCTTATCTTAACTTTTATTCCGCTTTTTGTGGCATTTGATACTATCGGGCTTGTGCCGATTTTTATTTCCCTGACAAGAGGCATGGACGCACAATCGCGAGGCAGGATTCTTCGCCATTCCGTAATTACTGCAACAGCCATAACCCTTGTTTTCCTTATAATTGGTAAAGGAATTTTTGTTATTCTTGGAATAGATATACCTGATTTTCAGATAGCAGGCGGGCTCATACTCTTGGTTATAGCGATAACAGATATTGTCCAGACAAGCAAGGGATGTATGGAAACGCTTGTTTCGCCAACAGTTGGCGTAGTTCCTATTGGCACGCCTATTATTGCAGGTCCTGCGGTATTGACTACACTTATTATGCTAAATGACATCTACGGTTTTTCCGCAACTGTTTTATCTCTTATGGTTAATCTTGCAATCATTTGGTTTGTCTTCTCACGTGCAGATGTTGTGCTTAAGTTTCTCGGCGAAGGAGGGTCGCGCGCCACATCAAAAGTGGTATCCCTTCTACTTGCAGCTATTGCTGTGATGATGATAAGAAAAGGCATTGAAGGGTTTCTTGGATAAGATATGGAAGACCATTTAAAACTTTTATTTCCGCCTGAGGAAATCCATCTGGCTGTGACAAGGCTTGCAAACGAGATAAGGAGGGATTTTGCTGGTAAAATGCCGCTTTTCATAGGCATACTGAAAGGCTCTTTTATTTTTTTGTCTGATTTGGTAAGGGCATCGAAGATACCACTTGAAATAGATTTTATAAGGGCTATAAGTTATGGCAGCAGGCATGTTAGCTCTGGCGATGTGCGCATAACAAAGGATATAGAGACCGATATCACAAACAGGCATGTAATACTTGTGGAAGATATTGTTGACACTGGTCTTACATTAAATGTTATTGTTGAGCGCATGAAGGCGAAGAACCCAGCTGACCTAAAGATTTGCGCGCTTGTTGAAAAACACATCAGAAGGGAGATGCCTGTCAAAATAGATTATCTCGGATTAAGCGCAAAGGATGGTTTTCTTGTTGGCTATGGCCTTGATTACAATGAAAAATATAGATATCTTCCAGGGATATATATCATAGAAAAACAGGTATGACTATTGGTGAATTGGGGGAGTTTTTAAAACCTACACCTCGGAAATTAGTTATTTTCGCCATTCTTGTTGGCATCGAGTATTTATTTGCCGCCTACTGTCAGGATTTGGTTCAATGGTTGCCACTGTCCTGTCCGCCCAGGGCGCATATATTTCTTCAACATTTCGGTTATTTCGGTTACATTGCTTTTTATGTATTGTCCTGTTTGCTCGTCTATATTAGCCACCTGATGTGGTTGGACCGTATATAAATATTCAGTATCTTTGAGGATTAACAGTGGGCCTTCCTTCCTTTATCCAGGCATTATTAAGACCATATTCGCATCCTGATGCGCCACAGAATATAGAGCTCAGGCAAACCCACATATCCTATCTCATCTTTACGCCAAAATTTGTCTATAAAATAAAAAAGCCAGTGGATTTCGGCTTTCTCGATTTTACGACTCTTGAAAAGCGAAAGTTTTTCTGCGAGCAGGAGGTTAAATTAAACAAAAGACTCTGCCCTGATATGTATCTTGACGTTGTTGAGATAATAGAAAAAGAGGGTGTTATAAAGCTTGCCCCTGTGGGTTTTAAACAGGGGATTGAGGGCGATGGCAAAATAGTAGAATACGCAGTAAAGATGAAAAGGCTGCCATCAGAAAAAATGATGGATATTATGATGAAAAGCGGCGCTGTTACTGGTGAAATGATTGAAAGGATAGCAAAGAGCACGGCAGAATTTCACAAAAAGGCAGACACAAGCCCGCATATAGCAGAATTTGGCAAGCTTTCTTTGATTAAACAGAATACAGATGAAAATTTTTCCCAGACCCTTCCGTTTATCGGTAAGACAATCAGCCGGGAAAGATACGATAGGATAAAGAGTTATGTAAAAAATTTTTTCGATGAGCACAGCAAGACCTTTGAAAAGAGGATTGCGCGAGGTTTTATCAAAGATTGTCACGGAGACATGCACTCAGAGGACATCTGCATAGCAAATGGCATTTACATCTTTGACTGCATTGAGTTTAATGAAAGGTTTAGATATTCGGATACAGTCTCTGATATTGCATTCCTCGTAATGGATTTAGATTTCTATAATTGCCATAATCTTTCAAAAAGATTTGTTGATGCCTACATAAAGGCGTCTAAAGATATCGGTGTTCTTGAACTTCTTAATTTCTACAAATGCTACAGGGCGTATGTCCGGGGAAAGGTTGGGGGATTTAAATCTGAGCAAAAGGAAGTTCCAGAAAAAGAAAGAGAACACGCAATCATAAAAGCCAAAAGATATTTCTATCTCGCAGACCTTTATGCGAGCGGAGGTTTCAGGCCAACTCTTTTGGTCATATGCGGGCTTACAGGAACAGGCAAGACAACCCTTGCTCGGGCATTTGCAGAAGAAACAGGATTCAAGGTAATATCATCAGATGTCGTGAGAAAAGAACTGTCTGGTATAAAACCAACCGAACATAGATACGAAGAATTTGAAAAGGGAATCTATACAAGGGATTTTACTGTCCAGACCTACGAAGAAATGATGAGAAGGGGAGAAGGTCTTTTAAAAGATGGGATTTCAGTGATTCTTGATGCCACATTTATTGCCTCCAGGTTCAGGCAGATGGCAATAAAACTGGCAAAAGATACCGATGCGAATCTTTATTTTGTGGAATGCGTTCTGGATGACGCCATTGTCAAAAAAAGGCTTGATGAGCGGATGAAAAAAGAAGGCATACCATCCGATGGGAGGTGGGGGGTGTATCTAAAACAGAAAGAACAGTATGAACCACCCACACTCCCCTCCCTTGAGGGAGGGGGCAAGGGGAAGGGTGAAAGGTATTTTCAGATAGACACCTCCGGTAATGTTGATGAATTAAAAAACATTGTGTTGGATAAGATGTTTGGGTAAATTAGAGGCAATACTTAACCCGAAAAATGCATTTGGTTTTTATTTTATGGAGCCTTCGTGACCAAAGAAACCTTCAAAGAAAAACTCAGCTCACTTGTCCAAAAGTTTGAAAAGGACAAGCAGCACTATCTCTCCAAAGATTATATTGAGGCACAGGTAAGACAGGACTTCATTGACCCGTTCTTTGAGGCGCTTGGCTGGGATATAGAAAATAAAAAGGGTCTCTCGCCTTTCGAACGGGAGGTAATAGTTGAAAAAGGCGA
>Ga0209212_1000758_pt1 | contig 59631 bp, 72 predicted proteins | sample RifGroC2_FD_183996 | JGI IMG/M metagenome (GOLD analysis project Ga0209212, IMG submission 183996) | Groundwater microbial communities from Rifle, Colorado, USA - Groundwater C2 (SPAdes) (version 2) | ecosystem: Environmental > Aquatic > Deep subsurface > Groundwater | place: Rifle, Colorado...
CAGATCGCGAAGAATGAGCTTGGCCGTATCCGGGTCCCCGTTGAGCAGAAGCGTTAACGCCTCGTCAAGAAGAGCCTGGGCGAACGCCGGGTCGCTTTTGACCCGCGAAACCACGGTCTCCTTGAAGTCTCTGGTCAGTGCCATAGTTACTTCCCCTTTCTCCGCTTGTAGCTCTCCAACAGTTTTACGGCCCGGTCTATATCCTTCTTCTGTCGTTTTTTCGTACCACCTCCCAAGAGGATGATGATCGTCATGCCGTCCCTGGCGAGGTAGACCCGATAGCCCGGACCCCAATCTATCTTGTATTCCCCGATCCCCCGAAACCACTCCGCGTTTGAAAGGTTCCCCTGCTCGATGCGCACCTTCGCCACCGTGACCTTCGCGGCCGCAACGGGGTCGAGCGTGGCGAACCAGTCGCCATAGGGGCTGCTGCCGTCTTCGAGAAGCAGCTCGACGACCCGGTAGTTCACAGATTGAATGGTAATCTATATGTTACCATTTGGCAAGGATGGAGTATCCGGATGGAGTATCCGGTTCTCTACTCGTTCAATCGGTATGGCCATCGGTATGGTCCCCTTGTGAAAATGGTTTCCATCCGAGGGTCGCATGTACCGTGCCGGTGGAGCCGTAAGTGCGAAAGCCCCCGGGAGGGGGCTTTCGCGCATGACGAGCGCAGCTCGTCGGGGGCGATGGAAACCCCAGAACCGGGACGTTCCTAGAACTCCCAAGGAATGGGAACAGGCCTCCCCCAAGCATCATTGCAAAGAGTGTCCCTGATTTGGGGGAGTTCTAGGAACGTCCCGGTTCTGGGGTTCCTTGCCCCGTACCCAAAGACCTCCGCAGGCGATTCCCGCGGTCACGAAAACCACCAAAGCGATCCGCACCGCAGGGCCGGCCGGGATGCAGGCCGCGGCAACGACCAGGTTCGCGACCGCCCAGCCGAACTGGCCGTACCACGCGAAGACCAGGAAGAAGAAGGGAGACGCCACGGCCGCCCCCCCCGCAAGCCCCGTCGATCCCGTCCATGAAGTTGTACAGGCGTGGTGATTCGCCGTTATGAAGATCCCGAGCGTCAGGAAGAATTTTACCGTCGTCCAGCTCCGGAGCGCGACATCACGAATTTTCAAGGAGCCACTGCCAAAGCGGCACGAGCCGGATTTGTCGCTCTGCATTCTGCCAAGTGATCGTTTCCATCCGGGCCTCCCGGGGATTCAGGAGCAGCAGTTCCTCGCAATTCAACTCCCGAGACGCTTTGATCAGGGACCGCATCTCCCTCTTGAGGGTTTTCGGATTCGAAATGTCCGAGCAAACCTGAATCAACCGAGTGACCTGCAAACCTTCCTTCACCACAAAATCCACTTCTTCATTCTGCTGGTTTTTCCAGTAGAAAACGGAAAGGACGCCGCCGATTTCCTTTTTCCTGAGGGCAACGGCCACCAGGTTTTCATATAGCGCCCCGCGGTCCGCGCTGAAACGAAAACCCTCAGCCACCGTCAGGCCATTATCCGTACAGTAGATTTTCTTGTTGTGGCTTGCCTGTGTTTTCACCTTATACGAGAACCGCTTCAGCGGAAAAAACAGGAACGCCTCCTGAAGATGGCGGATATACTTCTCGACGGTATGAACGCTGCGGCAGCGGGTCACCTTGGACAGGGTATTGAACGAGTACTCCCGGGTGATATTGGACATCAGATACAGGGCCAAATCGTCCATTCCCTGAACCGAACGGATCCGGAAGCGGCGGATGATGTCTTTGTAGAGGATGGACTGGATCAGGGTGTGCAGATAATCGCGCCGGTCGATCTTCTTGAGCAGCGGCTCCGGATAGCCCCCTTGTTCCGCGTACATCTCGAGGGCGGCCGCCGTCTCCGCCGCCGTCCGTTCCACACCGGAAGTCGCCAGGTATTCTTCAAAAGAAAAGGGGAAAAGGACGGTGACGGTGTGCCGGCCCGTCAGGTGCGTGGCCAGCTCCGAACTCAGCAGATTGGCATTGCTCCCCGTAATGAGAAGGCGGAATCCCTGTCGTTGCAGGCGATTGACAAACAGTTCCCACCGGGGGAGATTCTGGATTTCGTCAAGAAGCAGATAGCGGGGATTGCCATAGACGCCGTTCACGGCGCTGACGATCCGATCATAGTCGCCAAGCGTGGCAAACCGCTCATCATCGAAGTTGACGTAGCCGAAAGAACCGGTCTGTCCCAACAGATGAACGGCGTAGAAGGATTTCCCCGATCGCCTTGGACCGGTGATGACCTTGATCAGATCATCGTGGAGATCCGGAGGCCTGAATACCTTCCGCTCGACATAGGGCTCCTGCAGGCGGGTTTCAAGTTCCCTTTTTTGGACGAGGAGGATATCTCTCAACACATTTACCTCATGATGCTCAAATAACCTTACTTTTGTGCATCATAATAAATTCATTACCGGATGTCAACCAGCCGCTGTACGAGTGCCTTGTGGGTCGCCAGCACTTCGCGGGAAAATGGTTTCCATCCGAGGGGGGCATGTACCGTGCCGGTGGGGCCGTAAGTGCGAAAGCCCCCGGGAAGGGGGCTTTCGCACTTGGCGAACGCAGTTCGTCGGGGGCAATTGGTTCACGTCTGTCCCGATACCCAAAGACCTCCGCAGGCGATCCCCGCGGTCACGGAAACCGCCAAAGCGATCCGCACCGCAGGACCGGCCGGGATGCAGGCCGCGACGGCGGCACAGGAAGCGACCAGCACGAGCAGTTCGATGGAAGTGACCCGCCGAATCAGCCGCCGGAAGAGCGTGAACGTCGTATCCAGGATGAAATTGGCGAACGGCAATACCAGGAATTGAAATCGAACCGGAACAGGTAGGCGAGGAGGTTGGCCGAGATGAAGATCCCGAGGGTCAGGAAGAATTTAACCATCGTCCGGCTCCGGAGCGCGACATCCAGAAGCGGGGACAACAGCCGGGCGATTTTTTCGCGGAGATTCATGGGGCTCTTAAATTCACAGGATCTCCCGGAAAGAGGCGAATCGCATCCTGAACCGGTTCCCCTCGAGAGTTACCTTCCAGCCGTCCGCCATTTCGACCGACGCAAGCCCCGCACGAATCGTGAGAACGATCAGATCCATCAGCCCCCGGAAACCGATGCATCATGGCCTCCGCTCGACTCGACCCCGGAATCGTCGATCAGTCGCTTTATCGCATCCGTCGGCAGATCCACCAAGCGGGCTATTTCAAGGAGCTTGGAGCGGCTGATCCGATCCCGACGGTACGCTTCCAGCCCCAGTGCCAGAAAGCGGTGCCGGAATTCCCGGCGACGCCAGTATTCCCCGGGCTCCGGCAGACCCAGCCCGGAACGAATCTCCCTGGACCGCCCCGACTCCACGATCAACTTGAGCCGTTCGAATTCGGTCTCGGTCACCAAGGGAGGGTTCATATTCCGCACCCGATAGAGGGTTGCGATCTCGCTCACTCCAAAATGGTGCGCAAGCTGAACAAGGTCGTAGATCTGCAGGTCCTGGGTTCCTGGCATTGTGCGGTGCTGTACCCGGAGAACACCTTCCCCGTCGTACACGTCGGCAGTCACCCGGCTCTGCCGGCCCTTCCCGAATCCGCCCACATACCGGCGGACGCCTTCCTCGGGCATCAGGAAGGCGGCGGCGAATGAATTCGCGCGAACCTCACGAAGATCCTCCCGTTCCGAAGTTCGACTCACGGTTGGACGATCGCGGTCGAGAAGGACGTGGGCATATTCGTGGGCGAAGGAAAACCGCTGGCGGATCCGCGGGTGCTCTTTGTTGACGACCACAAGGATTCCGACATCCGGACCGTCTACGGTCAATCCCGAGATATCGTCCGAAAGGGGAACCTCTCCGGTTCGGACTCCCCCGCTTTCCATCACATCCGCAATGTCCTGAATCGGATCGTCGCCAAGATCAAGGCGACGGCGTTCCTCCGAAGCTACGCCGGTTCCCTGCTGAATCGCTTCCCACCTGGTCTTCGGCGCTTTCATCGGGTAGACCGCGGGAACCAGAACATCCCGCTCCACTTCAAGGAGTTCTTCGAGGTTGGAAAGCTCCCGGCCAATGGCCAAGGTACGCCGGAGCGCGTCCATCATGGGTTCGTCGTTCCGTAACTCGGGATGAGCCCGGAACAGCACGGTCATGACGTCCCCTTCGACGACTTCTTCGGAGAGGAAGTCCCGGATGTCTTTCCCGTAGAGGAATGCCAGCCGGTCCAATTCCAGACTTGTGACCGCTCGATTTCCCAGCTCCATCTGGGCGATGGTCGACCGCGAGAGGTTGAACTGCCGCCCAACGTTTTCCTGAGTGAGCCCGCACGCCTCCCGGGCTTCATTCAGGCGACGTCCCAATTCTTCCCGGTTCACCGGCATCGGACACCTCCGTGCACTTCCATCTCCAATCCGAGGATATAAAATCTAACGCTTAATGTCAAGATGTGTTTATTTGCGTTAGCATATTTGAAGGAAGGGCCCTGACCCGTGCAGCCGCCCAAGGCCGCATGCGCGAAAGCCCCCGGGAGGGGGCTTTCGCGCATGACGGGCGCAGTTCGTCGGGGGCGATTGGTTTACGTCTGTCCCGGTTCTGGGGGAGTTCTGTGGTTCCCATGAACGTCCCGGTTCCGGGGTTCCTTGCGCCATACCCAAAGGCCTCCGCAGGCGATTCCGGCGACTACGGAAACCATCAGCGCGATCCGCACCGCAGGACCGGCCGGGATGCAGGCCGCGGCGGCGACACAGGAAGCGACTACCACGAGCAGTTCGATGGAAGTGACTTTCCTGTGGGTCATCCCGAGGTCGGTCATCCTCTGGTAGAAGTGACTGCGGTGGGCCTGGTACCACTTCTCCCGCCGAAGCAGCCGCCGGAACAGCGTGAACGTCGTATCCACGATGAAATTGGCGAACGGCAGCACGAGGACAGGGAACGGGACCGGCGTTGAAATCGCGGCCACCACGGACTGCATCCCGTAGAACGCCCCGAGGAACGCGCTCCCGCCGTCCCCCATGAAGATCTTCGCAGGCGGCCAGTTGTACACCAGGAACCCCATGGAAGCCGCCGCAACGACCAGGTTCACGATCGCCCAGCCGGACTGGCCGTACCAGGCGAAGACCAGGAAGAAGAAGGAGGATGCCACCGCCGCCTCCCCACCCGCAAGCCCATCGATCCCATCCATGAAGTTATACAGGTTGAGCATCCAGACGGCCCAGAATGCTCCCGGGACGACCCATGCCCATCCGGGCAACACCCATTTCGCCAAGGGAACATCCGGAAGATGGGGCGTCAGAAAACCCAACATCAGCGAAGCCGAGGCGATCTGGACCAGGAAGCGAACCAGGGGAGAGAGATTTCGGAGATCATCGTAAAACCCGAGGCCGAACATCGCCAGGGCGAACAGGAACGTGTATGAAAGTCCCCTTTGAGCGACCGCTCCTCCGGCCACCAGGAATAACCACCCACCGAATACCAGCGCCGCCGCCGCGACCATCGGCACGCCCCCCATCCTTGGCATCGGCACGGTATGGGAACTGCGCTCGTTGGGTACATCCACCACGCCCATGCGGTGCGCGAAGCGAATGGAAAACCAGACACCTCCAGCGGAGATCACAAGGGATACCGCCACGAGTCCAAGAGTCAACGGGCCAAATGCTTGTACCATTGCGCTGTTTCCCGAATTCAACCGAAGCGGATGAAAATCGCAATAAAGTTCATCGGGCTGCCCATTTCAGGATGTTGTGTTTCTTGGTACAGACGGCGTCCAATGCGATCCCCAACTTATTGATGGCATCCCGGTAGGGAATGATGTCATCCTCCCGCCCCTGAAGTTCCGGGGAAACGAGACAGGTCCTGAAGTTGTTTTCGCGAAGGACATCGCAGGCGTGTCGATCCAACGGCAGTTTCGTAAAACAATCCACCCAGACCCAGTCCACCCTTCCCTTCATGGCAAGCACCGTGTCCAACCCCTCAAATTCGGAATACCGAAGGGCGATCCTCGTCTCTCCCTCGCCGCTGAGGGCATGGATCATGGGAAACGATGAATCAAGGAAAAAATAATCCTCGATACCCTGTTTCCTCAGCAAATCGAGGACTCGATATTCGATTCTTTCGCTTTTCACGTTCAAGATCAACGTGCCGTGCCGATAGGCTTTCAGAAACGGCTCGAAATCCTCCCCGTCCCTGAACGGATCGTGTTGCAGGATGAGGCGCTCTCCCCGGTCGCGAAGATCGATCTCGGCCCCATATTCCTGTGGCAGGGATCGAAGTTCCGCGAGCGTATTTACCCGGTGCGCAATGTATTTCATCGGGGCAACTCCTTCTTCAGGCCCCTGCTGAAACTGAGCGTACGTCGGATAAACTTCCATTTCGACGCCAAGCTGGTGTTCCAGTTCGATTCGCCGTGGACCCGTGGCGGAAATCTCACGTCGATGCGAACCACCTCGAGCCCCGTGCGCTTCGCCATGAGAAGGGCATACAGATCGAGCGAGAAATCGTGCGGGGGATTCCGCCATTTCTCGAAGAAGGAGCGCGGGAAGATGTTCGGCTGGCCATTTATGTCCCAAAGCGGGGTCCAGAGATATGCGGTTTCGAACAGGCTCATCCCTATTGTGAAACATTCATCCAACGCAGAACGTCCTTTCCTCAATCCCTTCACGAACACGTTCCCCGGGTTCTGACGGCGGAGAAGCATCTCCAGCCCTTTTATACAATCCCCAGGGTCGGTCTGCATGTCCGCATGGGTCCATCCGATGTATTCCCCACGCGCCGATTGCAGTCCCGCGAGGATGCCGAAGCCGTATCCCTGGTTCCGCTCTACCCGGATGCTCCGTGCAAATGGATAGGACGGCAACAGGGCGCGGAGAACGGCCGGACTGTCATCCGTCGATCCGTTATCGACCAGGATGATCTCGACATCGTCGCGCCGCATCACTTCCTTGCATCGCGTCAGGATCAGCGGGATGTTCCTGGCTTCGTTGTAGCAAGGGATCGCCACGGAAAGAATCAACTCCGCCTCCCCGGTTCATCGCGCAAGAACCCCCGGATCGTCGCCCCGTATTGATCATCCCGGAATTCTCTCCAGCGTTTCCATCCATGCCCGGAAAGTCGCTCGACGAACGGCTCGGCACCCTCGCAGTCCCCGACCAACACAAGCCGGATATCCGGATCGGAATCGATGTCTTCCACCGCGGGTGGCTTCCCCCCTGGATTCCCCCTGATCATCTTCATCGCCTCCATCCTGAGGAATCTGTCCTTGGCGGCGAGCACCTCGTTGACCGTATAACCGTTCAATATTTCCCCGAAAGCCCCGTATGTGATTCCGGCCACATATACCGCCCCGGCCAAACCCTCCTCTTTCGCAGCCCTCAGGGCCCTCCCGTTCGGGAACGGCAATTCGGAAAGAATGCTGTAGTTTCCGCGCTCCTTGATCACATGGAAGAAAGTATCTCTCAAGGAATCCGCCGACGGATTCGCCAGGGGGAGGCGGATATAGGACACAACATTGAAGACCAAGAGAGGCAACAGAAGAACTACAACATACTTCCTGCCCCTGTCCAGGCGATGCATCGCCGTGACCGCAAGGAACAGCCCGACGACGGAAAACGGAACAACATATTCGGCTTGGTAGCGGCCGACACCCCAGAGCGTGAAACGAATTGAATAGAACACGACGAAGGCGGCCAGGAACCATGCAAGGCACGCCGCCCCGTACAGTGGCTTACGCACACAAATCGCAAGAAACGATACCGGAAGGAGGATCGCCCACGGCATCAGCACCGAGTTCAATATGGAATTCAGTGCGATTCCAGACCGGAGTGCGTAAAGAACACCCCCGAGTGCGTTGCTCGTCTCCCCTGCGGATTGGATCGCGGGGTTACCGAACAGCAAACTCCTCATCAAGAAAGGCGCCATGGCGAGGAGCGGTGCAAGACATAGAAGCAATCTTCCGATATCGACCGACCGTTTCCGGATCATCTCCTCTCCCAACATGACGAAGAGCGGGATCAGCGCGACGAAGGCCGTCTGGCGCATCATCGTCGCGATGCAAACACAGGAGATCCACCGGATATACGGAAAAGGATTCGCCGGATCGTGCCGGGCGATCGACAGCAAAAGCGCGGTCCAGACAACGGCTGTCCAGACGGACGCTTCGACGAGAGTCCCGACATGCCACAAGACAGGGATCGTGCCGACCACCAGTCCCAGGAGGCAGGAAATCCAGAAAGGCAGCACTGCGACGGTAATTCGTTGCGTGGCCCACATCAACCCGATCAGGGGCAGAAACTGGGCGATCCGAAAAACCCAATCGCTCGGAGACAAAAGAGCGGCCATCAACCAAAGAGGAAAAAGACGAAATTGAGGGTGGACCGACCCGCCCCCGGAAGCAAGGAGGACCGCCAAGCGCAGGGACAGGAACCCCAGGGAGTACACGACCACTCTCGCCGGGAAAGATCTCCCCTTCATGTAGCGTAATAACAGGATTCCGACCGCGAGCGCGGCGAAATCCAGTGCCCACAACAGGCTACCGAACGGCAGGTTGCGAATCGACTCGACGCGCCCGGCGATTGCCTGGATCAGGGAGATGAAATGCGCCTGGGACGACTGCGCATGGGCCAGCTGATCTCCCACCAGGGAATGAGAGAGATCCCTGAGGGAAAAAGGGAGAACTACCGCCGTAAAAACCGCGAGAACCGCCAGGTCCGACTTTCGCAGGACAACGCAATCCGTGAATTCATCTTTGCGGTATTGACCGAGAACGAGAAACAGCAGGAAGATCGCCAACAGGAATGCGGTCAGGAAGAAACCGGCAACCGCCGGACCGCGGAGGGCGACGGCTCCGTAATACCCGTAGCTCCAGAAAGTGACAAACGCCAGCAGGTTGGCCCAATTGAAATTCAAAGTGCAAACAGTAGCGTTCCAATTGGCGGATCCGGCAGGAAACGTGTCGAGCGACTGGATTCGATCCCGGAAGAATCGCATCGGCGCTTTCAATTGGATCTTCCGGTGAGGCCAGGCGACGCTCGGCTCAACTGGGATTTTCCGGAGTTTTCCGGTTCTCGAACACAACTTGCCGCTGCAGGGGGAAAACGGCAGTGGATGCGTGTATCAGCACGTCATCCATAGCGTCGATGAAGCGCAAAACCTTGAGCGGGAGGTTCACGGTCTTTCTTTTTGCGATCACGCCCCCGGAAAGAGGAAAGATCAGGCATTCTGTATATCGGTGATGAATCAGTTGAAAACAGGGAAATGCGGCCAAAAACTTATTCATGTCGTCAAAGAGGAGGTTCGGGATCACGCAATTTGCCGACCAGGGATCCGAAGGATCGTTACAGATCCTCTCTTTGTCAAAGACATCCACATCGTAACTGTAACCCTCGTGCCTCATGAGTCGAAGCAATAACCGCATAAGAAGAGATCCGTTGATTTCCTGGATGATCAACTTGCCGCCGATTTTCAATACGCGGGAACATTCCTCAAAAAAGAGAGTCGGCCGTGCCAGATGGTGGATCATGTTGCTGGAAACAATATAGTCCAAGGAAGAATTCGGGAACGGCATCGCCAGGACATCCACCTTCCGCTCCACCCATTCGTTATCGCAGAAATCTGTAAGGGTAAAGTTCGACGAACTGATGAACAACTTCGAGAGGCCCGTTCCGCAACCGACATCGACCCCGGATTCCTCTTCCTTGATGAATCCGTTCATCCACGCGAAACGCTTTTCCAGCAGGTATGACAAGTTGGACGGTTTGTGTTTTAGGAAATCCTCGCGGGCTTTCCGAACATCCCCCTCATCCGACATCCGGTTATCTTGTTCCGATGGGAAATAGGTTTCCCCAAGCAAGAACGGTTTTTTCACGCGTTCCTGCTCAAGATCGAAGTGTGAAATTTCACGTACCTCGCTTCATATTCCGCCACCTTCTCATGATCCATTGTGACGTCCCGCTCCAGAGCGTAAGGATGCCAAGGACATTTATGGAAAAAACTCTGCCAGTATTCAAAGGTCCTCAGATCGTCCGGGGTTCCCCAGCAGATATAGTCGTCGATTTCGAAAACCTTTGCGTTGAGGCCGTTCCCGGCCAGCTCGTCGATGCAACTGTCGACGTAGAATTCGTTGTTGATCCTTACGTTTTTTCGGTACATCCCTTGGAGGGCGTCGAGAAAATATCTCGCTTTTCGAAAGTAGAAGGTCCCCACGACCGCGTGATCGTTGAACGGGTCGTCCGAGATCGGCTTTTTCACGGAGACCCCGCGCACCGTTCCGTCTCCATCGACCTTGATCCAGCCGTACATCTGCGGGTTTCGCCTGCTGGAAGGGTGATGCCGGAAGCTCCAGGCAACCGCATCGACATGGGGGTCTTCCATCAAGGACCGGTATTTCCGGGCATCCCATGACATCCCGTTGTCGCAAGCGCCGATCAACAGGGGACTCTCCAGATCCTCGCCCTTCAAACCGATTTCACAAGTGCACGCCTGTCCTTCCGTTACGCTGTCGATCCTCACGATCTTCGCGTTCGGGTATGCCGTCGTGATCGCGGCCGCGAGGGGGTACCCATCCAGATGTTCTCCCAGGCAGACGAAAATGCTTTTCCCGGAAGCGGGGAGGCAGCACGCGGCCTGGAGAATCATCGGGTTGCCGCTGATTTCAATGAGAGGCTTGGGCGTCCGGTATCTCTCCGCGGTGAACCTGCTGCCACGGCCCGCCATGGGGATCAAGGTGATGCTCTTCGGCTGCGGCCCGATGTTTTCCCGCGCAAGGACGGCGCGCCGGAAATAACGCGACCATCTCAGGTATTCTTCCAGGTCGCCGGGGGTGCCCCACTGCAGCATGTGCCGGATTTCATAGATGGAGATACGGAGATCATCCCTGCGCAACAGGTTGTAGACAAGGCTGACGTAGTATTCGTCCTTGATGTGGATCCCTTCGTCCATCAATTGCCGGAAATATTTTTTGACGTATGCGCCCCGCCTGAAATAGTACGTTCCGTCCGAGGCAAATTCCTCCATCCGGTTTTGCGTGAATGGTTCCTTTTCCTTGATTTCGAGCATCCACTGATCCTTCTCGCGCATGAAGGCATAGTTGGTCGATCCCAACATATGGGGGTGGAACCCGCGATACGCACAGATCGCCCCATCGGCGCCCCGACTCCGTGTGTGTCTTAAAAAATCCCCGTAATCCCAATATTTCGAAAAATCGCAGTAGTTTACGATGACCTCCTCGTCGTCATCGATCCGGTCGAATGCTTGCGCCACCGCAAAGACAGGCCCTTTCTTGTGGGGGGCGATCGGGACGATCTCGCATTCCGGGGCAACCCCTTTCAAAAGAGCGTGCATCCCCGTCTGCGCCAGATGATCGCGGTTGCAGATGAATGTAAACCGCGATTCTCCCGGGAAAAGACCGATGACATGCTCGATCATCGGTTTGCCATCTATCTGGATAAGCGGCTTCGGAGTTGAATACCCCGCCTCCAGAAAGCGGTTCCCTGTCCCGGACATCGGAATGACGATATGCATGGGTATCCTTTACAGTTTTTGTCGATACTTCTCCGCTTCCCATCCGCCCAGATAATCCCGTTCGGAGTTGGTGAGGGAAACGAGAGTGCGGTTCTTCGTCGTTGCCGCCAACAGGAGATGGCCTTTCAGGACCTCTTCGATTTCCCGTGCCTTGCGGAGGTTCGGGGCAGCGAAAAACAGGCGGTCTTTGAGGAGAAGAATCCGGGGCGGCTCGGAATTCTTCTCCATGAAATCTGTTACCGCCCTTTCGTCATCCAGGTCGGCGATCTCTACTGCACCAGAACCGCAGTAGACCCTCATGTCCGGCGTACAGGGTTTGAGGAAAAACAGTCTACGGTTGGTCGAACGGAGCATTGCCAAGACCCGATCTTCCGACAATAGAACCGATGGACGCCACCCCGTGGCCCGTTGGATCAGATTCGATATCCGGGTCACCTGGCGATAGGAGCCAAGATCGATCCCCACCCGTTGTTCCGCCTTCACCAAGACCCGCTCGATGGTCGGAGCCAACGATTTGTATTTTCCGGACGTGACGATGAGTCCATGATTCTGGAGAAAGATCACCTCCGGCTTCTTTCCATGGCGGCCGATAAAACGGTTCAGCGACGATTTCAGGCCAAGGGCGAGCTCAATTCCCGGCGTCCGGTACTGCACGAACAACGCCTCATCGGCGAGCCCCTTCAACTCCGACTCCCACCCTTTACGGCACGCCAGGGCGTTCACGGTAATCGGATGGACATGCAACGTGTACTTGTCCAGGAGTGCATGCAGGAAAGTTTCTATCGAAGGACGCCCCCCGGAATCCAGGACGGCTTCCTTCACCCGGCGGGCAAGCAGCTCGTCCCGCTTTCTCCGTTCCCGGGTGCGGGTCGCAATCGGGCTGCCGAGGATCGCCAGCACTTCCCTGTAATCGACCTTCACGTACCCGCGGCCGGGCTCGATCTCCGACAGCAACCCGCCCGAGGCTTTGATGAGCATCGTCTTTTCATCCAGTTTGATCGACGCATTCCCTCCGCCGGCCTGAACCATATCGAACCGTTCCCCGGCGTAGCGGGACATTTCGATAAATTGCTCGAGCGGGGTCAACGGATCAATCCCGCCAACTCCGTGAAGGATCGAAAAACCGTAACTCGCTTGTCCGGTAGGCTGTCGGGGACGCTTCCGGGGCGGAACCAGAACGGTTTAATGCCTACATTCAAGGCCCCGAAGATATCGTTTTCGTAGCTGTCACCGATCATGCAGGCCTGTTCGGGCATCACTCCTATCTTTCTTAGCGCCAAGAGGAAAATGTATGGGTGCGGCTTCTCGTGGCCTGCCTCCTCGCTGGTAACGATCCGGGACGTGTATTCGTTGAGCCGAAGTTTTCGAATCTTCCGAAACTGGATGGGCGCGGTAAGGTCGGTGAGCAGGCACAGCCCGGCTTCCTTGACTTGCTCGAGAAATGCATACACTCCCTCGTTGGCCTGGATTCCCGAAAGGAAACGGTCCCAGTACAGGTCGTAGCAGTCCATGGCATGTACCAAGGGATTTGCCCCCAGGATCTCGAGCATGCGCTGAAAGTAGAGCAGACGGCTGTGAGAGGCCGCGGTGCCGGCCAACTCCACATGAACGCTTTCGCGGGCGCAGCGGTAGGCTTCATCGAGAACCGCCTTCTCCTTGCCGAGGATTTTTCCCAGATGAACCTGGACGGCATCGATGGCGTTCCTATGAGCGGAAGGATAATCGTAGATCGTGTTGTCGATGTCCAGGAGGATGCCTTTAAAGGACATCGACTTCCCCCTTCATCGTCTCGCTGATGGCGACCAGGACAAGCAACTGGACGATGCCACGGTATCCCTCGGCCCAGCCAGGCCGTCCCTCAAGGATTTCTTCCAGGTTCGGGATGATGGCGCGAGCGATGGATTCCACCGTCCCTTTGCCGATCCCGCTGTCATCGAATGTTAGGTATTGGGTATGCAGGTCGTCCGCATAGTCCCACGACGGGGAGACCCCGTGGCTTTGGAGATTCTCAATGAGCGGTTCCAGCCGTAGATTGGAATTCAGGGTGACCTTCAACCCGAGACGGACCGACGCCGCCGGATCTCCAACGGCGAACGGTTCTTCGGCATAATACCGAAGGACGATATCGGCATATTTCTTCTGCGGTGTGATGAATTTCAAGCCGTCCGTTTTCCGTTTCTCGATCTGGGCGACCACTTTTTCCCTGCTATGCCCACGCTCCAGATTGTCCCGGACGATTTTCCAATGATTCCTGAGGATATCTTCGGTGTCGATATAGATCTTGATGTCGATGATCTTCCTCATCCTTGGCAGGTAAAACGGATGAAGACCGCAAATGGCGATGAATGGTCCGGGCAGGACTTCCTTCAGGTCGCTGAATTCCCCCGTATCGTGGTGGTAATCTCTGCGGTACGCTGGTTTCCCGTTTTTCAGGCTGCTCAAGGAATCGGCTTGGCCGTGGAGGTAATTCGCCTTGGGGTTGAGGTGCGTCATGGTTTGCCATTGGCTGTCGCCGCGTTCCCACTTATGGTCACCATCCCCTTCGATGTGAACCACCTTCTCGTTCAACAGACCCTGGATGTCGGTCAACAGAGTACTTTTACCGGAACCGCTGTCTCCTCCGATCCCGACGACGGTGGAGAACCTTTTCTTGTAGATCGTATTGCTCTTCACACCGAAACGATAAAAGAGAAAAATAATTCCCGTGAGAGATGCAGAGAGCACGGTATAGAAAATGTTTCGGAGTCGATCATCGTGGATCTTCAGCGTGATGGGGTGCTTAAGAAACGACAGATCCTGAAATTCAGGAATGTAAAAGAATATGAAATAAATCAGGTATGAAGCATTCAATATGTAATATCCATAGGTAATGAACGGAGCAGACTCTTTATATTTTATGAAGAAAATAGAAATGAATGGGAACATCCATAAATACCAGGCGGGACCCGGAGGAACAAGCAATACAAAGACGCAGTAGATCAAAGCCATAAAACAGTAGAACAGATCGTGATTTATCTTGGAGTAGGCGAAGAACCGCGCATACAGGAGAAAGACGGCGAATATCGGCAGATACAGTTGCAGATTCTTCATGGGGAAGACGACATCGAACAGGAGCATCTGCTTGGGATGCGTCATCACCATGCTGTAATAGCCCGGCCCGAAGTAGGGCATGACAAAGAAAAGAAATACGGCCGGTGGGATCAGGATGAAATAGGCGAGATCGCGCCGTGGCCTGTTTTTCAAGAGGTAGATCAGGATAAGGGGAAGCGCGGACAAAACATGGAATTTCGTGCTGATCCCGAGACCGAAAACGATCGCCGAAACCAGGATCCTGTTCTTCAGAAGGTAGTAAACGGAAATGAACGTCAGGGTGGCAGGTATCAGGTCCAGTTGCGAATGGAGATAGGACGCATAGAGAATGATGGGGGAAGCGAAATAAAAGACGAGAATGGACTTCTTTTTATCGGGAAATACGCGGGAAAGCAGGTAACAGATCGTGAGGTCCGAAACGAGGATCGGTAATTTGAAGATCAGGTTTTCAAGAGCCGCACCGCTTAAGAAGAGGTGGTAGGGCATGTAGAACACCGACAGGATGTACAGCATCAGCGGGGGATAAGGGAACTCCACTTTCAGGGAATGACTGTGCACATACTGGTACGGGTTATCGAAGAATGCAAGAAAATGCTTTACGAACGGTAGAAACAGTTTGTCTTGGTAATCCGAGGAAAAAGTGGCGAGAAAGAAGAGCTTGACGGCAAGGAGGAGAACAAAATAAATCAATATATTCTTGTTCGAAAATTGTATCTTGAACGTGCGCTTGTTAACGTCGCTCACTGATGTTCCTTTCTCCACAGCGTTCCGCGATGCGGATGGATCCCCACACCCCCGCTGCAGAAATTGCCAGAGCCAGAGAGAGGACGGTGAGCCCGAAGGTTACTGGACCGAACGTTTGTACCATCGCACCGTCCTTGCGATTCCTTCTTCCCCGGAAACCGGCGGGACGAACCCCAAGCAGATCATCATTTCCCCAACGCAGCATCCAGATAGCAACGCCTCAGATGTACGTACAGCATGGCGAGTCCTGTACCACCGGATACAATGCCACCAAAAAGCAAGGGTATGCCAATATATGGCTCGGCTATAACTGATAGGTTGCGGGTGAGCCTTCCCACGGCCAACAGGCATGACGGTCCATCAGGGAAAACATAGTATTTCTCTGTGCCTAATTTTGCAGCACACCCTGCATACATTGCAATCTGAACCCAACTCACTATTGCAAAATACCCGACGGAATACAGTGCTAACGCGGGAAACAGTACACGCGCCGCACCGGATTTCAGGAGCCAAAGAAGACCCAGTGAATAGATGATACCCATCGGCCCCGCCAATATGTGCAGGTACCAGCCGGGCGTATTATTCCCTATGCCGGTCATCGCAAGAGCCACCAGTACGTGGTGTGCAAGCCCGGCAACAAACATCGAGACGATGAACACGGGAGCCCAGCGGATATCAGCCAGTCTCGTTCTGTATATTCTTGCGAAGTAGGCGAAAAGAGGTGCCAGCAACAGAATGGCAAGTGGAGCATGAAATACCTCATTGAATCGAGCCAGCGAAAAAGTTCCGCCCCATGTCGTCGAAGCGACCACGGCGGCTAATCCACGAGCCAGTCCATATAAGTTAAAATTTTCGGTCACTCCCTTAATCAGACCCCCCTGCCGGACCAGTTCTACCTGCTCAGCCCCACCTGTAAACACACCGGTGGATATGAATTTGTAAAAATACCAAGGGAATCCAATCGTTAGAGATATCGCAAGCATTACTACAAGCCCCATCCTGTCTCCCCGAAAAAACAGAAACAATGCCACGCCTACGGTGATTGGAATGAAAAATGCCTTGGTTAACAAGCCAATTCCAAGCAATATCCCAAGGATAACAAAATCGCGAGCCCGTACCTTCGCACCTATATAATCAATTCGCAGAAGCATCCACCACACACCTCCCATAACAAGAAGGCATGCCGAATCGTTGCCAAGACGCGCCATCTCCGGGAAAAACATCGGAACGAGGAAAGGCCAAGCAGCGGCGATTGCAGCTACTATGTCTGAATCTTTTTCCGGCCAGTATCTTATGATCGCAACTACACCTAGCACGTATCCGATGAACGCAAACAGCCACGACATTGAGCGCAAAAGGAACATCTGTGTTAGCCAATTCCAATAACTTGTCATCGAATAAAGAGGGGCCAATAACGCATAATAAAAAGGAGGATGTTGTATTTCCGCGTTACCCAGATCGCTCGGCGTAAAGTTTCGAGGTGTGTTCAGCGTGATGGAAACATCCCGGGACAATGGCACCGAGAAAAATTTCCTGTAGGTTATTCCACCCCCAAGATCTTCAAAAGGACTCCTGCTTGTGTATGGTGCAGGCAGGTACTTTAAATAATTTGCGGCATCCTGTGATATATTCCCCTCACGAAAAACCGATCTTATTCCAGTATCGGCGATCTGTTGGATGTAAGAGTAGTGACCTAACTCATCAAACCCTTCCCCGGGAGGAAGTACTGCAAGCCAACCAAACCCTGTCACAAGCGTAGAAAACATCAATAAATACGTTAGGCGCAATGGCCTTAAAGTGTTCGCGTTAAATAACTCGAGGAATTTAATTTTATGCATATAGTTTCTTGTATCTACAAATACGAATCAGTCGCTTCGATTACTCTCAAACCATAGATACGCCAACAATTTTTTCCCGGTCGGCCAGATTTTAAAGTGTGTATCCCCGTAGTGGCGCGATACTTCCGCAGAAGGGAACTCCGTACGCTTAATGCGCAGTTTGTAAGCCCTCACGACCATTTCGATATCGATCGACAAACCGTGATCCAGCACCTTCATCCGCGTGAAGGCATCCCGCGACCAACCCTTGAAGCCGTGCAAAACGTCCCTCACCCAGTATCCTTCGCGCCGCCAGACTGTGGCGACCAATACAGCCAATCCCCGCACCGCCCATTTGCGTGGACGCCACCACCTGGAATCTTCTTCATTGCTTGAATGCTTGATTTGCCGGCTGGCGACGATGAGTTGGTACCCCTGATCGAATAAGGGGCGAAATTTGCGGAGGTCCCCTGCAGGTGTAGTCGCTTTCGGGAAAAAAGCCACAACCGCATCGCAGTTCGACATGTCATTGGCATGCACATAGGCCGCATTCAACCCTTTTTTGGGCTGGGTATACACGGTAATTCCTTGTGATTGCAAATATTCAACCGTGCCATCCGTACTACCGCCATCGACAGCATAAATCTCGTCGAATTCATCCCTTGGGAACTTGGGGACGTCAAGCTTGCAACCTTCCATTTCGTTCCAGACGATCAGGCATAGAGATATTTTCACGCCCAGGATCCATTGTTAATATGGTTGGTGACCGCGAGAAGCGCCTCGGCCACAACAACTTCCGAATTCATCTGTTCCCATTTCCCCCATCGCCCCGCACTGACAATCCCGTTCCTGTCTGCCCATCGATGAATTTTTTCAACCGCTTCCGGCTTGCCCACTGTATTCACCGGATAGGCGAATTCATTACGATGTCGCCACCCTTTCGTTTCGTTGGAGCGCACAGCATTGGTTTCCGTCCAGTACCCACGAGCACCCGCGAAAAAATTCGACCGTAGCAGCAGACGGTGGTAAGACAGAGCTTCGTTCGGCTCGTAAATCCAGTGCGACGGGTTGTCTAATGATTCCGGCATGTAGTCAATGTCAATCGGGATACCGCGCAGTTTGTCGATCTGCATCTGGATCTCTCCGGGAACCTGGCAGAAATTGCGCCACAGAACCCAAGGAATGGTGTTGATGATAGTTTCAGCGTGCCATTGTCCATTAACCGCTCTTGTATGCAGGTCGATGGACTCGACCGCGCAATTCAGGACCAGGCTATTTCCCAACGATTCGCCGATCCGACGCCAGACCTCGCCGTATCCGTATTGTTTCGGATAAAGAAAGTTGCTGTGGGCGGGTATCGTTCCAACAGGACTGGCCTCGAGGCAGCTTTGCAAGGTTTCCCGAAAGGACACATCGGGCAATTTATAAAGCCAGTACGTGCCTAACCCGTTAAGATCCATCGACCAGATTTTCCGGTTATAGGGCAACATGTACTCTCTGGCGATACGTTCCCCGAATTTCCATTCTATCCAATCCGAAAATACCTTCGGCATCGGGTCTCCTCGCACACATCCTGCTTGAGCGATGGACACCAGATAATCAACCTGATCGGATTTGGAGAATTGCCATAGATTGGCTTCCAGTGGAAAATCGATCTCCTGTCCGCGCAAGCGTATTTTCGAGATGCGCGAAAAAGCATTCCATTCATGCTCAGGCATAAATCGAAACAAGAACTTAAGAACTTCCTTTTTTCGAACGTCCAGAAAGTGGCCACCGCCGATATCGAGTGGGGATCCATCGACTTGTTCAGAACGGCAAAGCCCACCAACAGCCGATTCTTTCTCGATCAATAATACCTGGTCCTTGGGTATCCCTTTATGAATAAGAGAGTGCGCAAAAGTTAACCCGCTCGGACCTGCACCCAAAATCAGGTATTTTAAATTTTTCATGATATTCGCTCCTTATATTTAAACCCTATCTTTTACACTTCACAGGTGTATCTCAACGTGGCCTTCTCTCAGAGCCATTTCCAGTTCCATTTGTTAAAGTATCGATACATGTTAACAATAAACACCCATGTCATTTTAATGCTCTTATGGGATGCACGTTCCCATAAATGAGTAACTGTAGAATCAGGATAATAGACGGTTCGGTAGCCAGCCTGTTGGATCTTTCTGCTCAAATCAGCATCTTCAAAATACATGAAATACCTGTCATCGAACCCATTTACCGCCATTAGTGCTTTTGTACGGCAAAACATGAAACACCCGGACATATACTCAACATCGTGAATTGTTTCGTACCCGATGTCGCGGGTCTCATACCAGGCAAGCCGTTTTTTAATCAGTCCATGCAGTCTTTTCGGCAAAAATCGGCGAATAAAAAGATCATAAATGGTGGGATAACGTTTATTGAGGTGTTGTACAGAACCGTCTTCATTCAGAACTTTAGGGCAAACCATCCCGACATCTTGATTGGCATCCATAAAATAGGATAACGATTCAATGGTTGAGGGAGCAATAGTGATGTCAGGATTGATGATAACGTGATATCGGCTTTCCGAACATTCTTTTAACGCCGTATTGTGCCCTCTGCCATAACCAGCATTCGAACCGTGATGATGATATACCACTGGATAATCAACAAATGATGTTTCCAGTGCATTTGTCGGGGAATTATCCACTACGTGAAGGACTACATTTAGTGCGCAAGACAGAAAACTTTCAATTGCATTTCTTACCATGCCGGGCGGGTTTTTATAGACTACTATAGATGCAGAGCAATCAAACATTCGCTGCCTTATTCGGTATCTTCATTATACTAATGATTATCGATGAATGCAGTGTATTGATTCCATTTCCCGGCAATTATATCGTCTCATCTGCTAACCTGCTACTCCAGCGCACATTTTTTCAATATATTATTATACAACATCACATAATTATATATTATTGATTCCCAAACAAAATATTTACACGTAAATCTATTCAAATTTTTGCCCATAATTATTAAATTATCTGCATCACTCAACATGTCCAATAAACCTTTTTGCAACCCTTCTACGGTAGCTGGAACTACCTTGCCTCCTTTAATAGTTTCGATGTCGCTGAAACCACACTGATCCGTAAGGAGAACAGGCGTACTCGTTATTCCAGCCTCAAGCACAACTATTGACATTGCCTCCTGCCTGGAAGGAATAACAAGTATTTTTGATGCGTAGTATATTTTTGACTTTTCCTCTCCCCCCAGATAGCCTAAAAAATGTATTCGCCCTGATGCGTTATGTTTCTTTACCATACTTTTCAATTCAGAAAGCATGCCTCCATCTGGCCCAACAAAAACCAGATGATATGGGCGTAATTTTTCAATTTCATTACAAAAAGCCTGCAATAACAAATCAGGACCTTTTATTTGCTTTAAGCTGGCGACAAAAAGAATGAATGGAATACCATCAAGGCCATATTTATTTAAAAATGCAGCATCACTTTTTGATTGAAAATCGCACTGATTAATCCCGTTAGGGATAACAGTAACTCTTTCGCTATTAACTCCGTAATTATTATAATGCGGCAACTCATCTGCCGTTACAGCAATCAATCCGTTCGCGTTTTTAATAATATTTATTCCAACTAGCATATTGTACAGGTATTTTATTAACCTTGATCTACCATAAATTGGAAGTAGGCCTGCAGAACATACTACATACGGTATTTTTAAACGACGGCAAATAATATATACTAAGGCGTTCAAAAAAGACCAATGTCCCATTAAATGAATAATGTCTACGTTTTTAACAATTGAAACAATATATTTATAAGAAAATACTGGGACAAAAAATCGCTTATTTAGGGTGGGCAAAGCAATTACAGTTACCCCATTTAATTCCCTTAATCTACTTGAAGATAACCCAATGTCAGTAGTTAGAATAGTACAATCAATACCAGCCTGAACAAGATATTGGCTCATCTGGAAGGTTCGTTCAACAGTTCCTCCACCCAAAACCGGATCAAGTGACATATTTACATTTAATACTTTCATCTACTTATAAGGGTAAACAGTTATTCGCCGAAAAATTAATTCTTGTAAGGGACCTTGCCTCAGACAATACGAATTCCCGGACAGCCCGTTCTACCGATTCTTTCCTTTGAAATCCTGTATGAAAAAGCTTTCCCGAAGAGTAATATCGATTAGCGAACCGTCCAGAGCCTGACCTGCTAAACCTGAGCATAACTTTTAATATTTGTATAGGCAATGGGATCGGTTTAATCTTGGCTTGCTTTTCTAATAATTCTCTTATAGTGGATTCAATTTTGTCATACTGATTTCCAGGATCGTCATCTGCAGAACATATATAGATCCCAGGCTCTAACGGTGATTGCTTACATAGATGTTGTAATGCTCCTACAACAGTCTTCACGGCAACAAGATTCATACTTCTTTTCCCAAATATCGAAGAGCGAATATAATTCGCCACACTTGTACCTTCCAATATTTCAAATATTAATTTTTTAAGATTTTCACCCCCGGGGCCAATAACTCTTGTCGGCCTGAGAATATATATTTTAAAATCATTGGTTGCCTTGTCCAAAAGGAGACTCTCAATCTGACACTTTGTTTTCTCATAGGGGGTCACCGGCAAGCATTTCGTGTTCTCATCAACAACCGATGAGGGATTTTCCCCAACCAAAACTGCCGTAGAGCAATGGACAAACCTTGAGACCTTTCGTCGGAGAGACGACTGGACCAAGTTCCTAACCATTGTAATATTATCCTCAGGTGAAGATGACCAGGAATACGCAAGGTTGACGACGGTACTTCCAGGGGTCAGAATATGATCAATCGAATGTTGATTTAAGAGATCGGCCACAAGCCAGTTTTTCCCAGAGCAATCCGCCGGAAATACTTTGTTTATGCAACGGGTTACCGGAAAGATCGAATCGCCATCCACTTCCCTAATAAAATGTCGTCCAATGAAACCTGTTGCGCCAAAAACAACAATTCGAGACATCACCTGTCTTTCGCCGAGAAGGCGCCATGGCTGTTGGATGCACAACCGGTATCCCTGAGACCCAAAGCAGTTGTCACCAGTTGCCTTAGAACACGCTCACGGGAATAATACCTCGCCACATTTTCGCGTAATTCTTCCGGGTCGTGGTCTGGTAAATCATTTTCCAGGAAGCCCATCAACAGGTGTGCAATAGCGTCCACAGTGGCATCTCGCGCCAACCAGCGTGGCTCAAAACGATCCAATATCTCTGGAATAGCGGCAACAGGAGTCGCGAGGACAGGCCTACCGCAAGCCAAGGATTCCAACGCAATTAGTCCAAAACATTCCAACTCCATCGTGGGCAGAACGAAGGCGTCGGCTGCCGCATACATTAACGGCAAGCTATCTTCGGGAACATGACCGATCAATAATACGGACCCAAGCAAACCCAATTTACTGACCATCGCCTCCAATTGGGTGAGCAATGGACCGCTTCCACCGATAATAAAATGGAACCTGTACCCACCAGTCTTGATCTTTTGAAGCGCAAGGAGAAGTCGGTCGAGTCCCATCCGTGGCACAAGACGGCGCAAAGTAAAAAGTACTGGAACGTCCATGGGCCATCCCAGGCGGGACTTCGCCGCTTGACGGTCAGAAACGATTTGGAACCTGTCCAGGTCAACCCAGCCGGGAACAACATTGACCCTTTGTCCTACAGTGACATCATGGAACCGCCCCAGCAAGGACTTGGTATAGTTCGAATCAGAGGTTATACAATCGGAATATTGTAGGCATCGCCGTTCAATTCGATGAGTCAAGTGTCCGGTCACGGACAACTGCAGGCGCTTTAACAAAGGCCTCCCCCGACCTTCAGCCTGCATTTCCAAGCGCACCGGCGAGTGCACAGAGTAGCATGACCTGACATGCCTGCCGAAGAATGACAATGCACCATCGTGCTGAAGCAATGAATGACCGTGGATTAAATCCACGTGATTCTTGATGTGGCGCGATAACAGGCTCCGGGTCCTCGCCTGATGCGCATGCATCCGGCGTGGGTCAAACATTCCGAATTGGGGACCTGGATAGCGCAATACATGCAAACCATCTTGAAAAGCGTATTCGGGTTTACTACATGTAAAATCCGCGCCGACCGTCCATACCTCATTGCCAAGATTGGCCAAAAATACCGCCTCATCAAATGCCAAGCGGCTCGCTCCATTCGGGATGTCCGGGTAATAGTGAAGCATTGGAATGACAATGCGCAATCCACAAATTCTCATGGTCTGGCCATATATTACGTTAGAACCTTTGCCCCTAAAGTTGATAGCCAGCCAGTCGGGCATCGCGGTGAAACAGTTTGACCGTGTCCAGCGAGTAATCGTCCAGGTCTCTCCCGACCAGATCGAGTTTTTTCAAGACATCATTGGTAACCGTGATGACATGGCATCCGACCGAGTCGGCCTGGAAAATGTTCAGCAACTCGCGAGGGCTTGCCCAAATCAGCTCAATATTTGGAAGAGACCCAAGCAATTCTACCGCGGCAGCCATATGCGGAACCGGATCACGCCCAGTGTCCGCCACGCGTCCGGCAAACACCGAAACATAACTTTCCGGTCCGCCGGCGAGACACTCGCCGATCATGCGCACCTGATCGAGCGTCATAAGCGCAGTAACATTCAATTTCACTCCTGCACGGGCAAGCCGGCGGACCAGGTCGTTTGATGGCTCTCGCCGGGTGTTTGTGACAGGAATCTTCACGAACACATTGGTGCCCCACCCAGCGATCTCGAGTGCCTGGCGTTCCATCTCTACAAACTCATCCGAGAATACCTCGAACGAAATCGGTCGATCCGGTATCGCACGCAGGATTTCCTTGGCAAATGCGCGGTAGTCGGCAACACCTGCCTTACGCATCAATGTCGGATTGGTGGTGAACCCTTGCACATACGGCCTTGCGTACATCTCAAGCATTCCTGCCTTATCCGCTCCATCGGCAAAAATCTTCACATTCAACTCTTCAATCTTTTTCATTTCCGCCTCCATTCAAGATAATTAATGCCGCCTCATATAGCGAAGATACTTTAAACGTAATTGATTGCGGTTTTTGCTCGTCATACCCGTAGTCAATAAAATACGTACTGCAACCCGCCGCAATTCCCGCCTCCACGTCGCGCCACCGGTCACCGACCAGGCAGGATGCCGAAAGGTCCAGTCCAAGGTCGGCGGCGGCCTGGAGCAGCATGCCGGGCAACGGTTTCCGGCAGGAGCAACGGTCTGCGTCATCGTGGTAGCAAACACGAAATTCGTCGATGGGCAGTTGATCGCGGAGGATGGCGTGGATCGCCTCCACCGCCTCCCTTGACTGCTTTCCTCTCGCCACGTCCGGTTGGTTCGTGACCACGACAAGCCGAAACCCCGCCGCCGACAATCGGGAAAGCGCTTCGGGAACACCCGGGAGAATCTCCAGTTCTTCCGGGCCGGACGGAGGATACGGTTTCCCGTCCCGTACGAAAGCGCGGTTGATCACCCCGTCCCGGTCGAGGAATACCGCACGATGGGTCACCTCACGGATTCCCACTTCGTTTGTGCAACCTTCACCGATGGGTGCGAGACCAACAGGTGGCCGATGACCGACTGGAGCGCTTCGGTGTGTGGCGTCACGTTTTCCGGGTTAACGGTGGGAACGATGACACATGCGTCGGCTACCTTGGCAGTGTAGCCACCGTCCCGCCCCACCACGCCCACGATCTGCGCCCCGACCTCTTTGGCATACTGCAGGGCGGTAACCAGGTTCGGGCTAATGTTCTTCTCGAGATTTCCACCCCCAACGGATAAGACAAAGATCATGTCCCTGGCTTTCAGTCGGCTCCCTTTGAGCCACTCCACGAAAACGCTCGCCCAACCTTCGTCGTTCGTTCGGGCCGTGAGTTCCGACACATTGTCGGTGGGCGTGTATGCCTCGATCCCGGCGATCTTGCGGAAGTCGTTCACCGCATGCGAACAGTTCGCCGCACTTCCTCCCACACCCAGGAAGAAGAGCCGCCCTCCCCGCTCTCGCAGGCCGGCAAGAAGTGACGCCATCCGTTCTATCGCCTCAGTGTCAAGGCCCGACAATGCCTGGATCGCCTCGTCGATGTGGCGCTTCGCGTAGTTCATCCCTTCGCTTCCTTCCCGGACAGATAGTTTCGCGCTTCTTCCAGCCCCTCGTGGGAGCCGATTTCATAGAAACGGCGCGTGACCTCGAACGCGGCCAACTCACCGCGCGCAAGCAGATCCCGGTAGATAGCCTCCAGGTCAATGGGCTCTCCGACGGGGTAGGGTGCGAACACCTCGGAGCGAAGTGCTCCCAACCCATAGTCGATATGCTCCATGTCGGGCGTCCGGTTCCTCTTGTCGTAGTTGATGATCCTTCCATCCCTGTATGCGACGTTGCTTCGATCCCACTTTCCCGCGTTGCGGAACACCGTCATCAGTCCCGTCTTGCCGCTTTCGAGGAAGGTTCGCTCCACTGCCGCATAGTCGCATTCCAGGTACGCGTCACCGTAGACAACAAGGAACGCATCTCCGAGAAGGGGAAGGGCGTTCCGAAGAGCGCCTCCCGTGCCCTGAAGCTTCGGACCGTCGAAGGAGTATTCGAACTTCATTCCAAAGCGATTCCCGTCACCCAGAACATCGCGAACCATCTCCCCCAGATGCCCGACACAGAAGATGGCCCGGGTGATCCCATTGCGCCGCAGCAGTTCCAGCTGGTGCTCCGCGAACGGTTTCCCGGCGACTTCCACCAGAACCTTGGGAATCGTTCCAGTGATCGGCTGGAGGCGGGTAGCCAGTCCACCTGCCAGGATTGCTACCGGAAGGGTCATGCCAGGAGGATCTTGGTACCCTCGAAATCGAAGCGAAAGCGAACTTCCTCCAACCCTGCCCGCGCCATCACGTGCCGCAGTTTTTTTCGATCTTCGGCGTAGAACATGAGAAAACCCCCGCCTCCAGCCCCGACGAGCTTCCCGCCGATAGCTCCGTTAGCACGCCCGAGCTCGTACCATTCGTCCACCTGAGGGTTGCTCATTCCACTGGACCGCTTTCTCTTGTGAAGCCAATGCTCGTGCAGGATCTCGCCAAACTCGGTCGGGCGGCCTGCTTCCAACGCTTTTTGACTTCGGTACCCCAGTTCCTTGACATAGTGGAGGTTGTCAAGCATCCCTTGGTCCGACTTCCGACTTTTATCATCCTGATCTTTGAGAATGCTGCCTGCACTCCGGGCGTACCCTGTGAAAAAGAGCAGGAGATTGTCCTCGAGGTCGAACATGGTATCCATGGAGACGTTGAGTGGAAACGCCTCGACCTCGTCGTTCTCGTTAAAACGGAAACATGTGATGCCGCCGTAGGCGGCGATGTACTGGTCCTGTTTTCCGATCGGTTCCTTGAGCCGGTTGATCTCGATGTCGCACGCGATTGCGGCCAGTTCACTCGGGTGGAGCAACTTCCTTCTATGGGCATACAGTGCTTTCAGCAGCGCCGTAGTAAAACTTCCGGAAGACCCGAGGCCCGTGCCCGACGGGATGTCAGCAAGGGTCGTGATCTCCAGTTGGGGCGTCTTGAAATCCAGAATCCGTATCGCCTCACGGATAATCGGGTGGTTCACCGCGTCAACTTGTTCCACATGCTCGAGCTTCGAATATTTCAGGAAGATGCCGGACACGAATGGGCGCATGACGGTAACGTACACATACTTGTCGATCGCCGCCGCGATCAGGAACCCCCCATGTTCGCGGTAGTAGGAAGGAAGGTCGGTCCCCCCTCCGCCAAGGGTAATCCGCAGAGGACTACGGGCGATGATCATAACCGGACTCCGCGTAGATTTTTTCGACGACGGCAAGCGCGGCACGGGCATCGGTCAAACCCGCACGAGGTGTGCGGCCCACCCGTATGTCCTCCAGAAACTCCGTAAATTCCACCACCCAAGAATCATCCGCTGTCGGGTACTCCCAGATCATCGTCTCCGGTGGGCCCATCTGCGGGAGCATCTTGTAGAAAGCGATCCGCTCGACCCCGTAGCTGCCTCCCAGCCCTTCGATGTGGAGCTTCGCATCCCGCCCGTAGATCTCCAGGGAGAAGAGATTTTTCCACTCGGTGCAACTCACGTGCAGAAAGGCGGATTGTCCTCCGGGGGTTTTCAGCAGGAGGAAGGCGTTGTCGTCCACCGGCATCTTCCAAAAGTACGTATGGGCAGACCCCGATACCTCGGTGAAATCGCCGAGGAAACAACGAGCGAGATCGATCAGGTGCACCCCTTGGTCGATCAGTTCGCCTCCACCCGACCGCGACGGGACGGCGCGCCATTCCTTTTCGTAGCCTACCCTGCCGCCGTGGCCGTACCGTCCACGGACGAACATCAACTCCCCCAGTGCCCCCGCCTCGAACAGCTCCCGCGCCTTGCGCAAGGCGGGGTGGTACCGGTGGTTGAACCCTACCCGGACCAACCGGCCGTATTTACGAGCAGCCTCGATGACCGCATCCAATTCCTTCACGTTCCGGGCGGCCGGCTTTTCCACCAGGACGTGCTTCCCGGCCGCAAGCGACGCAACGGACACTTCCGCCAAGGCGTCGTTCGTCGTGGCGACGATCACAACGTCGACATCGTCTCGCAGGACGGCGGTACGCCACTCCGCCTCCGCGACGGCACCAGGGACCGCCCCGGCCAGATCCCTCGCTCGATCCAGAGAAATGTCCGAACAGGCGACAAGCTTCGCTCCGGCAAGGACAGCGGCGCGCTTGCGACCGATCAGCCCGCAGCCGACGATGGCTACACCCATCGGACGGTCAGTCATCACGATCCCCCCAATGCATTCCACGGTCCTTTGGGACGATACGGCGCAACGTGTATACATCCGTCTTCTGAAGGTCGTCGATGTGGTCCGCGAATTTCTCCCACGGGTCCCATGCGGCGCTGATCAGCTTCCCCGTAATCCCGTCGCTGGCTGCCGATCCAAGGAATACGGCGAGCGAAGCCCCTTTCTCGAGCGGTGTTCCACCCTGTTCCTTTAACTTGACCATTCTTTCGTGGAAGACGCTCCCAACTTTTCCCGGTCCCGCCGCCAGAAGTTCGTCCATCATTCGCGTGTTCAGCGCCCCGGGGGCAACAGAGTTCACGTCGACCCCGAAGGGACGCAGTTCCTCCGCGAGGGTTTCGGCGAACCGCACCACGGCCGCCTTGGAAGCGGCGTACGCGCTGATTCGCGGAAGCGGGTTCGTCGCACCGCCCCCGGAAAGCTGGACGATCTTCCCATAGCCATGCTCCCGAAAATGAGGAACCACCGCGCGGCACATCAGCACCGAACCGAGCAGGTTGATCTCGATGGCCTGAATCCATTCCTGCCAGTCCACTTCTTCGGAAAGCCCCATGGGGCCGTAGATGCCGGCATTGTTCACCAGGATGTGCAGACAGGGAAATGCCCCCAGCGCTTCGGTGACGATCTTCTCTACATCCGCCGGTTTCGAGACGTCTCCAGCCTGGGCGAGGACGATCTGGCCCGGCGCCGCCAGGGAGAGTGCCTCTTTCCTTGCTTTCTCCAAGATGTCGGCATTGCGGGCGCAGAGGAACACATTTGCCCCGGCCAGCACATAGGACCGGGCGATCGCCAAACCAAGCCCCTGATTTGCTCCTGTGATGATCGCATTGCGGTTTTCCAGTGAACGGCTCATGCCTGCGACTTCCCCACCGCCACGTAAATAATCTTCGAGTCCAAGCCCAGGGTCTTTACCAGAAACCGGTTCGCGTCGATCACGATCGGTTCCTTCATCCTGCCTACCACGGTCTTCGCTTCGATCGACAAATACTCCGGCCACTCCGTGGAAACCACCAACGCGTTTGACTCCTCCAAGGCATCCACCGGAGTGGGGCAGAGGGTCAAGACAAGGGGCAGGTCGGCAGGTAAAGCCTTCACGGCAGGATCGTGTGCTCTGACGCTTGCACCCTGTTGAGCCAACCAACGGCACAACTCCACCGATGCGGAACGGCGCAGCGTGTCGGTGCCCGGCTTGTACGTCAACCCCCAGACGGACACCGTCTTCCCCCTCAGGTCTCCGAGGAGGATTTGGATTTTTCTCTGCGGCCATTGCCGGTGAAAATCGTTGCTGGTCTTAACTGCGGAGAACAGGGGGGTCGGCTGGTCCCGAATTGAGCCGATTTCCGCCAGAAAGGAGATGTCCCGCGCAAGGGTCCCTCCCGCAAAAGCCCCCCCCGGGGAAAGATACGCCTTTGGGCCGATGCGGGGTTCGGTTTTCAATCCCCGCTCGACTTCCTTTGCGTCTGCTCCGACAAGTTCGCAAAGCGATGCGAGCTCGTTGGCAAAGGCTACGGAGGCGGCAAGGAAGGCGTTCAAAGCGTGCTTGGTCATCTCCGCGGACTCAACCGACATCCACTCGATGCGGTCCGTGAAAGGCGAGAGAAGATGGGCAATGCACTCCCGGTCCGCTTCCGAACGGACCCCCACCACCACGCGTTCCGGGCGAGTGAAGGCGGCAATTGCTTTCCCAAGCCGAAGATTTTCCGGCGAATAGGCGAAGGAAACTTGCTTCCCGGGGCAAGCGGCACGGCACATCGATTCGAGGCGGGCAGTCGACCCGGCCGGCAATTGGGAAGAGATCAACACCATTGTCCCCTGGTCGATGTGTGGAAACAGTCGAGCAACACGCTCTATTACGAATTCCACATCGGCCTTGTCGTCATCGTCCACAGGTGTATCGTACGCAACCCAGACGACCAGAGCCCCCTTCACTGCGGCAGGAAGGTCCGTGGTGAAAGAGAGTTGCCCCCCGGACAAACCTTGCCGGACCAATTCCTCGAGCCCCGGCTCGAAAATGGGGGGAACCCCCTGTTGGAGACGATCGACGGTTTCCTCGTCGAAATCGATGCCTGTGACATTGTGGCCGGCTTCCGCGAGGCACGCCGCGGTGACCGAACCCAGGTGCCAAAAACCGAGCACGCATACGTTCATTCCCGGACCTCGAGCACCCACGGATTCCCCTTAAGGTATTCCAGCGTCCGGAGAATCCCTTCACGGATTGTCAGCTTCGGCATCCAACCCAACTCGCGAATCTTAAGGCAATCCAGGAAGATGAAGGGGCTGTCGCCGATCCACCCGCGCTCGCCGCCGGTGTAGCTCCGCTGCGGTGACAGCCCTAAGTGCCCGGTAATCCAACCGATGGAGTCGTTCACCTGACAATACTCATCCGTACCCAAATTGAAGATGTTCACCTTGTCCGCCGCCTTCTCCGTCGCCAGCAGCATCGCATCCAGGCAGTCCTGTATGTACAGGTATGACTTGCGCTGCTGCCCGTCCCCAAGCACACAGAGCTCCCCGGGGTCCCGCAGCAGGGCTTTGTAGAAATCGAATACATGGCCGTGGGTATACCGTTCCCCGAGAATGGAGACGAAGCGGAAGATGTACCCCTGGAAATCGAACCCCTCGCAGTATGCCTGGATCAGCGCCTCCCCCGCCAGCTTGGAGGCGCCGTAAAGGGAGGTTTGCACGGGGAAAGGCGCCGACTCCGGCGTCGGGAATAGCTCCGGCTCGCCGTAGACCGAGCCTGTGGAGGAGAAGGCAACCCGACGTATTCCGTTCGCCCTCATCGCCTCCAGAACGTTAAACGTAGCAATCGTGTTCTGTTCGAGATCCCGGCGCGGGTGCTCTGTACCGAACCGGACATCTGCATTGGCGGCAAGATGGAACACGAAATCGCAACCGGACATGGCGCGGGTCAGAACGTCCGCGTCCAGCACATCACCGCGTACAAGGGTAAAACCCGGCTCAACGGCAGCAACTTCCAGGAACCGCTCCTGTCCCGTGGAGAAGTTATCGTAGGCAACGACCGTATGGCCAATCTGCAGCAAGCGATCTGCGAGGTTGCTGCCGATGAAACCGGCACCGCCAGTGACGAAGAACCTCATGGCATCTCACTCACGGAATAGCGCCTGGATGGTTTGCCCGACGAGTGGACGCCGGGAATAGAGATAATCACCGTTGAAGGCCCCGGGGACTCTTTCCCGTTTCGATACCTTTTGAAGCCGGTCCTCCCGGATCATGGCGACCGGCTCGAACCTATATTGTTCCATCAAGGTGGCGATCGCCTGCCCCGATCTCCCAAATGCAGCCAATCGCTGGGGTTCCGCCTCCAACAAGATGTGGTCGAACATACCTTTTCCCATGCACTCTTTCGCCCCAAGAAGGGCATCCGTCTCGGCGCCTTCTATGTCCAACTTCAACAACACCACGCGGGACAGATTCTCCTTCGACGCAAAATGGTCCAGGGTGATGGTATCGACGACCACGGAACGGTCCTTCTGGAATGTGGCATTTTCACGAAGCGAGGACCAGCCCGTTTCCGTTGCAACGTGGAATTCCATCGAACCGTTGCTGCTCCAAACCGCGGCGTGGCGCACTCTTATGGGGCCAGCAGGTGCGTCCGCCGCCATGGCCAACAGACGCTCATGCAGGACGAGGTTTGGCTCAAGGCCCAAACTTTGCCCGTTTCACCGACAACACTCGCGCTGATCGCGGCGAAGTTGCCCACGTTCGCCCCCACGTCCACCACCGTGTCTCCTTCCCTCAAGAGAGCACGTAAGATCCGCTCGTAAGCATGGCCGACCATGCCGAAATAGTAGTACCGATCGTTCCGATCGCCGGGGTCAAGGCGCAGCCGGTACCGTCCCACCTGGCGAAATTTCAAGCGCCGATAAGGTTCTATTCCCAGCATGGTCGTCAGAAGGTTCAACCATCGCGTTTTCCCGCGGATCCCAACCGGCCAGGCAGAGAAGAGCATCTCGTACAACGTTTGCCGCAACCCGGACAACCGTCCTTCCACTTCGCTCATTTGGCTCCTGAGTTTGACTGTCCAACAAGTTGTTTAAGCCATAGTCGCCCCTGCCCATAACCCAAGCTACGCAACAAATCGCTCACTTGGAGTCTCTCAGTTGGGGATGGGTCACCACTCGGAGCTCGGCGAATAATGGTCTCCCAATCCTGTGCGAGGAAAACATAGTCAGCCTTTTTGCGGGCCCATCTTTTTGCGGCACTTCCCATACGCAGCCTCAAATCACGATCACTCAGCAACCTTACAATCGCTTTGCCAAGCATCACCGGGTTTGGCTGGTCAATCAGCACTCCGGTTACTCCATCCTGGACAACCTCGGGCAATGATCCTCGCTTTGCGCCCACCACAGGTGTGCCGACCACCTGGGCCTCTACTGCACTGCGGCAATACGTTTCAAATGCACCATCCCAATTGGTATTCACCACTGCTACATCCGCCGCCTTAAGATCGCTATATACAGATTCCAAGCTGCGCGTGCCCATTAATTCGATGCCATACTGCTTACAGGTCTCTGGCGAGTTCGAGAAAAAGTCCGGAAACGCTGCTTCAAGCTCCGCATCAAGAACACCTGTCCTCCCGATCCGGGTATTGGGATCATGCATATTCGCTGCGCCACAGACGCGAAGGCGCGCGTTAGGCAGTCTCTGATGTATGTACTTCCATGCTTCCAAAAGGTTGTGGAACCCCTTGGTCCGGCGGGGAATCGAGACGGAGAGGACCGTATTGCCAGGCAATTCCGAGGGTGTCGCTTTTTCAAGCAAGTCCAGATCAACACCGCTGTAAGAAAACTCAACATGCTCAAAGCCGGGATAGACTCTGTACAGGTCGCGATGGTACCGACTGACGCACACGATGCGGTGCAACGATCCGTCTCTTATTCGTTCAAGCCATTTGAAAGGGAATTGCACCCCTGCCCAATACAAACGAGTGATGTTCGGAAAGCGAGTGATCTTTTGCCAGTCTTCGTCCGATGGAGCATCGTTCAATACCAATGCGGCCGGCTCTGTTCCGGCATGAAGCGTGCCTGATTCCAACAAGGTGATCCCCGAGGATGCCGTGACCCCGCGCAGATTCCCTGATTGAACGTTACCGATCAAGTGGACGTCATGTCCGCGCTCCGCCAGCCAAAAAAGAATACGTAAGCGAGCTACAGATCCGCCATACCCGTGCTGTCCAGACCAGATGTTTTCCAGACTGATAGGACCGTGAATTTCATGGTGCCAGAAGAAATACCGCATCCCTTTGTCTCTCTACTTCCACCAAGCCATTGCAATCCTTGCCACCTATCTACCAACCTCTGCAACAACCAGAGCATTTCCTGACGTCTCTGAGTCCATGGAAGTTCCATCTTTCCGCCGGATATCGCGGCTTCGCATCTTGATCAAGCACCCTCTGGAAATGAAATAGGTGGACACCTCTTCTTCACTGGCAAAATAGATTGCGTCTGTATCTGAAGCCCATGGCGATACCAAGCAACTTGGAGCTGTATTTATCATGAAGCAGATCTTGTGGTGATAAATGTCTCGCCGGAGACGGATAATCATGGCGCGATATAGAATAGATCTATCATATAGCGATCGCGCTAAATCAAGAAACTGTCTTCTCCTCAGTTTGACACGCAGCCCACCTGGATTTACACCAAAGCGAACAGAAGGCATAATTTTTAATGGGTTGGCAATAAAATCCGGAAATAACAAAGCCACATGGCCGCCTGGCTTCACTACGCGCAGCATTTCATCCAGATACCTGGCAGGCCAAACCAGATGCTCAAGGGCGTAAAAGGAGATTGCCATATCAGCAATACCGGACTGAACGGGAACATTGTAGCCACTGCTCTCGACCAATCTCCTTCTGCTATCAGGGTTTTTTTGCTTGTCAGATCTAGTCCTTGTAACCTGAAGATCAAAACCAATATATTCAGCACCGCGCTCGCAAATGAAGTCCGCAGCGTATCCTGTCCCGCAACTAAACTCAATAACCCGATTACCTTCCTGGATCAGGTCCAAGACTCCTTGGTGCAGAGGAAATTTATCAGTCCAAGATTCATTGGCTTGCTGAGAAATCAAGTGGTAGTCTTGAGATACTGATGAGTTAAGATAGAAGTCCCGCATTTCCTGGTCAAGTCGGACGAGACGCCTTTCATTTGGCGAATCATAACTGCTGATACATGAAAAGCGTTCTCGTAGAGAACTATAATGCACCGCCGATTTCTACCTTCCCCGCAAAAATGAACGCACCAGTCCCGAATGCCCAGTAGATCCGCCGACCTTCTTATCGCCCTGAACTCTCAATAGGCCTCTTTAGCAGTTGAGATGACAATAACTGTTGCCATACTTTGCGCTCCAGCGCGAGAGGCAACGTGGGTATGCACCAAATCACTACTGCCATCACGAAAACGGCAATGAACGTCCATCCCCGCAGGAAATGTCCTCCAACGATCACAACCGCAAGGAGAGGCGTAAGCAACAAAACCATGAGTATCATATCCTTATAGATGCGAAAAACGTTCAGCCCCAATGTGCCGCCAGCCAATTTTGGATAAACCAAAAAACCGCACAACACATCTCCCAGGAGCGTCGCCAATGCAACGCCGATAACACCGTATCTCGGCGCCAGCCAAACGGATAGCGCAATCGTCACGAACGCATTGGCGAACGACCACCTCGCCGGCATTCGATGCTGATTCGCTGCCAAGAGACTCCACCCGGAAGTGAACCAACCCGCTGCCAGAAAACCTTGCAGGAGAAAAACGGCAAACAGGAGAGGATGCAATTGCAACTGTTTGCCGGTCCATAACGGATATATGAAGGGGACGAATACCCACATCGTCAGTGCAGCCAACCCACTGATTAACACGATGATCTTTATCGCCGTCAACACTACTTTTCGAAGTTCTTCTCGGCGATCCTGAGCCCACAGAAAGCTCAACTCGGGCCACATGGGTGCTTGCAAAACGTTTCCAACATAACCGACCAGACCGGCCGCCGTCCGATGCGTTGCATACAGGGCTACAATCGCCGGCGATGCAAAGATGGCAAGTACCAATAACACGCCTTGTTGGTTGAGTCCGTTCGCCAAGGCCAGAAGCCAAAAATGTATTGCGCCTCGCAGATGTTTTCGCCCTCTCTTTGCTTCGGCGAAGCCGATCCGGATTTGTCGACAAACCACAATTTCCCGGCGGCTATCCCAAACAATGACTATTGTTCCAATCACACCCCCCATCAGGAAAACAAAGGCATAAACGAATGGGCTGGCCGAAAAATATAAGAACCCGGCTAAAAACGCAAAATGCGCCGTACGCAATACGTTTCCCACCATGGTTCCACGGACAAACAGCCCGCTCGCACGATATGCCGTAACATAGACTCCACCCGGGATGGAAAGGAGGAAGGCACTCGCAAGAAAAAGGATGACCCAGCGTTCTTCATATGAAAAAGCATTTCCAAAGATCGGCACCCTCGAATTCATCAGTCCAAAAAGCACAATAATCAGGAAGATCAGTGCTGCAATCGCAATAAAAGTGAACAGCGACACACCTTCAGATAATTTCTCGCGAAACGCTTCCTTCTTGCCCTGGCCATAATCAATTGCCAACAGGTTACCGATGTAATTTTGCCCGCCGAGGTCGAGCATGCTGAGGTATGAGACCAGCGCCGTCAATACCAGCCAGCGCCCGTACGTTGCAGTTCCCCAAGCACGCAAGAACAGCGGCACCAGGAGGATGGGCTGAGCCGCCGAAATTACCTGGCTCATCCCGGACGATCCAACCCCCAGCATCAGGCGGCGTAAGATACTGGAAGCAGGAGCCATCGGGGGCATCCCCGGCGTCCCGGTTGTTATGCTACCCAACAGTCCTCTTGTTCTCTTTTTTTGCTTGCTCTGGCGGTGCCCCGTTGCGAAAACCCGGCCAGAATGGCGCATCGTCATCTTCAACCGACATAGAACCCGGCTGCGCCAGCATCCGTTCGACAATAGGCCACTCTCGGCGCATGTGGTCAGCCCAAGAATGCCCTGGCTCTTTGGAAAGTGCATGCCCAGCGGTAGCGATCGCTCTACGCGCGGCTGGGTTGCTCAGGTAGTAGCGGGCTCTTTCCACAAGCTCGCTCAAATTTGAGAAAAGTACAGCTCCCTTACCATCACTGTAGATATATTCGTGTTCGGGGGTATATTCCGCCAACATCATCGTACTGATGGCGGGAATCTCAAATGAGCGGCCCGTCGATTCGTTTCGGTTCCAACGCGAGAGAGAACACAGCGCTATCTTGGCGCGGGCAATTGTCGATGCGTAATCAGCATAAGGCAGCGGCTTAACCCTGTGTAACCGGGCGTTACGCGCTTTCCACCAATTGTATCCCCACACCTGCACGTCAATTCCGGCATTCCGCAATGCCATGATATAGTCTTCGGTATGAGGTTCCCAGTGCCCCACAAATACGACATCCAATGCTTCCAGCCCGGAAACGTCGATGGGATGGCAAAATACAGGATCAAAACCCATACCTGCTCGCACGGTCTTGATGCCATATCGTTCCCTGATTTCAGCCACGTTCCAACGATTCGTCGTCAAGTAAAGATCGTAATTCCTTATTCCCATGCGATGGAGCCAAAAGTGATCATAGCGTCCGAGAATATCATCGGTATTATAGTGAACCACCGCACATCCCTGCCGTCGCACCGACGATAGAACCCACGGATAGATCCATTCTCCTTTCTCGATCCAAACCACATCGTATTGCGTCTGCCGCAGCAAGGCGCGGAGCCGCAGATTCATCCGGCGGACGGAAGGATGCACATATGTTCGCTGTACGATCGAACGCAAGAGCCGCGGTCCGGGAGGCAGCCAATGAGTAGTGTCGAGACAATCGATCTTGAGTCCCAATGTTCGTAATCCGTCAAGCCGGCTGAGGCATGTGCTTCCCTGCCAGAGTGGTCCAACAAAAAGTATGCGTGAAAATGAATGAGTTGAAATGATCTATGAACTCCCACGTTGAAGCGATGGAGCAGCGGAACATCGGACAAGGCGGGGCCTTAGAATGGTCTTGTGAAACGAAGCGGCGACATCTTGTAGTTTTCCCAGTACGGCAAAATATACGTAGTATTTAGGAACGTAAAACAGGATAAAATAAGCCATGTAATTGAAAGTGAATGCCCAGATATTGGGTCCTTCCAGCAGAAAAAACGCCAACATCGCTGCCCATTCCCGCTTTTGCCGCCTTGTCCAACAAATGGCGATCGCCGCACCAAAAATGATCCCGGACAGGCCATACAAGAGCGGTATGCCTACCCAGCCAAAACGCCGGTAGCCTTCACCTACGGCCGGAGTGTAGTAGAAGACGCTTTTCGTGCCTTCTCCCATGCCGTAGACCCCGGCAATAATATTCCCGTCGCTGATTTCGGGGCGATCGGGATAAATGATCGAGGGAACATAGATGTAGAGAATTGCGTCCAGGCCACTGAATCCGGCATACGGAATAACGTCAGGCGTCATAACCATCACACGATCCACCGTGATGGCGGAAATGGCATAGATGAATGCACGGTTAGCAATTTGCGATCCTTCTGCTTCCACAGTGCGTAAGCCCTGTATGGCTTCGGAAAATGCCGAGATGCGCCCGAGAAATCCCTCCTCATATGTTGAATATCTCGTGGTGCTTCGATAATAATCGACAATCCCCGCAAGAGGGATAAAGAGGAATGCCGATAGGCCAAGGGCAAGAAATGCTTTCTTCCTCGAATATCCAGCCAATACCGCCCCGGTAGCCAGCATCAGCAGGGAAGTTACAAGAGGTCCCCGGCTTCCTTCAAGGGTCTGAAATACAGCATAAGCCACATATGCAGTAGCAGCCAGAGCAATCCACCATCCGCGGCGCTTAACAGCCAAAAATCCTAAAAATAAAAAGACAATAATTTGGGCATACCAGAAACTTGAGATAATGGTTACGGTGAGAGAACTAACGTCTGCGACTGAACCGCTAAACCGCCCCCCACTACTTTTCACATAGTCATAGAACAGGATCAACACGCTAACCGCTAACAATAATACCGAGTACCCATCCCACTTGTGGCCGGCCGGGGGCTCGTTCCGTCCCTTGCCCTTGCCGTTGCCCATGCGGCACACAACCGCCCGAAATACTTTCGGGTAAACGAACGCATAGGTTGCCAGACCAAGAACTGCCCCCCACTGCGCACGGATCATCCCCTCTTCGAAAAAACGCTCTTCGCCGAGGATGTACCGCTGGGCCAATGGGCCGATCGAGTACCCCAAGGCGTGCCACAAATAAGCGTACGAGGAAGGACCGAAGAGCAAGGCGGGCGTAAGAGTCCGATCCATCCGCACGTAGACCAAGGAAAACCCAAGGACCGCCGTGGCTCCTCCTTCCAACGGAAAGCCCAGCGCGGCCAGTGCCCCTCCCAGCGCGACACCTGCCATCGCGATATATGCGGCAAGGCTCAAGCCAAAGTCCTCATATTCATGTTCACCGAAACAACGCCCGGAGCGTGGAGCGAAATGCGGGAGCCAGCAAGGGGATCCAGGGGCGACCCGCCCGCCGCGCCTCCTTCGCCAGGCGAAGCCCGGGGTCCGCCATCCGCCAGTATTCGTAAAGCCAGGCGTATTCGCGGTCCACACCGGATGGAGACATGCCGCGGAGGGGCGCGCTTCTCCCGGCAGATTCCCTCACCCTGGAGAGCAACTCTTCCACCCGCAGTTCCAAACGGTGATGGAGCCGCACCTCGGCCAATCCGGCGGCGGCGATCGCATCGCACTCCCCCGGGTGGAACAGGTAATACGCCGCCTTTTCAACCAGTTCCTTTTCATCGTCGAACGCGACGTAATGCTTGTTTTCCTCGAAGAGAATTTCCTGCCCGTTGTTCACCCGCCGCGTAAGCAGCATGGCCCCGCAGGACATGGCCTCGAACGTGCGAAAATTCAGGTCGTCGCGCAACGGCAAATTAAGCACAATCCTGGCGCGCGAGTATATCGCGGGTATTTCGTCCTGTTGGTAATAACGCGGTTCGTTCATGCGGAATCGCCTGGAGAGATTCGCGATCAGGTCGCTTCGGCCCGAACCGGGAAACAAGTTACCGATAAACGCGATATCGATATCGCGTTCGCCTTTTCCCGGATGGAAGAGATCCAGGTCGCATGCGTACGGCAACCAGTGGACATTGCCGTTCGGATGTTCGTCGAAGCAAGGCAGATAATTCCGGTGGTACAGAAAGACATGGTCGAAAAACCGGGCCTGCCTTTTTCTCCCGTTCAAATCCATATGGGTGTCGCACAGGATGCAGGCCGTGGGGAACGGGGCCTTCTCCATCCCTCGAGGAATAATGCCGTTCGGCTCTATGTAGATGAAAATGTCAGGTGTGAACTTTGCCAGGCGAAGAAGGGTTTCCAACGTGATCTCGGGAGAATAGCCCGATTCAACAAACAATCCGTTTTCGGGATCATCGATGGAACTCGGGAGTGTAAAGCGAAACACATTGTGCCCCAACCGTTGCAGGACCCGAAGGTACCAGTGGCTTTCGGTTTTGTCGATCCCGGAAAGAGAGGAGAATAGAATATTCATGCGGCGGGATTCATCATATATTCTTCAGCAGTTTTATCCCTTCCCGAACTCTTGCCCAATCTCCATGCCATGCCCGCCCTAAAATCAAACGCATATATTTTTTTCTTGCGATGAATTCATGTTTTTTACGTGTCTCCCGAAAAAGCTTCGGATCGTTTGCGTAGAAATTCTTTATATTCTCCAATTCCATTTTTCTTACAATTTCCGCACGTTCCCAACTTGCCTGACGCCAATTTGTTGGCGAATTATCTATAATAATCAGCGGCTCACGAATGTATGCAACATCGTGCTTCAAACACATCCGCATCCACATATCCACATCACTGATAAAACCGAATTTCTCATCAAACGGCAACAGTTGATCGTATGCCTCTTGTCTCGCCATTACCGTTCCCCACACCAGGGAAGAAAACTTATGCAGAAAATATCTTTCAAAAAAATCCCTGCCAGGCGTTAAGGGGGGGACGTCATGCAAAATATTTACGTTTCCATATTTTTCCCGGCGGCTAGGATCAACGAGACCGCAAAATACGAACCCCGCACTCGGGTAAGTATCCAGCGCACGTTCCCACTTTTCGAGGAGTGTCGGATCAAATACATCTGCGTCATGTAAATTTGCTACGTATTTCCCGGTAGCTAATTTTAGGCCGGCATTGAGATTGCCCGGCATGTACAGATTTCGCGTATTTCGGTTATATATAAATCGACGAAAGTGCGTTTTCCATTTATCAACCACCTCCTGCGTATTGTCCGAAGAACAGTTGTCACTGACGATCAGTTCATCCGGTGGGCGTGTTTGGTCCGCCAAGGACCGCAATGTGTGACCCAGAAGAGTTGCCCGATTATATGTTGTAACGCAAACGCTGACCTTGACCATTATTGATGGCCTCCATACCCTCCTTCCGTGAAGAATTTCTCGAAGGTCGCAAGCATATGCTGGATCATCCCGTCCGTCAGGCCCGGGTACACCCCAACAAAAAAAGTGTTGTTCATAATGGTATCGGTATTGCCGAGGGAACCAGCAACACGGTGCTCCATATCCTTATACGCGGGGTGTCGAAGCAAATTCCCGCAGAAGAGATTCCGCGTCTCGATGCGCGCGCCCTCAAGGACGTTTACCAAGTCACCTCGAGAGAACGGCGCGCCCTCTCGCACAGTGATCACATAGCCAAACCAGGCCGGGTCCGCCATCGGTGGCGCCACGTGCAGGGCCAGGTACTCCTCGTATTTCTTCAGCATCATGCCTATGGCGGCGTGATTTAATTTCCTCGCACTGATAAACTCTGGAAGCTTTCGAAACTGCGCCACCCCGACGGCAGCCTGCATGTCGGTCACTTTCAGGTTGTATCCGATATGGCTGTAAACGAATTTATGATCATATCCCGGAGGAAGTGTCCCGAATCGTTTATTGAAGCGTTTTCCGCAGGTATTGTTCTCACCGCCCGCACAGTAGCAATCACGCCCCCAATCCCGGAAGGAGTGAGCGATCCGGGCAAGCTCCACGTCGTCCGTCGCCACGGCGCCACCTTCCCCCATCGTAATGTGATGAGCGGGGTAGAAACTGAATGTAGAAAAATGGCCGAAAGACCCGGTCAACCCACCGTCATACCGTGTTCCCAAGGCATCGCAATTATCCTCCACAAGCCATAATCCCTTCTTTCTGCAAAGGTCTCTGACCTCCTTCACTTCGAAAGGTACCCCCATCGTGTGCGCAATAACAACAGCCTTCGTCCGGGAACCAATCGCTGATTCGATCATCTCCATTGTCGGCACATAGGTCCCAAGCTCCACATCAATGAAGACGGGAATCGCCCGATTCTGAAGGATTGGATTCACCGTCGTGGGAAAAGCCGCAGCCACGGTGATGACCTCGTCACCCGGTTTGATGCGGCGGTCCTTAAGTTTCGGTGAGGTGAGCGCCGAGACTGCGACGAGGTTGGCCGAGGATCCCGAATTGACGAGGAGAGCCGTATCGACGCCGAGATACTCTGCGAGCATAGCCTCGAAGTCCTCGGCATACCTGCCGGCTGTCAGCCAAAAATCCAATGACGAATCTACGAGATTGATCAATTCCCGATCATCATAATGGCGCCCTGCATACTGAACCTTGTCGACATTCGGCACGAACGCCCGCCGCGATGAACAATCGACCGAGTGATACTGACGAACAAGGTCAAGGATCTGGCTGCGAATATGTTCCTTTTCTCCCATCCGTCAACTCCCGATTAATTTTTCCAACGAAATTTCTCGTCGATCCTTCCGGAACTGATCAAGGACCGCAAATGCGCAAGCCGGACGTATTTGCCATCCTGGAAATCGCCGGGATTCAAACCGAACTGACGAAAAGCATTATGCAATTCCTCTGCCCCCTGACGAACATCCCACTTCGGCCGAAATCCGTGAAGAATTCCGCTGATCTTGCTGAAATCAACCCGGTAAGACCTCGGATCAGGACCGCCCCCTTCCGCGTACTCAACCGTACATCCGGGCACGACGGTTTCCACGATGGCGGCAATATCGCGGACCTGGTAATTCTCGGAATTTACCCCGACGTTGAACGCCTGGTTGTGGACAGTCCCCAGAGGTGCCTCAAGCACTGCCGCGAAAGCCCTTGATACATCCTCGACGTGCACTATCGGCCGCCAAGGAGTCCCGTCGCTCAGTATCCGGATTCGCCCTGTCGTGAAAGCCCAGCAAACCAGGTTGTTCAATACCAGGTCCGCCCGAAACCGGGGGGATACGCCATAGACGGTGGCATTCCGCATGAACACGGGACTGAAACCGCCGCCAGCCAGTTTGCAGACGTCATTCTCCGTCCGGACTTTCGAGATGGCATACGGTGTGATGGGGTGAAAAGGAGCCTCCTCCGTTACAAGGCCCCCACCCGCAGCTCCATACATGCTGCACGATGAGGAGTACAGAAAATAACGGACGCCTGCCTCTTTCGATCGTTCTGCAAGACGAACCGACGCAAGGTGATTGATATCGTATGTCAGGTCTGGGTTCATCTCTCCGAGCGGATCATTGCTCAAGGCTGCAAGGTGTACGATGGCGTCGAACCCGAGGAGGTCTTTTATTGTAACGTCTCGAATATCTTTTCGGATAGAAGGTATCCCGTCATAATCATTTCCGAAAGTGCAACTCCTGAAGTAATCGTTATCCAGCCCGGTTACCTCGTGGCCGCACGATTCAAAATACGGCGCCATTACCGAGCCGATATATCCATTGTGTCCTGTGATTAAAACCCGCATCGCTCATGCTCCCCTGATTTGTTATTTCTGATCCCTGGGCTTTCCACTCACCGCCAAGGAGATCATCCGCCGAATTCCTTCTTCGATAGATACTTCCGGTTTCCAACCCGGGATGGACGAACTCTTCCCCCACGGAACCATCACTTCCCGGAACCGGTACGGGCGCCCGCCCCATTCGATGGGCAATTCACTTCCAATCGCCTGCTCGTACAACCGCACAAGATCCTTGAGGCGTAATGGATTACCGGAGGAGACCGCGAAGGCCTCGTGGCCGCCTGTCTCATCCATCCAGTCCATGAGCCGTCCGGCCCCAACAACGAAGGCCTTCACCACATCGTCGATATACACAAGATCCAGTTTCTGCTCCCCTGGGGACATCGACAGAGATTTTCGTTCCTTGGCGGCGCTATCAAGGAGTCGAAACAACTTCGGTCGCGGGTCGTTCGGACCGTACGTATCAAACAGTTTGAGGGTGACCACTCGGAGCGCAGACGTTTCGACGTAGTACTGGATGATGACTTCGAAGGCCTGCTTCGTCGCCGCGTACAGGCAGACGGGGCTGTACTCCGCGTCTTCATAGTGCTGCCACTGGGTTCCCGTATTGACCAACCTGCGGACCCCGTGAGCCGCCATGGCATCCAATAGCTGTGTCGGGAAGAGGATATTGCTCGCGACCATCGGCCCGATATCTTCCACGCGATGTTGCGCAAGGAACAGCGAGGCAAGGTGAAAGACGACATCGGGCTTGGCGGTTTCCAGTATACGGGCCATGCCGCTCGAGGAACCGTCGTGCGCATGAAGAGTCGCTTGGCCGAGGATGTCACGGATCGGGTCCAGATTCGACCCCGGTCTGACGATGAGGTGCAATTCCCACCCCTCGGTCGCCAGGCGACGGGCAAGGTGAGAGCCGACAAACCCGGTTCCCCCCGTGACGAGAGCCGTCCCGGGTCCCATCAAGGCCGGAAACCTGTAGGCGGTATAAACACAAACGGGCTGTCGAATTCCCCAAGAGTGGGGAAGCCGGCGTCCCGATCGGATACGACCGGAGAATCGTCGGGCCAAGGGATGCCCGCTGAGTTCCATGACACGCCCCGGTCATGATCGGGTGAATACGCCGTCGTCACCTTATACAACATTAGTGCACCAGTCCCGGTCACGTAATATCCATGGGCAAGACCTGGAGGAATGTACACCATATTCCCCTTTTCCGGGCTGAGCCGGAAAATATCGTATTTTCCATATGTTGGGGAGCCGCGCCGCAGGTCTACGACAGCGTCCATGACCTCGCCTTGGGCGCAGCACACGATTTTCAGGTGATCGTACGGAGGGACCTGGAAGTGGAGCCCCCGAAGTACACGGGGGAGGGAGAAGGTGTAGTACTCCTCGGCAAAGTTCCGCTCCAACCCGAGGTTCGAGAAAGCGTCGGCATGCAGCGTCTTCACGAACAAGCCGCGTTTATCATTGAACACGGGCCCGAAGATCTCCAGGCAACCGGGTATGCCCGTGGGTCTTGCGGTGAACATCAAAGTGCTTTCAAGACCGGCAATCTACTCCCAAACCTTCCAGGGGGCCTTCCCGGCATGCCACAAGGATTCGAGGAGGTTCTTGTCGCGCAGCGTGTCCATCGGCTGCCAGAACCCCGTGTGCTTGAAAGCAACCAGTTCGCTGTCCCTCGCCAATTTCTCCATGGGGTCCTTCTCCAGGATGGTCTGATCGTCGGAAAGGTATTCGAAGACGGAGGGCTCCATCACGAAGAAACCGGCGTTGATCCACGCGCCGTCCCCCTTGGGCTTCTCCAGGAAGTTGGTGACGAGGTCATTCTGTGCAAGTTCCATCGCACCGAACCTGCCACCAGGCTGGCATCCCGTCACGGTGACGGCCTTGCCGTGCGCCTTATGGAAATCATGGAGTTCCCGGATGTTGACATCGGAGACCCCATCCCCATACGTCAACATGAACGTTTCGTTCCCGACATATGACCGGATTCTCCGGACTCTGCCGCCCGTCATCGTCTGCATTCCGGTGTCGACCAAGGTGACGGTCCAAGGCTCGGCCGAGTGGTGATGGGTGATCCTCCGGTTGGATTCCCGAAAGTCGAACGTGACGTCGGATTCGTAGAGGTAGTAGTGAGCGAAATATTCCTTGATGGAATACCCCTTGTAGCCGAGGCAGATGATGAAATCGTTGAATCCGTAGTGGGAGTAGGTTTTCATGATGTGCCACAAGATCGGTTTTTCCCCGATCTCGATCATCGGTTTCGGCTTCAGGTGCGATTCCTCGCTGATCCGCGTCCCGAAACCACCCGCAAGGATTACGACTTTCATCGTTTCCCCCGAAAGACGAAATACCCGCACCCTGCGAAAAATGCCAGGATCGCCGCCACCATCGCGCTCCGGGCTCTCTGGGGTTTGAATTTCAGGTCGGGAACCCTCGGAGAATCGATGACACGGAAACCGAACTGATCCCGGTTCTTCGCCATCATTTCCCGCTCGACTTCCTGCCCCAGCAGGGAGTAGAGGCGATCGCGATTCAGGGCGTCGACCGTCTTCCCGATCTGTTCCTCGATGAACTTCTTGTTCTTGATCGCCCGATCCAGCGCTTCTTCCTGGAGACGGTTTTTCCCTTCATCGAGAAAATATTTCACGATGTTTGCGGAACCTTCGGCGGAGGGAGATTCAAAGGAAACGGAAACGGTTCCGGCCTTCTTGTTGACGGAAACCTTTAGGCCACCCTTCGCTGCGCGGATGGCGTCCCAGTCGCCCGGGGGCCTCTGATCCTTCCCTTTACCAAACAGGCGGTCCGTCCACCCAGGTTTCACCTTTCCGGTCGCGGGATCGAACTTGTCGGCACGGATGATCGGCCACAGGTTGTATTTCCTGAAAACCCGAACGGCCAGGTCGTCGCTTTTGAAAACTGTTTCCAGATCTTCGACGCTGGATGGGCCGCCGATGCTTACCCCGAAAGAGGCAAGCGCCCCCAAGGCGGGATTCTGCTTTTTTTCATCGACGGAGGGGGTGATGACCGCGGCTGCCTGGTAGATGTTCGGTTTCGTGAGCATGTAGAGGAGCGTGACGACGCCTACCACCAGGGAAAGAAGGGCCACCTTCCACCAGACCTTGCGCAGGATCGCGAAGTAGATCCTAAGGTCGATTTCGTCTTCCCGGGGGTCCATGGGGGAGGGCGCATTCATTCAGACCACCTCGATCTTCTTTAGCTGGGAATCGACCATCATACGGACAAGCTCCTCGAAGGGCACCTCGGGCTTCCACCCGAGTTTTTCTCTTGCCTTGGTGTAATCTCCTACCAGGCGCCCCACATCAACGGCGCGGATCAACGTCGGATCCACTTCCACCCACTTTTCCCAGTCGAGCCCGACATGTTTAAACGCCGCTTGGAGAAAATCCTTTATGCTGTGCGATTCCCCGGTGGCGACGATATAGTCGTCCGGAGTGTCCGTCTGGAGCATCATCCAGATCGCCTTGACATAATCGCCCGCGAATCCCCAGTCTCTGCACGCCTCGATGTTCCCGAGCTTCAGCTTCCCCTCCTTCCCTTTCGCGATCTCTGCCGCCGAACGCGCGATCTTCTGGGTGACAAACCGTTCCGGCCGCCGGGGAGATTCGTGATTGTAGAGGATCCCCGAGACCGCGAAAATCCCATGCATCTTGCGATAGAGCCCAACCAGTTGGTGCGCCGCGAGCTTGCTGACCCCATAGGGAGTCATCGGGTTATGGGGCGTGTCCTCGGTCTGAGGTGATTTGGGGGGGTCACCGAAGATCTCGGAGGTCGATGCCTGATAGAACCGGGATTCGCGGCAATGGTCCTTGGTGACTTCGAGGAACGCCGCGACGAGCAGGGTGTTCACCTGGATGGCGCGATACGGGTCATCCCAGGAGTCCGGGATGAACGAGAGGCCGGCGAAATTGTAGATCTCGTCCGGGGAAAAAATCCTGGTCCAGCGGATGATGTCTTCCTTCCGGACCAACTCCGTCTCCTCGAGAACGATATCCTTCAACAGATGCGAAAGGACGGAAGTGTCGTCCCCCTTCTTCAGGAAACCGAGGACCTTGTACCCTCTCTCGATAAGGAGCTCCGCCAGGTACGACCCGTCCTGCCCCGCGATGCCCGCGATGATGGCGCGTTTACCGTTTTTCATCGATTTGCGGTCTGCGGTCTTCCCATCAGAACGCCAGGATCAGCACGCCGGCGGTGACGGCGATCTGGTACAGGATCTGGGTGATGTCCTTCACGTCCTTCATGAACCGGGTCTGCACCAGTTTCTCCGGCACCAGGATCGAATCGCCCGGCTCGACCCGGGCGCTCATCAGCCCCCGATCGCCGAAGGCGAAGAAGCCGGTATCCGCCGTCTCCCGCGTCACCACCGACCCGTCCGCCTTGAGCAGGAAGATGTGGTCGCGGTCCGCGCTCTCCGTGGGGCCGCCCACCAGCCGGAGGTAATATCCCACCGAGTCGCGCGCCGGGTCGAAGACGATGCCCGTGGGGTTGTAGACGCGGCCGACCACGTTGACCACGTTCATCTTTTTCGGCACGTCGAGCCGGTCACCGTCCTCCAGCAGGACGTCACCCACCGTTCCATCGAGTTTCCCGCTGTCCGCCAAGCGGATGATGACGCGGCCCTTGGCGCGGGTTTTCTTCAACTGCGCGATGAGGGCGCGGCGGGAAGCGACCATTTCCTTGTTCGCCTCCAGGTCCTCCTTGTCGAGGGCGCCGCCGATCTGCTGGGACTTCTGCGCCACCTCCAGCTCGAGGTCCTCGATCAGCTTGTCGATCGCCTCCTGCTGGGTCTTCTGCGTCGAGGCGCGGGTAAACTGCGCCGCCTTGAGATAGGCGTCCTTCGTGAAGCCGCCGGCGCGGGCGATGAGCGAGCTCAGCCGCTCCCCTTTTTTCGCCGCGTACGCCCCGGGGAACTGCACCTCGCCCGACAGCGTCACCACGATCTTCTCCGCCCACTCGGGGATCTGGCGGACGACGAGCAGGTCGTACTCCTTCAGGGGAACGTTCGCGGCCGGGTCCCCGGCGAGGGCCTTGTCGGGGAAGACGATCATCGTCTGCGTCTTCACCAGGTCCCCCTGCGGGGTGATCTCCCGGCGGATCAGTTCCCCTTCCTTCGAGTAGGCGCTCTGTTTGAACCCGCCGGCCTTGAAGAGGAGGTCGGACAGGTTCATCCCCTCGGTCAGGATCTGCTCGCCCGGGTTGTTCACGTCACCCGCGACGGTCACGGTCTTCCTGTACTGCGTCTCCCACAGGGAGTGGATGCGGACCAGGTCTTCGTCCTCCAGGACGTGGTTCTCCATTTCGTCCCCCGCCATCGCCTTGCCGAGGTCGAAGTAGATCGTGCGGAAGGTGCGCGTCTTCTCGTCGATGCGGACGATTTCGGCGCGCGGGAGGAGGGAGGTTTTCGTCAGATCGCCGGCCAGCTTCACCAGGTCGCTGACACGGGAACCTTTCTTCAGGTCGAACGCGCCGGGGCGGCGCACCTCGCCGGAGATGGTCACCTTCTGCGTGTCGCGGAAGGCGGAACGGTTATAGACGGTGAGGGTGTCCTGCGCCTTCAGGGGGACGTCGGCGTCCTTCTTCCCCTCCAGCACGATCGCCCGCAGGTTGACCGGTATGATCTCCTTGCGCAGGTCGGGGGGGACCAGGCGCGTGAGGAGCGCGTAGTCGAAGTACGTCTCGGGGAGGAAGGCGTTCACGTCGGGGAGCAGGGAGCCGACCGTCATCCCCGGTTTCAGTTCGTACTTCCCGGGGCGGACGACGTTCCCTTCGAGGTTCACGGCGTTGATGTCCGCTTTCACGATCGGGAGCACCCGGACGATGTCGCCGTCGGACAGGTCGAACGCCTTGCCGCTCTTTTCCAGCTCCTCGGCGTCGAGGTCGAGGACGATCTTCGCGTCGTGGCTGTCCAGCCGCTCCACCTGGACGCGCCGCTTGAAGGCCGAGGGGGTGAAGCCGCCGGCCATCCGGATGAGGTCGAGGACCGTTTTCTCCCGGCCCAGCTCATAGATGGCGGGGCGCCGCACCTCGCCCGTGAGGGCCGCGAGCTTGCCGACCACGGGGACGAAGACCGTGTCGCCGGACAGGAGCCGCGTGTCGGACCCGGTCTCTCCTTTCAGGAGGAAATCGTACAGGTCGATCGTCTCAATGACCCGGTTGCCGCGGCGAACCTCGATGCGGCGGAGCGTTCCGATGTCCTTCACCCCGCCGGCGATCGACAGGACCTGCAGGGCGGTGTGGAGGGAGGAGACGTTGTACCAGCCGGGAAGGCGGACCTCGCCGATCAGGGAGACCCGGATCCCCTTCATCTGGCCCAGCGTGACGTCGGAGGAGACCTCGGCGATCGTGGAGACCTTCGACCGCAGGTACGACTTGAGCTCGGAGAACGACTTGCCGGCCACGTAGAGAGAGCCGAACTTTGGAAAGAAGACCTTGCCGTCCCGGTCGACCGTCATCCGCTGGATCCCCTCGACGCGGCCCCACATCTTCACGACGATCTCGTCGCCGGGGCCGACGACGTAGTCGGGGGCGGGAGGCATGTTTTCGAGGGAGGCGGCGCCCGCGTGCGGGGCGAACAGGTCGTGGCCGAAGTGCGGGAGCGCTCGGACCTCGGCTTCCAGCAGGCGGCTCGAGAAGAGGCGGCCGACGTAGAGCGAGGTCTTCCAGTCGTACGCCGGGAGGAGCCCGAACGCCTCCGGCGACGTCTCGGACGCGGGTGTCTTCGCGGCGGTTTCGGCCCCGGACTTCTTTTCGCCGAGCTTCTCCTCGACCTTCTGCTTCACGTCGGGCGGAAGCTGGTTCTTAAGCTCCGGGTGCGCCTCGAGCGCCTTCTGCGCTTCGGGGGGAAGAGGCGCCCCCGACTGGATCATCTGCTTCGCCGCCTCCGCCTGCTGCGGGGTGACGCCGGGGGGAAGGGCCGGAGCGCCACCGGGCGATGCGCCGAACGGGGTTGTGGGCGCGGGAGCCGGGGCCGTGCCGCCGGGAGCGTCGGCCGAGAAAACCGGGACCGCGAGCGCCAGGAGCGCCGACGTCGCGATCAGGACCGCGAGCGTGGACGCGGCGCCGAACCGCGGAACAGGGACGTTCCTGAGAAGTCGTCGAAGACTATTCATTTTCACCTGCCGGGGGGGATAAAGAGATTTGTTCAGAAAATCGCAATAAATCTATGCCACCTTTATGTTTTCAAGTATTTCAATTCCAACTATCTCCTCTCAAATCCGCTGAAAGTTTCGCCCTACCTTGAAAAGAACAGGCTGCCTATCCATCTCCACCCGTTCCTCCGTTTCAATCCGGGGCAGATCCGTCTCAAGAAATTCTATCTCCGCACCGTCCGGGATTTTATCAAGCAGATGAGGATCGGCGACGGCTGCACGAATAAAATCAAAGGCCAATCCAACATTCTTTTTAACGACTTCATCTTTTCTCATTTTCTTAGACCCCTCATATACCTTTCTTTATACCATTGCCAACGGTCTTTTATATCCTGTTCAGCATACTGCAAGGCATCGTTTAAATTTGCTATTGAAAGAGGCTGCTTCTCCGACTTACCTTTTGGTGAAATCACGTCTCGATGAAGGAATCCATGCGCACAATCATAACGGACAATTTCGCGCCAGGTGCCGGTAATATTTGCCTAATATTGAACCATTATATTGACGACTTGTCCCTTTTCCGTACTGATTCGAATCCTCAAACGGTCATTTCCGTCAATACTGACGGTCTTTATGAATTCCTTATTTTTCAAAAAGCATCACTTGGCGCATAGGAGAACCTCCACGACCTTCACGCGAGCTACCTGGAGAATCGACCACACCTTAATTATATCCCAAAGGGATCATTTCGCTTCATGCCACCAGGGGTATTTTCTGGCGCCGGCCACCCGATTCGACGATCAATGTGCCCTGGTCCCCGGTCAGTTGTTCATTGGCGTTCAGCAACTCGACACCATAAACGGTCCCGTCCGGGGCCATGTCTATGTTCATGTCGTCGCTGATCTTGATCGTCGTCACCTGGCCCAGCTTCTCGTGGAATCGTATGTAAGCAATGTTATATTTCGGATCATAACTAAGCTTCATAACAACCTCCCACTCATTAAAAGAATTTTACAATTACTGTGATCACCAGCCAACCATCTTCTTCTGCAACTGCATACGCCTCAACCTGTTTTGTCGAGTATCGCCTATTATTCCACTCGCCGTCGAACGGAAAGTTGCAACGGAACCCTGTCCTGCCATGTTTTGCGGAGAAACGTTCCCCGCGCCCGATCGTTGAAATAATCTCCTCTTCCGTCGCCCCGCGCTCCTGCAATCGAGCCTTGGCATGGGGATGCAGCCCGACTTTATTGCGTGCGAGATCAGGATCCATGGATCAGTGTGCCACCAACGAAGGAATTCGATAACTTGATGTCACAAATTGTGACCTCAAGATCCTGGGGAGGATGTCGCTGTCCTTCAATAGATCGTACATGCCAGGCCGGCGACCTGTTCGAAATGGCGATCGCTTTAGTCGATTTCCCCGAAGACCCGCACCGATTCCTCGAACTCCCGGGCCTCTTTCTCCGACCACCCGCCGGCAAGCTCGGCAAGAGAGGCTCCGGCCGGCTTCTTGCCTCGCTTTTGCGGCCCCGCGGTCCCGCCGATCAGCTCGAGCATGACCTTGTTCAGGGATTTCCCCGTGGCCTTCGCCTTGCGGCGGATCTGCTTCTCCACTTCCGGGGCGATCCCTCTCACGGTGATCTGGTTCATGTGAAGCACCTCATGACTCTTGATGCCTCATTATATGACGCATCGCTTTCGGATTCCACCATTGTCCCAGTCGCGCAACAGGACGACACGCCCCTTGTTCCCCGCCCTCCGGAAATACGTCTCGTCCGCCGTGACCAGGACTCCTTTGCGGAGCAAGGCGACCGCATGGTACACGGCGTCGTAGAACGTCACCCGGCACGCCTTCATCAGGCGAAACGTCGCACGGCACAGTTCCGGGGTCGTTTCCTCCTCGGGGAGCCGGTAGCCGAGAAAAATCTCCATCAATTCCTCGGCTTGGGTGGGCTTCTTCAGGGCAAGCACGTTTCCGACCTCGAACGCCCAGATGCGGGGAAGGAGGAGATCGACCCGGCCGTCGAGCCATTCATTCTGCAGAAGGGCGGCCTGTTCCCGGTCGTCCTCCCCCAAGGGGTCCAATCCCCACTTCAGCAGGACCGATGCGTCGGGGACGATGATATCCCCCGCCGATGCGCTCAATGACTCTCCCGGTCCTTCCGCAACGCGGCGACGATGTCCGCCGTGGCGACGGCAGGACCTTTCTTCCGGAGCGTCCGCAGTCTCTCGGTCAGCTTCCTCCGTCGTATGGAGAGGAGTTCCTTCGCGAGAGCCTCGTTGACCGTCCGGCTTCGTTCACCGGCGGGGACCAGCGCCTCGAGGTCCCGGGCGATCTCGTTCCGGATCATGAAGTTCAGCTTCCGAGCGGAGGCCGGCATCGGGTCATCTCCAAGTATGGGGTAACGACATTACCCCTCTATCCTACCTATTCGGCGGCGACCCGTCAAAACGCAACCTCCCGCATTCGACGCGGCCATGAGCGCGACCGTCGCTACCAGGACCGCGAGGGGGGATGCGGCGCCGAACCGCGGAACAGAAGGGACGTTCCCGGGAAGTCGCCGAAGTTTCGTCATCAATTGCCTCCGGTAAATATTATCGGGTTTCGGAAATACCCGGCAGGTGCAGGGCGAAAAACTTGCGGACTTCCTTGATCGCCTTCAATGCGCGTTTTGCATATACCGTAGACGACTTCTCTCCCGGGTACCTGTATTGGACCGAAAACTCATTCAGAAACACCAATGAAAGCATACGAGGTCCGGAACCGATTTGCTGCGTTTGCGGGAAAGAAAAACCGCTCCTTCGAAATCCTGCTCTGCCTTTTCAACCCATGCGACGACGTCAGCCCTTTTTTTCATAAAGAACTTTCCCGTTGGAATGCACTTCCTGAATGAACGGATCGAACCCTGCCAACGACTCCCTCACCTGCCTGGGCGTCCTCACAATGATGTCCATAGGGAATGATCGGTCGAGAAATAACCCTGAAATCCTCATCCGGCAATCGAGCGGCGGACGCCGGGTCTTCCAGATCACCAGCAGGTCCACGTCGCTGTCCGGGGTCGGGTTCCCACGGGCGTAGGAGCCGAAAAGGATCACCTTCTCCACGCCGGGAAGTCCCGCGATCTTTTCCCCCACTCTCCTGAGTTGCCCGCGAGTCACCGGCGGAAACCCGACCGGGGCGACGTTTTTTCCCGAACGCGCGCTCAATGGCTTGCCCCTTTCCCGACCATTTGGCGGCAACCTGTCAAATCGCTGCCTCCGTATTCGACGCGACCATGAGCGCGGACGTGGCGACCAGAACCGCAGGAGTGGCCGCGGCGCCGAAGACTATTCATTTTCACCTGCCGGGGGGATATTACGGAACAATTTCTTATCAGGAACGCTTTCTCAACCGGGTAAACTCTTCGAGGCTGAAATCGATGCTCCGGAGGATCGCCCGAAGGGTTCCGCGATCCAATAGCCATCTTCCCCCTTGTAAAGCATCACCTGGCGCATAGGAGAACCTCCATGACCTTCACGCGATCTACCTGGAGAATCGGCCACACCTTAAATATACCCTTATCCCTATCTTAAACAAAGTCGAACAGGTATTCGGACGGGGAATCGCCGGCGCGCTTCACGTACTGCGCGATTCTCTTTGCGACGAGCCGGAAGTTGTCCGGGGGGACCGTCCAGGGGACGATCAGAACCCCGGCGTGGGGCAACCCCTTCGCGAAAAATTCCTGCGTCAAAAGGATAAAGTCGTTCCGGTTGCGGGTCACCAGGCATCGTCCCTCGGCGGACGTGAGCTCCAACTGCTCCCGGTCGGAGAGCCCCTGCCTTCCCGCCTCGTGCGCGCTGGTCGCGTTCACGCCCATGGACCGAAGAATGGCGGCGACGTCCGGGCTGATGTCCTCGTCGAGGCAAACCTTCACCGGGGCGACCGGCGGGCGAAAGGCAGTCTTTCAAGGACGCTCCCCTCGTCGGCGCCGTTCGCTTCGATGAGATCGTCGATCTCTTTCGGATAGGCGCGATAATAGCCGAGGGCGGCCAGCAACTGCCGGTCGGAAAGCCATGCGAATGCCTTCCTAAGGCGTTTCTCGTCCTTTCCCATCGCGAGCCAGGCCGCGAGCACCTCCCAGACCTCGATTCCCGTCCCTTCGACCCTTGCCCTCCGGCCATACGGTCCGTCGGCGAACACCACCCCGGGGCATCGGCGCATCTTCGCGGCCTCGGCGAGAAGCTCCGACGCCAGAAAGGAGAAGGTAGCCTGCCGGCCGCGCCGAAGACGCTCGATGTCCCGGACCGTCCCGTCGTCGACGCGCACGCTCTTTACGGACGTTTTCACAGGTCCACTCCGGTTGTTACAGGTGTATACGACAGATTATAGCGTATCACGGATCCTGTCGAACCTCAAACCGGGATGAAATCCCGGAGCAGGGCGACCCCGCCCCGCCGGCCGGCCTTGCGGATGTACGCTTCGTCGGCCGAGACGTTCTTGACGTCCCGCTTAACGATCTTCGCCAGTTCGTAGACCGATTCCGGATCCTTCGCCTTGATCGTTCGCAGAACGGCAAGACGCTGGTCCGTGATTGCCCTGCGGAAGGCCCGCAGGTCCGTGAAATACAGCCCTTCCTTTTCCCTTCCTCCATCTTTCCACGTCGGCCATGAAATCCGCCGTCAGTTCATCACCGCGAGGGTGGACGCGGCGCCGAACCGCGGAACAGGGACGTTCCCGGGAAGTCGCGAAAGGTTCGTCATCGGTCGTGACCTCATGTTCCCTCCGCCCGGAGCGCCCACCGGGCGAAAGCGAGGAAGTCATCGAGGTGCCCGGTGACGATGGCCTGGACGATGCGGAGGTTGAGCGATTGGTAGTCGTGGACGGCGACGTTGCGGAAACCGACCATTTTGGCCATCTTGGCGGCCAGGGCCGGGTCGAGGCGACCCGCCCCCGCCAACATCGAGAAGGCGTCCCGGCTTTCCTGCGGCACGCCGAGGCGATGCACCCGGACACGATGCATGGCCAGGTCGATCGAGGCCTCGCAGGCCCGCTGCAGGTTGAGGATGATGGCGTCCTGCCGGGTCTGATCCCGGAAGAGGTTGGCCTCGTCCCCGGCGTACTCTTCGCGGACGCGGGCCACGCACCGCTCGAGGATGGCGGCTTTGTTGATGCCCACGTCATCGACCATAAACGGTTCCCTCCCGGCGAACCTGGTCCAGGATCGCCCGGCGCTCTTCGTTCAGGCGGGCATAGCCGGAACAGGCGGCCGTTTCGAAGCGCAGGCGGGCGGGGGGGTCGTGCTCGAACAGAAGAATCGCCGATTCAAGGACCTTCATGCGCATGACCGTGGAGGCCTGGAGCAGATCGACGAGATCGACGGAGCGGTGAAGCGACACGGCAAGGCGCTCCTGAAGGTCCCAGCGGAAGGTGGGCTCGAGGGGAGACGCGGGAAGGACGGCGACGTCGACGTCGCTTTCCTTGCCCGCCTGTCCCGTGGCCGTCGAGCCGAACCGATAGATCGCCACCACCTCGGGGAGAGCGCCCCGAAGGGTCTCGATGATGAGAGCGTCGTCTTTCCTTGCCCGCCTGTCCCGTGGCCGTCGAGCCGAACCGATAGATCGCCACCACCTCGGGGAGAGCGCCCCGAAGGGTCTCGATGATGAGAGCGTCGTCTTTCATTTCAGGGGAACCCCGCACCGTTTCGCGGCGCCCGCGAGGATCCGGTCGCGGGTCGCAAGGGGTAGCGCCTCGCGGATCGACAGTTCCAGGTACGCGGCGTCATATACGGAGAGGTTCTGATCCCTGGCCAGCGACAGGATTTCGCCCATCGCCCGGGAAGACGTGCTTTCATCCACGACTATGGGAAGGGAACGCAGCATCTCCATGCACTGGAACGATTGGGCACGGGTGAGACGGCGACGGCGCTCCGCCGTCAGGAGAACATTGGAAATCTCGAGGGGCCACAGGGCGGGCACCAGGGCCTCGCCGGACTGCAGGGAATCGAGAAGCCGGTCGGTCGATGGATTCGCCTCGTCTTCGATGCACCAGGCCGCCGTCACGGAGCAATCGAGGACGAAGCGACTCAATAGCGACGCCCGGCGTCGATGAGTTCGCGGACCGATATCCCGCCCAGGGTGATCCCTTTCCGGAACTCCTTGAGCTTCCGGATCGTTTCGGCAACGTCCTCTTTCCGCCGGGAGGGGGGGGGTACCATCATCGCCACGGGGACCCCTTTCCTGGTGATGGAGATGCGCGCGCCGCGGCTCACTTCGTCCAGCAGCCCGGACAGGTGGGTCTTCGCCTGGTATGCCCCGACGCTTTTCATCGCCCCGCTCCTTCAGACCAGTTTGCAGACCAGTCTATCATGAAGGGAAGATCCGTACAAACCCGCGGGGAGTTCATTTCCCGCTCCCGATCCGGTAGGAGAGGGCGATGCGGAAGGAGGCGTCCTCGGCGGGCGATCCCGGGAGACCGGCGGGGCTCTTCACCTTTTCGAGGGCGATCTCCCCTTCGGCGCGGACCTTTTCGGAGAGCCAGCCGACGATGCCGGCGGAGGCGCGGTCGGTGCGCTCTTTCATCGGGCCGAGGGAGAAGCGGTCGGTGCGGGACAGCGTCAACTCGAGATACGTCGAGGGGAGGAAGAAGTGGTGGCCCTGGACGGAGAGGTTCTGTGCGTCGGTCCCCATCGGGTGACCGAGGACCCGGTTTCGGTAGGAGTGGGCATAGCCCTCGCCGGAGACCGAGTGCACGTACCACGCCGGGCCGTTGTCGCGCCAGTGGTTCCGGGCCCATTCGACCCGAAGGTCATGCGCCGCGCCGCCGAACAGGGTCGGGAGGAAGACACCGGTCACATAGGCGAACTTGCTCGGGGCCGGGATGGGAGTTCCAAACAGGTGCGCCGCATCTTCCCCCGCCATTTCGAGGTACGCCTGGACCGGCTGTGACGGAAACGGGAGCGTGAGGGTGACGTCGAAGCCGGCGATCTGGTTGACCAGCCCCTTGTCGCCGGGATCGTTGGTGTTCTCCCCCGCGAAGGCGTCCCACCACGCGGAAAGGCCGCTGTCGTGGCCTTCGCCGCCGTAGATCATCGACCGGGAGACGCCGAGTTCGAGGAAGCGGCTGGGGCGGGCAGCAAGGCGCATGCCGAAGAGGAGCGGGTTCGGGATGGGGCGGGCCGATTCGAGGCGCGCGAGGAACAGGTCGTACTGGGCGTTCCCGAGAAATGAGAAGAAGCCGGGAACGGCGATGGGGACCGGGTTGTGGAGGCGGATGCCGGGGTAGCTCTGCGCGTTGTTGGTGAGGATGAGGGCGCCGAGGCGGCCGGGGCCGTACCAGGTGGCGATCTTGCCGAACTGCAGGGCGGCGGACCGGGTGCCGGTCTCGATGGCGGTCTCGCCGATGCGGGTGCCGGTTTCGCCGGTTTCCCCGAAGAAGGTGGCGATCGAAGCGTGGGCGGAAACGAACGGGGTCGTCTCCTCGCGGGCGAGGACTTCGATGCGGCCGGAGACGCCCTTGGGCGTGGGGATGCCGCCTTCGTTGGCGCGGGTCTCGCGCTTTTCGTCCGCTTCGATGCCTGCGGTGCCGCGGACCAGGAAGGTCGGCTTCGTCGCGTAGGTAACCCAGCGGGCGAGTTGAGCGTCAAAATCCCCGCCCTGCCCCGCGGCGGCGTTGTTGCCGAGGGCGGCGCGAACGGCGGCGACGGAGTACGGGCGCGTGTTGGCGAGGAATCCCGGGAGCTGCCCCATCGCGTTCAGCTTGTCGACGGCGAGGTAGATCTCCCGCTCGCCGGTGAGGAACAGGTCGGCGGCGCGAGCGGGCGCGGGGGCGATCGCGGCGGCGCCGGCGAACAGGGCGAGGGCAGCGAGGATGAACCCCAGAACCGGGACGTTCCTAAAACTCCCCCAAAAGAGGGACACTCTTGGTTTCGTTCTCCTGCGGCATTTCCCATCGAGCAAAGGGTGTCCCGGTTCTGTGGGAGTTTTAGGAACGTCCCGGTTCTGGGGTGGGGGCAGGCTACCGCCCATGCGGCCTCCGGAAATGTCGGAAACCGTTGTGGATACGGCGTACTTCTGTAGGATGCGATACAATGTTTCCATTAACAAGACGAAACGGTGAATAACCTTCACATTATACACATAAACTCTCCCTGCGCCCTGAAGCGCGGGAAGCATCGAAAACTTACCGTTCCAGCGAATCCTTCTCAATAGTGAGCTTGTAGCTGGAGACGGCGTCGAGGAGCAGGACCACGCGTTCGCGGTCGGGCATCTCCTCCACGAAGATCGCGTCGAGACCCGCGAAGGGGCCCTCCCCGATCTTTACGCGCTGGCCCGGGGACAGGGTGACCTTTTTCGGCTCCAGTTTGACGATCCCCTCCTCGTTCATCCGCGCGCGGACGGCGTCGATGATCTCCTCCCCCACTTCATGCGGCTCGAGGCCGAAGCAGATGACGCGGGCGACGCCGTGGGTGTATTTGATCGTTTTCAACTCGTCGCCGTCGAACCGGACGAAAAGGTAGGTGGGGAAGAGCGGGCGCATCTCGAAAAGACCGCGGTGCCGCTTCGATTTCCTGTGGATTTTCGGAAAAAGGACCTCGTAGCCGGCGCCGGTCAGCCGCTTGTGGACCCGTGGTTCATTGAGGGCTTTCGTCTTGACCAGGTACCACTTCGGGTCCAAGCACAGCCCTCCCGTGGACATCGCCGTGTGGGACACCCGCACGCGCTCGGGATGCACGCCTCATTGGTATGGGGCATACGCCGGATTATGGGTGAACCATATCAAAACCGGTAAATCAGGGCAAGGGGAGGGTCAGGCGGAGGGTCAGGCGGGGGGTCAGGCCATCTCCAAGCGGATCGTCTTAGGGTCCGCATTCGGGAAACGCTTCTTCACATCGAGGATCTCGATGCCGACCACCTGGCTTCGATCATTGAAGTCGAGGACGATCCCGGCCGAGACCTCCTGGGAATCGATGACCGGGGCGTCATCCAGCCGCAGGTAAAGGGCATCGGCTTTCTCGTCGAAATGAAGCCTCATGATATCCCCTTCCAGGCGCCAGAAGTCAGGCGGACTTGGCGATGACGGGGCGGATGAGACGGGACTTGGGGGGACGCAACCCCTTTACCTGCACGAAGAGGATGGGCTCATCTTTGCCCCGGTGAAGCTCGGCGATTTTCCGGGCCCACTTGTTGAACGCATCCTCCCCTTCCAGTTGGAGGACTATAGTGGCCCCCAGCGGAATCCTCTCCGCAAAATCCGGATGTTCCATGACGTAACGATCAAACTCGTACCCGAGAACGGAATTCAACCGTTCAAATTTCGTCATGGCCAATTCCCCCGGAGAAACCGTTGAAGATACATTTCCCATCGGTCCCTGATGTCCTTGTCCGCAAATACGAGTGCATCCTTGAACGACATTTTCAACGGGACTTTTCGCGACTCCCCGTTCCGGCGAAAAACATCCTTATGTGGAAACCCATGGGAACCGTCATATCGTACAATCGGATTCCACTTGGCATCATGCCACACCTCGAGCTGAACGGTAAACCCCAAGACCTTGCCCCGATCCGATTCATGGGCATGCCTTTTCCAGACATTTTCCGACAGACGCCGAATGTATTGGACTTGGCGCGGCACTTGGTCGTTCCGTCGGACACTATGCTGCCGAGAATGGCAGCGCGAGCAATTTTGCGGGACCTTCGAGTTGAGGGACCTGGTCGA
>Ga0209212_1000759_pt1 | contig 59581 bp, 50 predicted proteins | sample RifGroC2_FD_183996 | JGI IMG/M metagenome (GOLD analysis project Ga0209212, IMG submission 183996) | Groundwater microbial communities from Rifle, Colorado, USA - Groundwater C2 (SPAdes) (version 2) | ecosystem: Environmental > Aquatic > Deep subsurface > Groundwater | place: Rifle, Colorado...
CCCTTATGCCCCCCGTCAGCCCTATGGCTCGCGCGCCAGCGTGTAGGCCGCCACGGACTTGGCGCCGGCGCGCAGCAGTTCGGCGGCGAGCGCTTCCAGCGTGGCCAGCGTCGTGGCTACGTCGTCTACAAGCAGTATTCTGCGGCCGCGCACCAGCTCCGGCTTCTCAACCCTGAACGCTTCGGCCATATTAGTCCTGCGGTCCTTCTTGGACAGGGAGGTCTGGCTGGGGGTGTTCTTTACGCGCGCGGCGGCGTTCCTGAGGTGGAAGAGGTTGCTCCGCGCCGCCAGCGCCGCCGCCAGCAGCTCGGCCTGGTTGAAGCCGCGCTGCCGCGCCTTGGCCGGATGCAGCGGCACGGCCGCGCAGAAATTGTAGGGCGCCAGTTCCGGGAAGCGCTCCAGGGCCGCGCACATTTCACCGGCCAGGTACCCCGCAAGGTCCTCGCGGGCCCCGTATTTGAAAGCGTGCACCAGCGAGCGTAGCTGCGGATTGAACACGAAAGCCGACCTGGCCAGCGCCAGCGGGCGCGGCCGCCCGCCGCGGCAGTCGTAGCAGGCCCGGCCGCCGGCTTCCAGCGGCAGCCCGCAGGCGGCGCAGTGCAACTCCGGCAGCGGCTCCAGGGCCGCGCGGCAGGCCGGGCAGAGCGGCAGGGCGTCCAGGTAATGCAGGTCCAGGCCGCAATGCGCGCAGGCGCGCGGCAGCAGCGCGTTAAGCAGCCAATGCCCGGCCTTTATTAATGCAGGTTTCATGCTCCCCCCCCGAAGGTTCCCCGTTACCGCTGATTCTGTCTAGAACTGGAAAGTCAGCGTGCTGCCCGCCTGGTAGGAGAGGTACTCCTCCTGCTTCAGGTATTTATGCCACAGGCGCTGCAGGCCGGCGTTGAAGGTCAGGCGCAGGTTCTTGGCGGCCTCGTAGTCGGCGCTGGAATTAAGCGTGAACAGCCGGTTGTTGTCGGCGATGGTTATGGGCGACGACTTTATGGCGTAGTTCAGCGTGGTGGTCCAGACGATGCGGTTGGTGAAAATGATCGTCTGCTTCATGAAGGGCAGCTTCAGGCCTTTGGGCAGCTGGAAGTCCGACTTGATGAGCAGGCTAGGCGTTATGGTGCGGGTGTTCTGCGTCACCACGCCCAGCGCCCCTTTGGCCTTGTCGGAGGCGTAGTCCACCTTCGGGGTGAAGCGGAACTTGCGGTAGTCGAAGGTGCCCTGCAGGGTGGCGTCGTCGTGACGGGTGGTGCCGGTGCGCTGGTTCACGCGCAGGTCGCGCTTGTCGGTCAGGCGCAGATTATAGCTGGTGGCCGTGTCCATCCAGTTGAGCAGCTTGAAGCGCAGGTCCATGCCGTAGGTGTCGGAGGCGTCCAGGGAGACCTTCTTGGCCTCGTTGGTGTTGCGCGAGTACTTCAGGTTGACGGTGGCGCCCTGCGCCCAGGACTTCGTGCGCGTGAGCAGTTCCAGCTGGGACAGGGACAGGATCATGTCCGGGAAAGTGCGGTTGACGCTCTTGGACGTGGTGCCGGTCACTTCCGAGCGCTGCACGGAGTTGGTGAAGTTGTTGGTCAGCGACAGCGTGTTGAGCGAGGCCGCCGGGCCCTTGAAGCCGTAGCCCTCGAAGGGCTGCCAGCGCTGGCTGGAGCTGACCGTGTCGCGCAGCGTTATGGAATTGCGCTGGGCCAGGTAATTGGCCGGCTTCAGGCTGTCCCTGATCCAGAGCTTGTTGCGGGTGTTGTAGTCCTTCTCCACGTTCTGCCAGTTGTCGCCGTCCTGGATCTGGTAATTGGAGGACAGCACCAGGGAACGCAGCAGGCGGTTGGAGGGCAGCAGGTCGTTCATGCTGAGCGTCAGGTTCACGCCGCCCTGCGCGGTGCGGGTCACGCTCTTTATCTGGCCCGTCGTGAACACTGCCGACGACTGCGCCACCGTTACCGTGGTGGTGTTGAGGTTGTTGTTCTCCATGGTGGTCACGGAGTAGTTGGCCGACGGGTTGAACCAGCGCGTCAGCGGGAAGTTGGAGTTGACGTCCACGGTCTGCTGCATGGCCTTGGGATAGCGCTCCAGCGCCGGGGGGGAGGCCAGCGGCGAGCGCTCCTCGCGCGCGGTCTGCAGGCTGTAGCCCGGGTTGAAGGAGGCGCCGTTCCAGGGGGCGAAGGTGAGCCTGGCGCCGTAAATGTCGGTGCGCTCGCTGGTGTCGTAAAGGCCGGAGAGGTTGAGCAGGCGGCTTGCGTCGTAATTGACGCGGTTCATGCCCAGCGAGTAATTAAGGGCCAGCGAACGCGGCAGCACCGGCACGGCGCCGGGCACGGAGTAGCTGAGATTGGCGGCATAGAGGTCCCTGTCGTCCTTGCGGCTGAGCAGGTTGTAGTCGGTGATGCCCTTGGTGTAGTTCAGCCCCAGGCGGGGCAGAGCGCCGATATTAAGCGAGCCCGCGGCCGTCCCGTCGAACTTCTTTACGCGGCCCTGCTGCATGGAGTTGACCAGGTTGTTGGCGCCCGTGGCCAGGGCGTTGGGGGTTACCGTTATCTGCCTGGCCGCCGTGAAGTTGACCGGGAAGAAGGCCATGCGCGTGATGTTGAGGTAGCCGGTCTGGGTCTCGTTGTCCTGGTTGGCGATGGCGGTGACGGGCGTCTGGAAGTTGCGGTCCACGAAACGGTGCTTGCCGCCGAAGCTGAACCAGCCGGGGATCTCGAAGGCGCCTTCCACTTTGCGCGCGTTGCCCACGCGGGTGAGGGGGTCGGCCACGTGCAGTTCGTTGAAATAGACCGTGCCGCTGTGGGGGCCCCCGTCCTTAGCGGCTATGCCGATTATGAACTGCGGCACCTGCTGCAGGCTGGGCGTGCCGGTGGAGGTCACCGTGACCCCGGAGGTGCCGGGCGTCCAGATGTCCGGGACCTTGTCCCCGGTCAGGTCTTCCTGGTTTATGGTGATGAGTTTCCAGCCGGTGAAATCAAGGGGGAATTCCGCCTTGAAGTAGCTGTTCTCGTCGCCGGCCTTTATGTAGAAGCTGGCCCCGGCCACCAGGCCCGGATCCTCGCTCTTTACCAGGAAACGCAGTTTGCCGTGCTGCGAAATGTCTATGGCCCTGGTGAATTTGCGGTATACATAAGTCGTGGCCGAAGAGGAAACATTGTCATATTTCAGGGACAAAGTCTGCTCTATCACCGTCTTGGCGTTGGTCTTCTCTTTCTGTTTGGAGACCGAGCCGTACAGGTCGGTGAAGACCATGGAGGCCTCGCCGCCGGCGTCGTAGATGGGGGTGTAGCCGGGATTATCCTGGTTGTTCACCGCCGTGGCCTGCATGGTGCCGGCGGTCGGGGAAGTGCCGGCCTGCACCGACCAGGTATTGCCCACGGCCGAGATGCGGGCGAACTTTATTATGCCGGACGTTGCGCCTCCGGGGGTCTGCTTAAGGGAGATCCTCACCTGCTTTATGGCGTTCCACTTATAGGTGTCGGTGGAGGCGATGGCCAGGGGTATTACCAGGGTGTGCCAGCCGGAGAAGTTTACAGAGTTCTTAAGGTTTCCGGAATCATTGTTGTCCGTGAAATTAGAATTATTAGCGTAGCCGAAGCCTCCGCCTGTGAAGTCCTGTGTGTCCAGGCGGCCGTTCTTGTTGAGGTCCTCGGAGTCAAGGCGGCCGTTATTGGCCCCGTAGCGCCGGGTGTGGGCGGAGCCGGCCGGGGCGTAGAGCCAGCCGATATCCTCGGAGTTGGATACCTGGGAGTCGCAATTGGTATCTTCGCTCTTGGGGGCGTTGTTAAGCACCAGCCCCGACGTACAAATGAATGTGTCGCCGCTGCGGCCGTCCGCGTCCTCGTTGATCTGGCCGAGGTGTATGTTTATCTGCGGGCCTTCCGTGGCGCCGGGGGCGTTCTGCCCGTAAACCACCAGCTCCAGTACGTTCTTCTGCGAGAAGTCCAGGCCTGTGGTGGAAAGCGGGTAAACTATGGAGACTTCCGAGGAGACGTTGAAGTTGTAACTGACGTCCAGCACCTGCTGCGTTCCGTCAGAAGAAGCGGCGGGGTTAATTTCGGTCAGCTTTATGTTCTCGTTGTACCAGTCCTGCGGCAGCGCGGTCGGGTCGGCGGGGGCCAGCGTCGGGTTGGCCGCTATGAACCAGTAGTTCTTGTCCAGCGAGGGGGCGTCCTCCTGTTTGGCGCCTTCCATGTTGTCGATGAGGGCCAGGTCGTTGAGGTTGGGGTTCAGGCGGCTCTGCGCGGCCTCGGCGGCGAGCGTGGTGCGCAGGCCCAGCAGGTTCAGGCCTTTGAGCTGCGCGTCGCCTTCGTAGACCAGCATGCTGTTTGTGAGGTCGGTGATGTTGGGCACGGAATTGGATTTAATGCCGCCCTGGTAGAGCATGGTCGACCCCAGCGAGAAGTGGTCGCCGAAGTCGTAGGAGATGCGGCCGCCCACCAGGGACTGGTTGCCCACCCCGCCGAAGGGGGAAACTTCGTAGGAGATGTCGATCTTGGCTTCCTGGCCTATGCGGTCCGGGTAGTAGAAGGTGATGAAGCCCGAGTCGTAGTCGATGAAGTAATCCTCGTTGCGGCCCAGCTTCTTGCCGTCCACGCGCACCACTTCCGACTGCAGCACGATGTTGGGCTCCAGCAGGAAGGTCTTGAAGCGGTAGGAATATTCCACGCGCAGGATCCGCTTCGACGACGGGGCGGCCGAGTAGACCTGCTGGTCCGGCTGGTAGGGCGCCGTTTCCGAACGGAAGGGGTTCTTGAGGTTGATGATGCCCTGCTCGAAGTCCACGTCTATGGTGTCCGGATATTTTATTATCGGATCTCCGTACGCCGGGTTATAGCCGGGCACCTGGACGGCGTTGCGGTTGAGGTCCTGCACCTTCACCGTGAAGTTGCCGTTGCCGTTGTCGCGCACGATATTGCTCTGGCCGATGGAATAGTAGGTCTTCAGTTCCCGCAGGTGGGAGACCTGGAGGTCGGCGACCGCCGCCACGGAGGACAGCGCGATATCGCTGGGCGTCTTTATTATGGCCGGGAAGACCTGCGCGGGCAGGGCGTCGGCCGTGAGCGAAGTGGTGGAACCGTTCTGCGACAGGTAGGTGTTCTGCGCGTTCTGGTAGTCTATCAGCACTACGTCCTGCGGATTGAGCGTGCGGTTGAAGGTCACAAGGCCCTTCACGTAGTCCATCACGTAGTCTATGTTGGGGCTCAGCAGCTGGAAGCGCCCCGTGTAGGTGGAGGTCTGCACGGCCATGTCCTTGCCGACCAGGCCGAACACGGTGACGTTGTCCACCTGGGCCAGGGTCTGCTGGTCTATGTAGATGCGCTCCGTGCCGGACTTGATGGGCAGGCGTAGCGTGTTGCCGAAGGTCACGTCGTAATATTTGCGGCGCAGGTAGTTCGTGTCCATGATGTCCGCGCCCTGGAATTGCGTGTTGCCGGTGAACTGGCGGGTCTTGGTCTGGCCTTTGGTGCGCGAGCCCACGAAGGTGAACTTGAGGCGGTTGGTCTTGAGGTCCGCGCGGATACCGAACAGCTGTTTGTTGTACGAGACGAACTCGGTGGCCGGCAGCGATAGGTCGATATCGCCGAAGGACACGTTCTGTACCACTTCGTTGGGATCGCCCTGGTACACCACGGAGATATCCTGCTTGTCGGTCTTGGTGTCGTCGTAGTCCACGTTGACGGAGATCTTGGCGCCCACCTTGCCCTGCATGCGCACCTGCATCTGCTGGGTGATCTCGAACAGGCTGAGGGACTTGGGCCGCGTCACCGACGTCTGGTCGTTGAGATATTTCTTGCCGCTGTAGTTGAGGGCGATCACCTTGCGTCCCGTCACCGACAGCGTGGTGCCGGATTCCTTGAATTCTACCTGGGGTTCGGGGGCCAGCGGGACGTCGGTGGAGATCTCAATCGACGGCAGGGGCGCCAGGTCCTCGCGCCTGAAGCGGCCGGTTTCCACGGCCTCGCGCACCGAGTTCCAGGAATCTTCGCTGTAGGCGAAGGGGAGGTCGCTGGCGATCTGGTCCATATCGCCCGTTTCCGGGGCGGTGGACACTTCGGGCTCGGCCATGACGCGGCCGGAGTCCTGCCTGTCCAGCAGTAGGAAACGGCCGCCGCCGGCGGACGGGAGGGCGAAATCGGCCGCCGCCGCGCCGGAGGCGCAGGCGCAGGCCGCAAGGAACAAGATCAGTTTGGCAGTCGCTTTCACTTTATATAGATAATAAAACCATAGGCCGGCCAGGTTTTTCCGGGCAGGCACGAACGCGTCGTCGTGAAAATTTCCACGCCTACGTTGATATATAATAGAATAAATAAATGTCCGTGCCTATAGTCAGATCATACCTGCTGAAAGTCTTCGCCAAGTTCCTGGGGTTGTCGCTTTTCGTCTTTGTGTCCCTGCTGGTGATGCTGAACTTCGTGCAGATAATAAACCAGGGCGTGCTGACCGGTTTTTCCTTCTATTTTCTCGTTAAAAGCATAATCTACCTCCTGCCCAATATCGTGGCCACCTCCCTGCCGCTGGCTTTCCTGCTGGCCATGCTGCTGAGCCTGGGCCAGTTATCCCAGGACGGAGAGATCATCGCCCTGCGGGCCGGCGGCTTCTCGTTCTACAATATCCTCTATTCCGTTTTTTGGGCTTCGGCGGCCGCAACCCTCGTCCTGCTCTTCGTAAACAACTGGCTGGGGCCCAAGGCCATGAAGCGCTCCACGGATTACACCGTTTCCATGCTGAACCGCGTCACCAGGATAGAACTGAAGCCGCGCACCTTTCAGCAGATCTCCGATTGGGTGCTTTACGCGGGCCAGGTGAACAGTCTTACCGGCGGCATGCGCGGCGTGAAACTGGTGCGCCGCATCAACAAGGACAAGGCGCCCGCCTTCGTCACCATGATAAACGCCTCCGACGGGCGCTACAGCGTGGTGCGCGAGCGGGGCATGCAGATAGAGCTGGCCAGCGGCCAGTTCAGCCAGATCGACTGCCTGAACCCTAAAAAGATACTTTACGGCAGGTTCTCCTCTTACACGACCATGCTGCCGTTCTTCGCCGAGAGCGGGCCCGGCCGCAAGCTCAACCAGCGCGAGATCTCCACGCCCGGCCTGCTGGCCCGGCTCAAGGCCGGCATCGACGACCCGCAGATAAAAGCCAAGTACCGCATAGAGGCGGCCTCCCGGTTCGCGCTGGCGCTGGCGCCGCTGGTCTTTTTTCTTGTGGGCGCGCCGCTGGGCGTGGCGCTGGACAAGCGCGGGCGCTCCCTGGGTTTCGGCCTGACCCTGCTGATAATCTTCTTTTACTACGGGCTGACCATAACCGGCATGGTGCTGGCCCGTAAATACAGCGTGCTGTTCCCGTGGGCGGTGTTCGCGCCCGCCCTGCTGACCGGCCTGGCCGGGGCCTGGCTGTGGAAGCGCCGGCTATACGCCAAGTAAGCGATCGCATGAAAAAAATATTTTACAGGTACATAGCGCGCGGTTTCTGGGCCCCTTTCGGCTTCGGCCTGGGCGTGTTCTGCCTGCTGCTGCTGTTCGGCAGTCTTTTCGATAACCTCAACTTTTTCCTTAAAAGCGGGGCCGGGGCCGGTATCTTCGCGCGCTATGTGGCATACCAGACCCCGTATTTCATGGTCAAAATGACTCCGATCGCCACGCTGATGGCGGTGCTGTTCGCGCTGGGCGGGATGATGGCCAGGGGCGAGTGGAAGGCGGGCTTGGCCGGCGGCTGGCGGCCTTTCGATATGATAAAGCCGCTGCTGGCCTGCGCTTTTCTCGCCGGGGCGGGGCAGTTCGTGCTGCAGGAAACGGCCGCGCCCGACCTATTCATCCGTTCCGAACACCTGTTCGAGGAAAAACTGCGCGGTCGCGAGGACTGGCGGCGGGTGGTGCGGCAGGACGTCACTTTCTTCGCCGGGAACGAGGCGTTCGTCACGGCGCACATTTTCGACGGCCGGCATAAGAACATGCAGCGCGTCATCGTCAATATTTACAAAGAAGGCCGCCTTTTCCTTGAGGTCAACGCCGGGTGGGCGCAGTGGGACGAGGCGGCGAAACTCTGGGTCTTCCACGACGGGGTGATGATAACCTACAACGAGGACGCCAAGCCCGCGGTGAAGAACTTCGCCGACTACCGCTCCTCCATCGCGGTGCCGCCCGAGAACCTGGTGCTGGAAAAACTGGTGCCTGAGGGCGTTTCTTCCCTGGACGTGCTGCGGCGCCTGCGGCGGCTTAACGCCGTGGGCGCGCCCGCGGCGGCCGAGCGCACGCTGCTGTGGGTAAAACTGGCGGCCCCCCTGGCCAACCCCGCCATGGCGCTGATAGGCGCGGCCATGGTGCTGCTGATGGGGAAAAACAATAAATTCTTCAGCTTCGGCCTGGCGCTCGGTTTCGGCTTCTTCTTCTGGGCGGTGATAATAATGACCCAGGAGGCCGGCAACGCCGAACTCATCCCCGCCTCGGCCGCGGGGTTCGCCCCCGTAGTGCTCTTCGCGCTGGTCTCCCTCTGGGGCCTGAAGCGCGCCCGCGCAATTTGATAGAGGACGCTGCTTCCTAACTTCCTATTTATAATACCCCCGGACTATTGTTGTGGCTTTAGGAAGTTAGGAAGCAGCGTCCCCTTCTTATCCCTTCTTATCAAACAGAAAAAGTCCTCGATAATTTTAACGACATATCTTGTATCACTCGCGCCGTGGGAACTTGTTTTTATGCCCATGCGTACATGCGTGCGGCGACCGGTGATATTCTAATTTTAAGACTGCTTATCCTCAAAATTACTTACGTCCGGCATCCGGGGCCGCTAGTGATGCTGCGCATCAATAATCATGATGTTTGGAAATATGATACGACGTAAGCAAACCGGGCACAGAGATTGGGCACTTCGCCTCATGTGGCGGCCCAGGCCTCAATATTACAATGTTCTCTGTGATAAAATCGGCGAAAAACAGATCCGGCATCGGTGCCCACGCGTGTAATAAGGGTGTTTGGCTGCGTGCCCCCGGCCGTTTTCCCCGCCTGGCTTTTTCACTGCTTTTCCTCGGTTGTGGCTTATGGCCGATGGCCGCCGGCCTGTATTGCCAGACCGAACTGGGTTCCGAAGATGATCTGATCGTGCTCGGCAAAGACGGAAACGCGGCTGATCCCGATACCGAAATAAAAGGCTTTTCCGTTTTTGGCGCCACGCAGGCCGCTTACACCGGTGCGGTTGCAGGCCCGGGCAATGTCGTGGTAAACGGCGTGTTGTCCGTGTCTTCCGGCTCTTATTTTGTGGGCAATTCAACCTTCACGGCAGCGGCTAAGGTATTTATTAATGACGGTTCTGCCGGCCAGCTCCTCAGCAAAAATTCCGGCGGCTACCTGCAATGGACCAGCAGCAGTTCCATAGGTGATAATTTGGGGAGCCATATTGCCACCACCACGCTACAGATGGGCGCGTATGGGGTAAATACTTCCAGCAGCATAACCGCCGCGCATTACCAGATAAACGGCAGCACGGTGCTGGCGGTATCCGGGGACAGTGTCAGTCTGGGGATTCTCTCCGGTGGGGGGACCGGTGGCGCCAATGTTTTTGCCGGCGCCGAATCCGGGTATGGAAATACCACGGGCGGGGCAAATACGTTCGTGGGGAAATCTGCCGGGTATTCAAATACGACCGGAGGAGGCAACTCGTTCTTTGGGAAGGACGCCGGTCTGAATAGCGCCAGCGGGGATTTTAACACGTTTATCGGTCTGGAGTCCGGTAAGAATAATCTGACGGGGTACAATAATACCTACGTGGGGTATCTGGCGGGCAGCGGGAACAATAGCGGCTCCTATAATTCCTATTTCGGCGACGGCAGCGGTGTCTTAAATCACGGAAGTTTCAACACTCTTATCGGTTCTTCGGCGGGCGGTTTGTTCACCACTACCACATTTTCCAGTTCAACTCTTGTCGGGGCTATGGCCGGCTATAACCTTACCGCCGGTTCCGACAATATCTTTCTGGGTTGGAAAGCCGGCTATAGCGTGACCACCGGCACCGGGAACATAGTCATAGGCTATGATCAGCGAACGCCGGTTTCCACTACTAATAATTTCCTTAATATAGGCGGGGTACTCTATGGCGATCTGTCCGCCAAGACCGTGGGCATAAGCACCCGCGTACCGCAGGCCGCGCTGGACGTGGTCTCCACCGGCACAGCGGCCAATATCTACGCGCAGATCTGGCGTAACGCTTCCGGTGTTGAAGTGGCCTCCATGACCTCGGAGGGCACGCTGTATGCCACCATCCCGCCCGGCGCCGGCGCGGGAGACAACCTGGGCAATCACGTGGCCACCACCACGCTGGATATGGCGCAATTCCCGGTTACGAATGTTTCCTCCATCGCTGTTATCGGCTCCGGCATACAGATAGCCACCTCCGTCTACGCCGGCGCGAGCGGCGTGTTCATCTCCACATCCGGAGCCATTTACACCCTTGGCAAGGGCAACGGGACGGCATATCCCGGCGCGCGGGGCATAGGGGCGGTCGACCTGCAGAATTCCCGCAGCGCGGCCACTGAAGTGGCCCAGGGCGTATATTCCTTCATAGGCGGCGGCCAGAATAATATGGCCACCGCCCAAGGCTCGGTAATATCCGGCGGCACGGATAACATAGCCAAGGGCACCAACTCCGTAGTGAGCGGCGGTCTGCGCAACGAGGCGTGGGATTGGTTCGGTGTGGTGGGCGGCGGTATAGACAACGTCGCCGAGGGCGGATATTCGGCGATTGGCGGCGGCGACGGCAACTGGACTTATGGTTCCGACTCCGTTATAGCCGGAGGCACCTCCAACACGGCCGATGGCCAGAATGCCGCCATCGGCGGCGGCGCGAACAACGACGTTTTCGGCGGTTGGGCCACCGTGCCTGGCGGCCAGGCTAATAACGCTGCCGGCCAGTATTCTTTCGCGGCCGGTTACAAGTCCTCTTCTGCCGGGGCCGGCTCTTTTACCTGGGCGGACAGCCAGGGCGTAGTCGTCACCAACAATGTAGCCGACCGTACCGTCTTTAAGAACCGGGGCGGGTTCCTGGTGACGGGTTCCACCAACCCGGCGATGAGCGGCACGCTTAACCGCGGCGTGTTAATAACGGGCAACGGCCTGGTGGGTATCTCCACGGGCGTGCCGTACGCCGCGCTGGACGTAGTTTCCACCGGCACCGCGGCCAATATTTACGCCCAGATCTGGCGTAACGCTTCCGGTGTTGAAGTGGCCTCCATGACCTCGGAGGGCACGTTGTATGCCACCGTGGCCAAAGGCGACAACCTGGGCAACCATACCGCTACCGCGGACCTGAACATGTCCGCAAAGAGCGTCCTTTCGATGGCCTCCATGACGATGGTGGGTAAGGGTTTGCAGATAGGCACGGACCTGACGTCCGCGGCTTACGGGATATTCATCTCTTCCTACGGCTCCATAATGACGATAGGCGCCGGCCATCCCGGCTCCGTGGCGCCCGGCGCCCGGGGAATAGGCGCGGTGGACCTGCAGACCTACCGCACCAACGCCTCCTCGGTGGCGGCCGGCGCTTATTCGGTGGCGGCCGGCGGAAGGGATAACCGCGCCGGCGCTCTCTATTCCGGTGTCCTGGCGGGATATAACAACACGGCCGGCGAAGAGGACGCCACGGTCTCCGGCGGCGAGGGGAACAGGGCCGGCGCTTGGGCTGCCACGGTCTCCGGCGGCTATGGCAACACGGCCAGCGGGGATGGCGCCACGGTCTCCGGCGGAATAGTCAACATGGCCGGCTATTATTCTTATGCCACGGTCTCCGGCGGCCAATATAACACGGCCAGCAAAGAGGCCGACACTGTCTCCGGCGGCCAATATAACACGGCAAGCGGGAATGATTCCACGGTCTCCGGCGGCAATAGCAACACGGCCAGCCAGGATCGCGCCACGGTCTCCGGCGGCTATAACAACACGGCCAGCGAAGATTATGCCACGGTCTCCGGCGGAAGTGTCAACACGGCCAGCGGATATGGTGCCGCGGTCTCCGGCGGCGAGTGGAACACGGCCAGCGACTGGTATGCCACTGTCTCCGGCGGCTATAATAACACGGCTCTGGGGGAGTATTCCTGGGCCGCGGGTTATAAGTCCTCTTCCACCGCCGACGGCTCGTTCACCTGGGCGGACAGCCAGGGCGTAGTCGTCACCAACAAGGTAGCCGACCGTACCGTCTTCAAGAACCGGGGCGGGTTCCTGGTGACGGGTTCCACCAACCCGGCGATGAGCGGCACGCTTAACCGCGGCGTGCTAATAACGGGCAATGGCCTGGTGGGGATCTCCACGGGCGTGCCGTACGCCGCGCTGGACATCGTCTCCACCGGCACAGCGGCCAATATTTACGCCCAGATCTGGCGTAACGCTTCCGGTGTTGAAGTGGCCTCCATGACCTCGGAGGGCACGCTGTATGCCACCGTGGTCAAAGGCGACAACCTGGGCAACCATACGGCCACGCAGGCGCTGGATATGAGCAGCCAGCAAATAATGAATGTTTCTACCCTTACTGTGACCGGCAACGCTTTCAGCGTGGGCGGCTCTACGCTTACCGTAAACGCCGGTAATGTGGGCGTGGGCGTGGCGGACCCTACCAGCAAATTAGAAGTGCGGGATAACGCTACGACCTTCCAGGTGAGCCCGCAGCCCGGTTATGTAAGCCTGCTGGTGAATGGTGTGGAAGTGGCCCGTATGAAGTGACCCGGACGGGAACGGATGGAGCGAAAGTCGCGGTGTTCAATAGGAGAGCGGTATGCGTATCCGCGGGATGGGGATTGATGGAACTTATTCACCACGCTTGGGCTGAACGCCGGATTTTATATGCGGGATTTTCCGCTTTCCTGGCGCTGGCGGGGCTTATAGTCTGCCAACCCGGTCTCCGGGCGGCAGAGTTTACGGCGGTCAACGACCTTGCCGCCCTGGGTGCCGACGGCACGGCTTCCGACCCCGACGTGGAAATAAAAGGTTTTACGGTGTTCGGCGCCACGCAGGCGGCCTATACCGGCGCCGAGGCCGGCCCCGGCAACGTGATGGTCAACGGCGCGCTCACGGTGTCCTCCGGCGCTTATTTCGTGGGCAATTCCACTTTCCCCGCGGCTGGCAGTATCTTCGTCAACGACGGCTCCGCCGGCCAGACGCTCCGCAAGAACTCCGCCGGCCATCTAGAATGGTCCGCGGCCGGCGATAACCTGGGCGATCATACGGCCACGACCACGGTGAACATGGCCGGTTTCCCGATAATGAATATCTCAAGCGCGCAGATCTCTGGAACGGGCGTGAGCGGCGCTGCGGCCCTGTTCCAGGTGGCCGGCTCGACCATGACGGTTCTAAATAACGGCAATGCGGGCATAGGCACGGCGGCGCCGGGCGCGAAGCTGGAGGTCGCGGGACAGATAAAAATAACGGGCGGCGGGCCGGCCGCCGGTGACATGCTGACCTCAGACGCCGACGGCCTGGCGGCCTGGGAGGCGCCATCCGCGGAGCCGGTGCCATCGGGAGCCGTCACGTTTTTCAATCTGGCCGCCTGCCCTTCCGGCTGGACGGCATTGGCCGGCGCCGCCGGCCGGTATCTGGTGGCGCTGCCTTCCGGGGGCACGCTGGCCGGTACCGCCGGCACACCCCTTACGAACCTCGAAAACAGGGAGGTAGGAGCACATACGCATACCAAAACGGACCCGACCCACCAGCATACCACAAATGATCTAGTATCACCGGCGAATTCCCTGGGTACCGGAACCGCCAAGCAAGGGGCTTACAATAGCGGAACCACTACGTCCGGCCTGGCTACGATTTCGATTACCATTGATAACTCCGGCACTGTTTTTGGGACCAACGCGCCTTACCTCCAATTACTTGTCTGTCAAAAGGATTGACCTAAAAGCTGTAGCGGTGTCGGGAACCCCTTTATTCTATAACCTTGGTATTTGGACCGCATTAATATATGAAGACCTCCGGATTATGCTTAACCAGGTCTTGCACTATCAGTAGAGGAAAGGCTTGAACCGTGAAAAAGATGTTTTTGATAGCTAACCTGATTATGGCGGCCGGGCTTGCCGCCCCGCGTATTCTGTCCGCCGAAAGCGGGATAATTTTTAACGCATCATCCGGAACGGTAACCGGTCAGCTTGTCATGGGGGTTCCGGGGACAGCATACTTAATTCCTAATCCGTGTGATTTACCTTAATAAGGCGGGCGCATGTTGAAAATACTGGCGGTGGATGATGACCTGTATATCCTGGAACTATATAAAGCGTTGTTCTTGGGCGAAGGTTTTCTTGTGGAAACAGCCGAAGATACTTTAGGGGCTTTGGTTAAATATCATGAGTTTAAACCCGATCTGATGATCCTGGACGTGGATATGCCGGCCGGCGGGGGGCAGAAGGTCTTTGAAAGACTTAGGAATGTTTTCGAAAGCCGTATCCCCGTGATCTTTTCCACCGGCCTGCCGGAAAGCGTGGCGCACCTGGCCAAGTCCGCCTCTGTGGCGATATTAAAGAAACCGGTGATGAATGAAAAACTCTTATCCGAAGTTAAACGTCTTTTAGGCATAGGCTGATAAAGAGATGGCGCCGTAATGTCGGGGCTGTTTGCGGAATAAAATGGAATTAACCGGCGCCGCCAGGTAACCCTTCCCGTTACCCGACCCGAAGGAACCAGGCGGCGCCGGCCTTTTAAACGTTTATCCGGTGGGACGATACTGGTTTATAGTGATATTTAATTCTTTTGCGGCGTCTGATAACGGAAGCGATAATGGAAAAGAAACTTCTTGTAATAGACGACAATGACGAGTACAGGGGCCTGATGCTCCAATATTTCAGCGGTAAGGGATATATTGTCGACGCCGTTTGTTCCGGCCGGCAGGGGGTGGAGAAGGCCCTCTTGGGGCGTCCGGATATAATAATTCTGGACGCCATGATGCCGAGGTTTTCGGGGGTGGAGGTCCTGCGGGAATTGCAGGTGGATGAGCTGACCAGTTCCATCCCGGTTCTATTGGTCAGCGGGCACGCCTTTGACGATGGAATAAAAACGCTCTTTTGCCTGGAGCCTAACTGCGCGGATTTTCTTCCAAAGTCCGCGGACCTGGCGCCGCTTCACAGGAAAATAGAGGAGTGTCTCTCAAAGTGGTAAAAACACTTGGAATTCCGGGGAGTGTGACTTAAATTGTGTGCGGTTCATTCGGAGGGTGGTGTATTGATGGTTGATCCGGTGGTATATTTCAGGGTTATGCCGGCAAAACAAGCGGTGCTATCCCCATCAGACGGGTAAAAGGCGGAAGGGTAAATGAAAGACGTTCAGTTTTTTGATAATAAGCCGGTGCGCGGAGCCCAGCGGCAGCTGGGCCGCTTTTCTTTCCGGGTGCGGCTGGGAAGTTGATCTCTGTCGCGGCCGTACGGAATTGCCGCCGGCCGCCGGCGGATATTCTCTTGATCTGATACTTCTGGACGAAGCGGTTGCAGGAGAGCTGCTTGCAGGTGCGGCTAAAAAAAAGATATAAAACAGCGGGGGGGATCCTGTTCGCCAAGCCCGTTGCCGCCGAGGTGCTCTTGGTGCGCGTGGAAGTGCTGGCAAGGAAGGGGGGCCGCAACGCCGGCTACATATAACCGCTATAAAAAACTGATTATGACCGATAAAAAAATATGCCCTGTATGTAGCGGCGAAAATACGCGGACCTTCATTAAGGGCGGCTCGCCTGAAATAATGCGTTGCGGGACCTGCGGTTTTATGTTCGCCAGCCCGTACTACCTGCAGTACAACCGCAAATGCCAAGGGTGCAGCCATACGTGCTTTGACCCCGGTCCGGGCAGCCGGTCTTATTACTCCCAATGCGGAAAAAGAGCGAGGCTCTCGGTGGAAGCGAGGCGCCTCGCGCATATTGAGAAGTTGTGCGGACCACTTAAAGGCATGAGGGTGCTTGAAGTAGGTGCCGGCGCGGGGTATATGGCCAGCCTGGCCATACAGGCCGGAGCGGATTATGAGGGTTTGGAGCCTGAAAAAAACCTCGCCGATAAAAGCGCGTCGGCTTTCCCGGAAACGCGAGGGAAAATAAGGCCGTTTTTCCCGCAAGAGGCCGGCCTTAAGGAGAAAAGTTACGACCTTGTCATAGCCGCGGACTTTCTGCAGTATGTTCCCTGGCCGACGGGTTTCGCAGGATCTCTGGCGGCGCTGCTGAAAGACGGCGGCCGGCTGTATCTTGAAGTGCCGAACGAAAGACTTCTATGCGTGAGGAACTTTATCCGTCGCGCGCTTGGCCTTTACGCGGGCAGGACGCATCCGGGGAATATCAACTTCTTCTCCCCGTCCTCGCTGGACAGGGTGCTTGCCGGCGGCGGCTTTTCCGCCATCGTTTCAGGCCAGTTGACGCTGATAGGCGACCCCGCCCGGTTGGAAGCCACTTTTAACAAACCGCCCGGAATTATCGTCAGAACGGCAGCCGCGGCCGTTGCGGGCGCGGGGTTGGACCTTTTGCTGCAGCAGGGCTCCCTTTACAGGCTGTGCGCGGCCCGGTCGGGAACAGATGCCGGAAATTAAGCCTGGCCGCCGGGAGCCGCAGGCATGGGGAATTGCGGTGCTGGCGGCGGCACTGGCGCTATACGCCAATATCTCGGCCTTTCCCCCGTCTTTTGAACCGGTCTATTCCATCTACGGTGATAATTCGAACTTCTACTGGATCCAGTCTTTTCTGGATCCGCGGCTTTTCGCGCATGATGCCTGGACAACGCTTTTTAAATCGCGAGCGACTCCGTTCACTGTCGACAGGGTCTGGATCTGGCTCACAAGCGTTTTCATGCGGACCGATCCGTATACCATAGGCTTAAAGGCCTTATCAGTTATACTTTTGACCTCCTCGGCACTGATGGTAAGGCGCTTGGCCCGCGTATCGGGGGCGGGCGTCATATCCGCACAGGCAGCCGCGCTTTTCGCCGTCTTGTTCCTTTCTATGGACACTTTTTACGGAACGAACAGGGCCTACGGCGTTGTTATTCTCCTGGGTTTTATCACGGCCCTTCAGCAGAAGCGGTTCCTGCTGCTTGCGCCGCTGATAATGACCGCATTCGTTTTTTATCCGGCAGTATCGGTCTCTCTGGGGGCGGCTGCGCTGGCCGCGCCGTTATTCTACCGGAAAGACTTTAATAAGGGATATTTTGCTTTGTATACCGCAACCCTGGGGCTGGCCGCGATCTTTATTCTGGCCGCACGGGTGAACAGTATTGTTCTGAGTAATTTAGCGGCGAACCTTGGTTCCGGTCAGCTCGAAGCGTACAAGCTTACGCAGTTCGTTCCAGTCCCGCTCGACCCGGGTTCGCCTTTGGTCATATTCCTGCACTTCGTGCTGAATTTCAACGAACACGGCAGGTTTTACCCCGTCTTGTTCACGCTGCTCACGGCCATAGCGGCGGCGGGTTTTTTTAAGCGTCCGGGCCGGCCGGAGTTCCTGCCTGAGGCCTTTAAACCAGTCCTGGCCGGTTCGGCGGCGGCCTTTGCTGTACTCTATCCCATTCACCTGGTCTCGGCTTCAAGACAATTCGTGTTCATTGTTCCGTTGCTGCTTGTTTTCCTGGCGGCCGAAGGACTTGAAAGATTGACGGGGGCTAAATACCGTTTCATGTCGCTGCCCGCAGTTATAATCCTGTTTGTCTGTTTAAATCCATTTTTGACCGAGGTTATAAATTGCAGACGTTATCTGCCGGCATATAATTACTTTTCCGCCACGGAACACGACGCTGTTGTCGCGGCTTACCCGGCCGGCATGCTGGCGGCGACAATCCCCGTATTCTCGAAAAGGGAATCTTTTGTGAGTTACCAGCAGGATGATCTGCAAATATTATCGCACGGGGCCGAGGGGTTTGAGGCACGCTGCACTGACTTGCTTGACGCTCTTTATTCGGGAGAGAAGCAGATGAAAAGATTTTCTGACCGCTACGGCGTGGACTACCTGGTCCTTGAAAAAGAATATTACGATAAAGACTTCCTGGAAGGGGTCAGGACCTCCCCCATGCCGAATTCGCTGCGTTTAGTAAAGGTCCTGAATAAAAATGCCGGGAATCCGGCCGATATTTATCGAAAGGCGGGGGAAATAGCGGAGTTTTCCTGGATATCCGACGGCAAGGAAGGTTTGATAATAGATATGCGCAAGCTCAATAAAAACCGGCCGGGTGGACAATAAGAACCGCGCAATTCTATAGGATGCCGCTTAGAGCCGGCCGTTCCTTAAAAATCCATAAGTTTTATTACCCTGCCCTCTATTGCGAAGAGCGCGGATTGGTCGGTTCTTTTGGTGATAGAGTAGGTTAAAGATGTTGTAATGTTAAGGTCCATCAGGGGGAGAAAGTTCCGTAAGTCCATTAAGTCGGCGCGTATTACTCCCCTGCGGAAATATATAGTTTTTCCGGAAGCGACCAATTCGGCCATGCGTTCATGGGCTTTGTCGCATAAAGGCGCGGTACGCAGGGTGGGGAACTCTACGTGCGATGTCGCCAGCGGGCAGACATAGTTGCCGTTGGAAAGGCGTTTGACCAGTTTTACCGCCTCCATGGCGCACAGGGACTTTTTCATCGCTTGTTTGTTCAGCCCCAGCTTTTTTGCAAGGTCCTCCGGGTCCCACTCGGCAGTATCATTTCCCAGCGCCATAAAACACATGTAATTTGTCCGGTTCGCGTAGACAACTTCCGCCCGCTCCCGGGTGATAAAAAATTTCTTTTCAGAAAGTGATCTCGCCATCGCTTTGTGCAGCGGTGATAAGCCGGAGACAGCTTTTACGGAGATTATCGGTTCAAGGAGATTCCCGTAGGCTTCCTCTCCGGCCATTGTTTTCAGCCAGGCCACTACCAGGGTGTTGGCCGGAGCGCTTTTAGAGATAAATCTCAAGCCGAAAATTATGCGGCTGAGCCTGCCGAACGTGGGCAGTATTTTGCCCTGCTCCATGGACAGGTAATTGCGGTATGAGACTTTCAATACCGGTGCGCCGCCGTTGTCATGATAAAAACTGTAAGCTGTGGCAAAACCGGCCTCCTTCCTCATGCGGGTTAAAACACTCGAGAAAAAAGTTTCCATATTTAATTCCTTTGTTCAATTGACGCGCGGCCGTGTCGGGGGCTTTCCTCCGGAGCGGACGGAGGCGCGGTCTTTTGCGCTCAACAATAGGATAGCAGTCCGCGGGATAAAGCGCATGAGGCGTATGCCCTTTTTTTAGGACAGTTGGCTTACGCGGGGAACATGCACTAAAAAAGGCTGTTTAGTTCCGATTCCCGGCGATTGCAGCAGCGGTGCGTAAACCTATCTCACCATAGTATTCAATCCGCGCGCCGCCGCGCATGAGGGGAAGGACCCGCATGAAAACTCTTTAGACTGGAAAATAAATAGGAACTGAAAAGGTCTTTTACTACCGCTTTCCCGCGTTATTGTTTATCCGGAGCGCTTAATGTAAAATTAACGTTATGGGAACCATTTTTTCAGAATCATTGGCTAAGTTCAGGAAAGCGGCCGGTTTCCCGACCGCATATCGTTTCTATCACGACAACGGCGGCAAGCAGGTGCTGACATTCTCCTACAGGAAATACCTGCTTTTCGAACAGGGCGAGGCCCTGCCTTCGCCTGGAGTGCTGTGCCGCATTTCCGTAGCTCTCAAACTTATCCCCCAAAGCCCCCCCGCAGGCAGACTTGCCGCGGCATGGCTTAAAACCCTGGCCGGCGAAGAGGCTTACGGCTTTGTTTTTGAACCCTTTATCTCGATCAAGACGGAAACGCCGGGTCTTTCTCCCATGCATAAAGCGATGGGAGGGTTTCTGAAAAAACACCCTATCACTGTGGCGCAGTCCATTCTCATACTTTCGAGTTATGACCATTACCGCTCTTTTGTCTTTCTCGCTAACGACGAGGGAGTCTGGTCCTGCGAAGCCTTCGCCAAAACGATCGGCTTAAAAAACGCAACTGCCGTTAAGGTATTGTCCGATTTTGTCAAGGCCGGGCTGGTTAAAAAACCTAGGGACGGCTTTTATAAAGCCTGCCGTGAGAGCATAATACTGGAGTTCCCGCGGGCGGAAATGATGCCCCCCGGGCTCAACGACAGGATGAGGGGCTACCAGGCGGAGATGGTTTCCTCCGGGGCCATCGCCTGGAGAAGAATGAACATCCTGCGTGCCGACGCCGTGGAATTGGCGGCTTTTTATCCGGTGCTGTCCCTGAGCATGTCCGCGGCTGCCGGGTACGAGGTGGGAGAAAAAACAAAGAATTCCGCCATATTCGCCATTGAGAGCCGTGTGGTGAAACTATTTAATTTCTGAACGCCTTAGAATCCTGCTTTTACATCTGCGGAAGGAACAAGGGGTGGTGGCCCCTGCGCGCCCCCTTTCCCTAAGTGCTCAGGTCCGCGTGGGCCCAATAACATGCCGGAACTGGGCCGTTCGCCTCTGCCGGGAAAACGGCTTTATTCGATATGATGGTTATAGCGGTCAGGTTATAATTAAGGGAGAATCAAGAATGAAAAGAATTATCGCAGCCATCGCTTTAACGCTGTTCGCGGCCGGTGGAGTCAAAGCTTCTAATTACCCCTTCGATTATACTTACCAGAACGTGCAGGTGGTTTCCAAGGGCCCGGCTCTTGTGGCCACCGTCTCGAGCGGCATAATGAGCAAGCTCGTGATAGGCTACAAGCGCGGCGGCATCCTGGGCGCCAGCAACAGCATACAGGCCGTGGTCAGGGTGACGGCCGTGGAGTATTATTCCGGCTATTCGAAGACGACCGAGCGCGTCATCGCCCTGCCGAAAGAATGGCATGGCACCGGTTTTATGACCAAGGACATGAGCCTGTACGATTTTGTTCCCGCCGGGTTCGCCGGTTCCCTGAGCAGGGTCGAAGTGGCTTTCTTCTCGGGCCCGCAGTGGGATTCCAACTATGGCGCGAATTATGTGGTTGAAAGGAACGAATTATACGGCAGCGCCGCCAGGTTCCGCTCCGAGAATAACGGCGGCCCCGACACTGACCTTTACTGCTGGGATTTCATAGTAAGCCAGATGCGCAAATAAGTCTTCCCTTCCGCGGTGACAATTAAAAGCCGGCCTTCGCGAGAAGCCCGGCTTTTGATTTCGGACCGGGAAAACACGAGAAGGTGACCTTCCCCCGTTGTTCCCCGGCAGTTATTTGGGGTAGGTTACCGAAAGGACTTCCAGTTTTACTTCCTCGTTCTTCCTGGCGAAAGTTACGATAGTGCCGGCTTTGGCGCCAAGCAGCGCGGCGGCCAGCGGCGACGCCCAGTTTATGCGGCCCGCGGCCGGATCGGCCTCGTCTTCTCCCACTATAAAATATTCTTTTTCCGAGCCGTCGCTTTCTCTTATGCGTACGGCGCTGCCGAAGCGCGCATCGGCGGCGGCGAGGCCGCGGTGGTCCGTCAGGATGGCGCGTTTGAACTGGGTTTCGTAGTAGCTCAGGTCGATTTCCGCCTGCCTTATAGGCAGGCCGGCCTGCTCACCGGGGCGCTTGGCCAAAAGCCGCCCGGCGCGCAGCTCCGCCAGCTCTTTGATCTTCGCTTCCAGCATGGCGAGGCCCGCGGGCGTGACGTAATTGGGGCGGCCGCTGGGCTGCCGCTGCACCGGTTCTTCCGGGAGGTCCGCGTCGTTCTTTACGAAGGCCTGGCTCATGGACTATTCCTTCTCGGAATATAACAGATGGAATTCACCGCGCGGGGCCAGGCGCCCTGCCGGGATCTTCTTGTCGCCGCGCGCGGCCAGGTCGAAAACTTTCCTTTTAGCCGGGCCGGCCGCCATGAGCACCACGGCGCGGGCGCGGTTGAGGGCTTTGGGCGTGAGCGTCAGCCGCATTTCCGGCTTTACGCCGCGCGGCGCGGTGATGGCCAGGGCCAGCTTCTCGCTCTTTTCGGCCGCCGAGCCCCGGAAAATAGAGGCCGTATGGCCGTCGGCCCCCAGGCCGAGAAAAACAAAATCCAGCCTGCCAGAGGGCGCCGTTTCGCTCAGCAGCTCCCTTTCATAGGAGGCCGCCGTCTTCGGCGGGTGGATGTTGGCCGGCGGGATCTTTATTTTTGAGAATAAGGCCCGGCGGACGGCCCCGAAATTGCTTTGGCGGGAAGAGGCCGGCACGCAGCGCTCGTCGGCCAGGAAAAAAACTACCCGGTCCCAGGGCAGCGGCAGGGCGGCCAGTTTTTTGAACAGCAGCGCCGGCGTCCTGCCGCCGGAGAGGGCCACCGTGAACCTGCCGTTCTTTTTAAGCAGCGCTTTTTCGAACAGGCCGGCGGCGAATCCGGCCATGGCCTCCCCGGTCCTGAATTTTCTGGTAGTGCGGTTGTTCATAGTTGTATCCAGGACCGTCCGTCTTTCTTTATAAGTTCGTCCGCCGCGGCCGGGCCGGGGGTGCCGTCCGCGTAGGCGTGCAGGGGTTCGGTCGCCGGCGCGGCGCTCCAGGCCTCTAGCAGCGGGGCCAGGAATTGCCACATAAAGCCGATCTCGTAGGAGCTCAGGAAAAGTGTCTGGTCTCCGGACATGGCCTCTATCAGCAGGCGCTCGTAATCCGTGGGGTAGCCGGCGGCTTCATGGCCTTCAGGGCGGTAGTCCAGCCCCATGCTGCGCGGCGTAAAGCAGAGTTTCGGTCCCGGGTGCTTGCTGATGAGGGAAAAAGAGACCCGCTCCTCGGGCTGTATGCCGAAGGAGAACACGTTGGGATAGCCGATGTCGATATGCGTGAAGATGCCGTGGTCCGGTTTTTTGTAGACCACGTCTATGCGCGTCTTTTTGCTGCCGGTCTTTTTGCCGGCCCGCACGTAGAAAGGCACGCCGCGCCAGCGGTCGTTGTCCACCAGGAACTTGAAGGCCAGGAAGGTTTCCTCGGCCGAACCGGGCGCGACGCCGGGTTCGCTCCGGTAGCCGGCGTATTGCCCGCGCACCGTCTGCCGCCGCACTTCTTCCCGGGTCAGCGGGCGGATGCTTTCGAAGAAACGCCGTTTTTCGGTCTTGAAATCCGTGTCCCGGAAAGTGGACGGCAGGTCCATGGCGGTGATGGCGGCCAGCTGCAGGATGTGGCTCATCATGTCCCGCGCCGCCTTCTTCGAGCGCATGGGGCTGGCGCGGCCCTCCAGGCCCAGCTCCTCGAAGACGGTGATCTGCACGTGGTCCACGAACCTGTTGTTCCAGGTGCCGTCGAAGACGGCGTTGGCCGAGCGCAGCGCCATGACGTTCTGCACCGTTTCCTTGCCGGTAAAATGGTCTATGCGGTACACCTGCGCTTCCGGCGCGGCCAGCTTCAGTCCCGCGTCCAGCGAGGCCGCGCTTTCCAGGCTGGAGCCGTAGGGCTTTTCTATTATGACCCTGGACCAGCAGGTGCAGTCCGTCGGGTCGGAGAGGAGGCCGGAGGTCTTCAGCTTGGAGGTGATCGGCTCGAAAGCCGCGGGGGGCGTGGCCAGGTAGAAAAGGCGTTTTTTCTTTACGCCGGACTTCGCGTCCAGCGCCGTCAGGCGGTCCGCCAGGCGCCGGTAAAAGGCGTCGCTCTCGTAATCCGCCTGGATGTATTCCAGGCGCTCCAGGAAAGAGCTGAAGACCTCGGGGGCGGGGGTAAAGCCGGCCTTGAGCACCGTGTCCCAGAGGCGGCTTTCCAGCGCGCCGCGGTCCAAAGGCGTGCGCGAGACCAGGACAGCGTAGAAATTCCTGGGGGTGAGTTTTTTTTCGCAAAGTCCGAAGAGGGCCGGGATGATCTTCCTGGCGGCCAGGTCCCCGGTGGCCCCGAACAGTATGAAGCCGCAGCTTTCCGGCCGCATCTCCTGGCAGAAGCCCAGTGTTTCAGTCATAAAATATATCCCGGCCCCGGCGGGCGCCGCCTACTTCCCGGTTACTTCGTGGCCGCCGAACTCGTTGCGCAGCGCGGCCGACAGCCGGTCGCCGAAATCGTCCTTCATCTGCGAACGGAAGCGTTTGAAAAGCGAGACGGAAATAGCGGGCAGGGGCACGCCCAGGCGCGCCGCTTCCTCCACGGTCCAGCGGCCCTCGCCGGAATCAGGAACCACGCCTTCCACTTTTTCAAGTTTTGGGTCCTTGTCGAAAGCGTTTTGGGCCAGTTCAAGCAGCCAGGAGCGGATCACGCTGCCGCGGTTCCAGACCGAAGCCAGTTCCGCCATGTCGATGTCGCCGAAGGGGGAGGCCTTCAGCAGTTCGAAGCCCTCGCCGTAGGCTTCCATCATGGCGTACTCGATGCCGTTGTGCACCATTTTGGTGAAATGGCCGGCGCCGGACCCGCCGCAGTGCATATAGCCGCCTTCCTGGCACAGGGCTTTAAGAAAGGGTTCCGCTTTCCGGAACGAAGTTTCCGTCCCTCCGGTCATTATGCAGTAGCCTTTTTCCAAGCCCCAGATTCCGCCTGAGACGCCGGCGTCCAGGAAGTCTATCCCCATTTCAGCCGCTTTTTCTGAGCGGCGCACCGCGTCATGCCAGTTGCCGTTGGCGCCGTCTATTATCATGTCGCCTTTGCGCAGCAGCGAGAGCAGCCCGAGAAAAAGCGTTTCGGTGGGCTGGCCGGCCGGCAGCATCATCCAAACGACGCAGGGCTCCGTCAGTTTTGAAAAAAGTTCGGTAAGCGTGGCGGCCGGGATGACGCCCTTATCCGCAAGCGCGGCGGCCTTTTCCGGCGTGCGGTTCCAGACCACGGGCGTGATCCCCTTGGCGGCCAGGCGCAGCGCCATGTTGGCCCCCATCCGTCCCATCCCGGCAATAGCAATAGAATGCATATATTGTCCCCCTGAAAAACTGTGTGTTATCTTGCGTCTTTGCCAAGAAACGCGAGATGCGAAGTCGGGTTGGCCAGGGTATGGGCCCGTCGGGCACGGGGTCGGGACACACCGTGCCCGCCCCTCCTCTCTCAGTCGCCGCGCTTACGTAAGCGGCTCCTTCCGAGAGGGCCCGCCGAACCCATACCCTGGCCAGCCCTCCGGGCAAAGACGCGGTGTAACTAAATTACTTTACCAACTTCTTGGCGGCGGCGGCTATTTTTTCCGCCGTCAGGCCCAGCGCGGCGTACACTTGGCCGGCCGGCGCCGACTTGCCGAAAGTCTCCACGCCGATAGTCTCCACCTCGGTTCCCACCAGTTCCGTCCAGCCGATGCTGCGGCCGGCTTCCACCGCCAGCTTGGGCAGGTTGGGCAGGAATACCGAATCCCTGTAGGCCTTGTCCTGCTCGCGGAACAGCTCGAACGAGGGGACTGAAATTATGCGCGCCGCTATCCCGTCCTTCTCCAGCAGGGCCGCGGCCTCGAAAAGCAGGGACACTTCCGAGCCGGAAGCTATCAGCTCTATCGACGGCACCGTGGACGGGCCGCGCAGCAGGTAGGCGCCGCGCTTCAGGCCGGCCGCTATCTTCTCCCGGTACTGCGTCATCAGCGGCAGCTTCTGGCGCGACAGGGCCAGGCAGGCCGGGCGTTTGGAGCGCACCGCCAGTTCCCAGGCGTAAAGCGTTTCCCAGGCGTCCGCCGGGCGCAGCACCAGCAGGCCCGGTATCAGCCGCAGGCTCATCAGGTGTTCCACCGGCTGGTGGGTGGGGCCGTCCTCGCCCACGCCTATGCTGTCGTGCGTGAACACGAACACCGCCGGCGTCTGCATTACGGCGGCCAGGCGCAGCGCCGGGCGCATATAGTCCGAGAACACCAGGAAGGTGGCGCCGAAAGGTATCAGCCCGCCGTGCAGCGCCAGGCCGTTGACGATGGCGCCCATGGCGTGCTCGCGTATGCCGAAGTGCAGCGTGCGCCCCGGCTCCTTTATGAAATCGGTCTTGGTGGAGGGGCCCAGGTCGGCCGAACCGCCGGTGAAGCCCGGCAGGGCGTCGGCCAGCAGGTTGATTACCTTGCCGCCGGCCTCGCGGGTGGCCATGGGTTTGTCAAAGAAGGTAGCGTCGGGGTTGAAGAGTCCTTCGGGGATCTCGCGGCCGAGCATGGCCTTGGCCAGCTCCGCCTTTTCCGGCAGCGCCACGGCGTAATTCTTCCAGAGCTTCAGCCAGCGCTTACGGTCCTTCTCGCCGGCGGCGGCCTGCTCGGCAAAGCGCGCCTTGGCTTCCTCGGGCACGAAGAACGGCTCGGTGGAAGGCCAGTTCAGCGCTTTCTTGGTGGCCAGTATCTCTTCGGGCTTGAGCGGCTCGCCGTGCACGGAATTTTTGTCCTGCTTGGGGCTGGCGAAACCGATATGGGTCCTGGCTATTATGATGGAAGGGGATTCGGTCTCGCGTTTGGCTTTCTTTATGGCGGAATCGATCTCGTCCAGGTCATTGCCGTTCTCAACTTCTATCACCTGCCAGTTCTGCGCCAGGAAGCGCTTTTTTACGTCTTCGGTGAAGGCCAGGCCGGTGGACCCCTCTATGGTGATGCCGTTGGAATCATAAAGGCAGATCAGTTTGCACAGCTTCATGGTGCCGGCGAGCGACGCCGCTTCGTAGGAGAGGCCTTCCATCAGGTCCCCGTCGCCGCACAGCACGTAGGTGAAATGGTCCACCAGCGCGAACTCCGGCGTGTTGAGCTTTTCGGCCAGAAGTTTTTCGGCCAGGGCCAGGCCCACGGCGTTGGCGAAGCCCTGCCCGAGCGGGCCGGTGGTGGTTTCCACGCCTTTGGTGTGGCGGTATTCCGGGTGGCCGGGGGTAAGACTATCGAGCTGGCGAAATTTCTTCAACTGGTCCATCTCAAGACCGTAGCCGTAGAGATGCAGCATGGAATAAAGCATGGAGGACCCGTGCCCGGCCGATAGCACGAAGCGGTCCCGGTCGAACCACTCGGGGTCGGAGGGGACGAATTTTAGGTGGCCGGCCCAGACGGCGTAGGCCAGCGGCGCGGCGCCCAGCGGCAGGCCGGGGTGGCCGCTGTCGGCCTGGCCGACCATGTCTATGGAAAGGGTCCTAATGGTGTTGACGCACAGGTTGTCGGTGGTATCGAATTTCATTTTTGCTCCAATAATTTTATTTTCCACGCCTGCAAAGCTATTATGGTCTTGGCGTCCTTTATGACGCCCTTCTTCACAAGTTCCCACGCTTTTCTAAAAGGGAGTATTTCCGTGTGAAGGAACTCGTCCTCGTCGGGGCTGGCCGTCCCGCCGCACAGCCCGGTGGCCGTAAAAATATGCAGCACCTCATTGGAGAAAGCGGTGGTAGGCCAAAATGAGATCAAAGGTTTAATGCTGGCGGCCGTATAGCCGGTCTCTTCCTTAAGCTCCGCCTTCACCCGGGCCAGCGGTTTGTCCGACCCCGAATTTAATTTTCCGGCGGGGATCTCCAGCGTCACTAATTTAACAGGATACCTGTACTGGTGCACGAACACAATGCGCCCATCGTCCAGCACCGGCAGCACCGCCACGGCGCCCATATGGTCCATGAAAGCGCGCGTCGCCTTCTTCCCGTTGGGCAGCACCACCGTATCCGCCCTGAAATCCACCGTCCCGGAGAACACCACCCGCTTCCTGTGGAAATCCTCCCGCAGCCCGGCATGCCTGTCTTTCATATTCGCCATCTTCTCAATTATATAATTTCCGTAAAATAACTATTCGTTATTTATTGCGTCTAGGCACACTTGCCCAGGTTCGGCGGAGGTGGGGTTGCCGCTCGCCCCTACGCCCTAAAATTGCTCCCGTCAACCCCGCCTCCGCCTTCCCCGACTACGCTAACTTGCGGTCCCGAAAACAGCATTTTTCACTGTAAATTCCTAAGCGGCCCTATTTATTTATATAATTAAGGCCTGTGACCGGGGAAGGGCACAGGGCGTTTATACATATTTGTCTTAATGAAACCTAGTTTTATACATCTGCATAACCACTCCGAGTACTCGCTGCTTGACGGGATGCTGCGCCTTTCCGACGGGCACGGCGGGCCCTCAGATTTCCTCAAGTCCCTGGCCGTGCACCCCGGCAACGCCCTGGCCATCACCGACCACGGCAATATGTACGGCGCCATGGAGTTCTACTTCATGGCCAACGCCGTCGGCCTCAAGCCCATTATCGGCTGCGAATGCTACGTGACCCGCGGGTCCCGCAAAGACCGCGACAAGACCACCGGCCGCCGCGACAACGGCCATATGACCGTGCTCGCCAGGAACGAGGTCGGCTACCGCAACCTCATGAAGCTGGTCTCCTCCGCTTTCCTCGAGGGTTTCTATCACGACCCCCGCATAGATTCCGAGATCCTCGCCAAGCACGCCGAGGGCCTCGTCTGCCTGTCGGGCTGCCTCAAGTCCCATATCGCCCGCAACTGCGCCGAAGGCCGCCTGGACGAAGCCCGGAAAATGGCCATGGAGTACCAGGACATCCTGGGTAAAGGCAATTTCTACCTCGAGATCATGGACCACACCATCCCCGAGGAGCAAGCCGCCATGGCCGGCCTTATAGAGGTGGCCAAGCGCACCGGCATCCCGCTCGTCGCCACCAACGACTGTCATTACCAGAAGAAAGAGGACTGGGAAGCGCACGACGCACATATCTGCATCTCCACCGGTTCGCTGATGGACGATCCCAACCGCATGCGCATGACGCAGCACGAGCTCTACTACAAATCCCCCGAGGAGATGATAAAACTCTTCTCCCACACGCCCGAGTCCATCACGAACACCCTCGTCATTGCCGACATGTGCAACGTGAAGATAGACACCAGCAAGCTGCATCTGCCCGCTTTCGATATCCCGCAGGAGTACAAGGCCAAGCACCCGGAGGGGGACGGCGACTATTATTATCTGAAGGACCTCTGCGAGGCCGGCCTTAAGAAGAAGGTCCCCAACGCAGGGGACGATTACCGCAAGCGCCTCGAGTTCGAACTGGACACCATCAAGAAGATGGGATTCTCCAGCTACTTCCTGATAGTCATGGATTTTATAAACCACGGCCGCAGCATAGGCGTGCCGGTGGGGCCCGGCCGCGGTTCGGGCGCCGGCGCCCTGGTAGCCTTCACGCTGGACATCACCCGTGTGGACCCGCTGCCCAATTCCCTGCTGTTCGAGCGCTTCCTGAACCCGGGCCGCAAGAGCATGCCCGACCTCGACATCGACTTCTCCGACGACGGCCGCGAGAAGGTGGTGCAGTACGTCAGGGAGAAGTACGGCGCCAGCCGCGTGGCCAATATCATCACCTACGGCACCATAAAGGCCAAGAGCGCCGTGCGTGACGTGGGCCGCGTGATGAATATCCCGCTTTCCGACGTAAACGCCATAGCCAAACTGGTCCCCTCCGAGCTGGGCACCACCCTCTACAAGGCTTTAAACGAGGTCAACGAGCTTAAAGAATACGCCCGCGACCCCAAGATCAAGAAGATGTTCGACATAGCCCTGAAGGTGGAGGGCCTGCGCCGCCAGACCGGCGTGCACGCCGCCGGCGTGGTCATTTCCAAGGACGACGTCACCGACTACGTGCCGCTCGCCAACCGCAACAACAAGGACGTCATCACCACTCAGTACGACGGCAATATGCTGGGGGCTCTCGGCATGCTCAAGGTGGACTTCCTCGGCCTGCGCACGCTCACCATCATAGAGACCGCCTCCGAGTTCATCCGCAAGCTGCCGGACAAAAAAGATTTCGACATCTACTCCGTCCCGATGGACGATAAGAAGACATTCGACCTGCTGTGCGACGGCAAGACCACCGGCGTGTTCCAGCTGGAAAGCGAAGGCATGAAGAAGCTGGTGAAGGGCCTCAAGCCCTCCGCTTTCAGCGACATCGCGGCCCTCGTCGCCCTGTACCGCCCCGGTCCCATCGAGAGCGGCATGCTGGAGATGTTCGTCGAGCGCAAGCACGGCCGCAAGAAGATCACCTACGACCACCCGCTGCTGGAACCCATCCTGAAGGACACCTACGGCACCATGGTGTACCAGGAACAGGTAATGGAGATCTCCAAGCGCCTCGCCGACTTCACCCCGTCGGAGGCCGACGACTTCCGCAAGGCCATGGGCAAGAAGAAGCTCGATGTCATGGAAAAGCTGCGCGTCAAGTTCGTGGAACAGTCCAAAAAATACCACGACGTTTCCAACAAGCTCTCCAGTAAGATCTTCGACGATATGGCGAAGTTCGCCGGCTACGGCTTCAATAAATCTCACTCGGTGGCTTACGCGCTGGTGGCATACCATACCGCCTGGCTGAAGGCTAATTATCCCGTGGAGTTCATGGCCGCGCTGCTGACCAGCGAAATAGGCAAGAGCGCCGTGAATTCGGAAGACAAAGAGAATAAACTGGTCACCTACATAGGCGAGGCCCAGGATATGGAGATAGAGATAGCCGGGCCCAGCGTGAACCGCTCCTATAAGAAATTTTCCATCGAGGACCATGACGGCAGGCCGGCCATCCGCTTCGCGCTGACCGCGGTAAAGAACGTCGGCGAGGGCGTGGTGGAGGCCATAGTGGCGGAGCGCGCCAAGAACGGCCCGTTCCGCTCTTTCGAGGAATTCACCCTGCGCGCGGACTCCAAGCAGCTTAACAAGCGCGTCATCGAGTCCATGGCCAAAGGCGGCTGTTACGACTGCTTCTACCCGGCCGAAAAGCCCGAGTTCTCGCGCACCAAGGCCATGGCGGCCGTGGAGCTTTTCTGCGGCGGCAAGGCGCACGACGCCAACCAGGCCATGCTTTTCGGCGAGGAGAAGAAGGCCGCCCCTGTCATGAGCGAGCACGCGCTGCTCAAGAACGAGCACGAGGTCCTGGGCTTCTATTTCTCCGGCCATCCGCTCAACAGCTACCGCCGCCACCTCGGCATGGTGGCCAACGCGCAGGTGGAAAAGGTGCTGGCCGGCGGTTTTGAGGAAGGCGCCATGGTGCGCGTGGCGGGCATGGTCACCCAGTTCAAGAACATGCAGACCAAGAAGACAGGCGAGGCCATGGCCAAGTTCGAGGTGGAAGACCTGACCGGCAACGTCGGCGTCTGCCTGTTCCCCAAGAAATACAAGATGTTCGGCGCGCAGCTGGGGCTCAACAAGATAGTGGTGGTCACCGGCAAAGTGCAGAAGTCGGATTTCGGGGAGCAGAACTACGAACTGATAGCGGAAGAGGCCTACGGCCTTTTCGACGCCATGAACAAGTGGGCCCGCGGGCTGGTGATCAACCTGCCGGAGGGCATACTCTTCGACGAGAAACAGCTGCACGAATTCAAGAGCGCGCTGGGCAAAAGCCACGGCACGTGCCCGGTCTATTTCCAGGTGAACGCCGCGCGCGGCACCTACATGATAGAGACCACGGAACGCGTGGGCTTGAGCGACGCGCTGCTGCACGAGATAGAGAGGCTGCTGGGGGATAAAACATGGAAAGTGGAAAGCGGATTTTAATAGCGGACGACGACCCGGATATAATAGACCTGCTGGAGGCCTATTTCAAGCGGGCCGGCTACAACGTGACCGCCAAGGTCAACGGGAAGGACGCGCTGCAGGCCGCAGAGGCCGAAAAGTTCGACCTGGTGCTGCTGGACGTGATGATGCCGTACATCGACGGCTACCACGTGGCCAGCGAGATCTCCTCGCGCCTGGGCTCGGACGCGCCGAAGATAATAATAATGACCTCGCGGGACGTCGCCAGCGAAAGGGGCATCGCGCTCCTCAGCGGCGCCACGGACGCCGTGCAGAAGCCGTTCTCGCTGGACGAGCTGGACGCTAAAGTGAAGGCCGCGCTGGCCTGAAGATTTAGACAAATACTCTTAAGGAAGGTAAAAATGAAAAGACTGAATATTGTTCTCTCGCTGGCGCTGCTGCTGGCCGCGGTACCCGCCATGGCCGCCAAAGACAAGGATAAAGGCGAGGCCGTGGTGCTGCCCGACGTGGAGATGATAGACATCCCCACCGCCGGCATACTGGACTACTACGGCTTCCTGGTAAAGACCCGCGCCTACTCCGGCGGCGGCGTGCTGACCGGGCTCAATTTCGGCGTGCTGGAGCGCCTCAACTTGGGCGCGTCGATGACGGTGGATAAGTTCATCGGTTCGGATTCCGGCATAAAGATGCGCAAGCCGGAGATCCAGGTGAAGTTCCGCTTCTACGACGGCGGATACTACATCCCGGCGGCGGCCGTAGGCTACGACGGGCAGGGCTACTACTACAACCCCTCCGACAAGAAGTACCTGGAAAAAGGCAAAGGCCTTTACCTGGTGGGGTCGAAAGAGATAGGCGTGCCCAGCCTGGTGATGCACGGCGGCTTCAACGTGCCGGACTTCGACAATAATTACCTTTTCAGCTTTATCGGCATGAACTACACGCTGGAGGATAAGGTGGCCTTTATGGTGGAAATGGACAACATGTTCCACTCTAACGACCCGTCGCGCTTCAATGCCGGCACGCGCATCTACATCACCCCGTACTTCCAGCTGGACCTGGCCGTGCGCGAGATAGGCCGCAACGGCAAATTCGACAACGGTTTGGGCCGCAAGGCGGAGCGCATAGTGCAGATGCGCTACAACACCAGTTTCTAAACAAACTTTAACAGGAGAATCCAACTATGAAGAAAAGAATAGGCATACTTACAGGCGGCGGCGACTGCCCGGGGCTTAACCCGGCCATACGCGGCTGCGTCTACGGGGCGGAAAAATACGGCTACGAATGCGTCGGCATCACCGACGGCTGGAAGGGCCTGGTCGAGGGCACGACCACCCCGCTCAGCCGCGAAATAACCGAGTATATCATCATGAAGGGCGGTACCATGCTGGGGACCTCCCGCACCAACCCTTACAAGGTGGAAGGGAACGTGGAAAAGTGTCTCGCGACTTTCAAGAAGCTCGATCTGCACGCCCTGGTCGCCATGGGCGGCGACGACACGCTGAGTGTGGCCACCAAGCTTTACAGGGACCACAAACTGAACGTCATAGGCGTGCCCAAGACCATGGACAACGACCTGAACGTTACGGATTATACTTTCGGTTTCGACACTTCCGTCACCAAGGCCATGGAAGCCGCCCAGGCCCTGCTCGATACCGGCGCCAGCCACCACCGCGTGATGGTGCTGGAGGTGATGGGCCGCCACGCCGGCTGGGTGGCGCTCTACACCGGCATAGCCGCCGCCGCCGATTATGTCTGTATCCCCGAACGCGTGATCAACACCGAGGAGATGCTCAAGAAGATCAAGGACGCCTACGCCCGCAAGCGCTTCGCGCTGGTAGTGACCAGCGAGGCCTCGGAACTGCCGGCCGCCGGAGAGGATAAGTCGAAACACGCGGTGGACCAGTTCGGCCACCATATCCTCAAGGACCGCGGTATGGGCGAGCATATCGCCTCTTTCATAGAGAAACAGACCGGGCTGGAGACCCGCTCCGCCGTGATAGGCCACATGCAGCGCGGCGGCGCCCCCACGCTGTTCGACCGCATGCTCGCCACCCGCGTGGGCCTGAAGGCCGCCGAACTCGTGCGCGACGGCCAGTGGGGCCATATGGCCGCGCTCGTAGGCAACCAGTACGTAGGCGTGCCGCTGGAGAAGGCCACCGGCGAGCTGAAGACCGTCAACAAGGAATGGTTCGACCTGATGGAAGTGCTGTTCTAAAAGGATATTATGACCGAACCCACACAAGCGAAAGCGCCGGCGCAGTTCCAGCGCAAGACCATATTGATAAAGAAACACCTGCAGTACCGCTACATGGCGCTCATCTTTACGAGCGTCCTGCTGGCCTTTATCGTGGTGGGCCTTGATATGCTGTGGACCGTCTCCAAGGTGGTCAACGAGCACCCCATGATGCAGCCGCTGCTGGAGGAGTTCTCCGCCATGATGCCGCTGTTCGGCATCAAGATCGTGATGTACATGGTGATGGTCCTTATCGTCTCCGCCGTGGTCTCGCACCGCATGGCGGGGCCCGTCTTCAAGTTCGAGAAGAGCTGCGCCACCGTGGCGGAAGGCGACCTGGCGCACCGCGTCTACCTGCGCAAGGGCGACCAGCTGATGGAACTGCAGGACCAGTTCAACAATATGGCCGGCGCCGTCAACGAGGTCGTCCTGGCTTACGATAAGTTCCGGGTCGAAGCGGCCGCCGCCGGCATGCAGGAGAAGTCCGACGCCCTGCAGAAGAAAGTGGCGGAGATAATGCCCAAGTTCAAGGTGTAAAATGTCATCTATCCGGTTAACCGCCGCCCTGTGTCTGGCCTTGCTGGGAACGCGGGCGGCGGCCCAGAGCGGCGGGGAAACTTTATCCATAGGCGACGCCGTCCAGCTGGCCGTCGAGAACAGTCCTGCGGCGCTGGCCGCCGAGCAGGACATCATCATAGCCAGGCAGCGCGTCAGCGAGGCTAGGTTCATGGCGCTGCCGCAGTTCACCTTGTCGGGCACGGCCAGCAGGGTGAGTCTGGAGTACCCGACGGTGCTCAGCCCGGAGCTGGGCGAGCGGTTCATCGATCCTTCCATAAGCGATACTTTCTACACCATGCGCGTGCAGGGCCTGCAGCCGCTGTATACCGGCGGCAGGAATACCAATACGCTCAAGTTGGCCAAGGCGGCCCATAACCAGGCCAAGGTCAATTATGAAACCGCCAAGGCGGACGCCGCGCTGGCCGCTAAAAAAGCTTTTTACGGGCTGCTTTACCAGCGCCGTCTGCGCGCCGTTTCCCAGGACTGGCTTAAGCGCGCCAGGGAACTGAACGCCTCCCTGCGCAAGGACGCCTTCGAGGAACTGGAAGCGGCCATGCTCCTGTCCGGGCTGGCCGACCGCGCCCAGCAGGCGGAAAGCGGGGCGGACGCCGCCGTGACCGGTTTTTTGAAGGCCCTCAACCGCGAGCCGGGTTATCAGCCGCAGCTCGAGGGCGCGTTCGAGACCATCCCGGTGGAGGCCGATCCGACGCGCAGCCTGGTCACCGCCATGGAGACGCGCTCCGAACTGAAGAGTGAACTCTATAAGGCCCAGATGGACGATATCGCCGTGAGCATGGCCATGGTGCGCCGCTATCCCACCGTTTACCTGGGCGGCAGCTACGACGTTAACGCCTACAGGGTTTCCGATCTGACCGATAATTCCGTGCGCGCCAATAACTGGATGGCTACTCTCTCTATCCACTTCCCGCTGTCCTACGACGTGTGGACCCAGGTGCAGCAGCGCAGGGCCCAGCAGCGCCAGGGCGAGCTTAAGCGCGCGGAGCTTCAGGATAATATACGCTTTGAGATATTGGCCGCCCACAAAGAGGCGGTTTTCTGGCAGACCGAGGCGGACAAACTGTCGGCCGAGGCCGCGCGGATGAAAGGCGCCTACGAGGCGGCCCTCCGCTCGGCGCGGCCTTCCATGGCGGCGCTGCGCGCTCTGTGCGCCCTGTGTGAACTGGAAAAGAAAGCCACGGACGCGGTTTACCAGCAGTTGATGGCGCGGATACGCCTGGAATGGGCGAGGGGCCGGGATCTCGCGCGGTAGCTTGTCAATGAAACTTCAGTCCAAGACCTTAACGCTTTGTTCCCTGCTGGCTTTCGGGCCGGCCTTCGCCTTTGCCCAGGGCAGCGACGACGACATCCTGCGCGACGCGCTCTGGACGCGGGTGGCTTCCTCCAAACCGTCCGCCCGGCCCTCCGTGGGGCTGGCCCTTTCCGGCGGCGGCGCCCGCGGCTTCGCGCATACCGGCGTACTGGAAGCTCTGGAATACTCCGGTTTCCCGGTGGATTACGTCTCCGGCACGTCCATGGGGTCGGTCATCGGCGCCCTTTACGCTTCCGGCCAGCCCGTCGACGAGATCTGGGGCTTCGGCAGGAATGCCGCTAACTTTAAAGTGTCGAGCGACTTTAAAAGCATAAAGATGCTGCGTCTTCTGATAACCGACAAACTGATAACCCCCACCTATATAACCCGCTTTATAGACGAGTACCTGGGCTCGCTGACCTTCGAGAAACTTAAAAAGCCATTCGCCTGCACGGCCATGGACATGCGTACCGGCGAGAAAATAGTTTTCACCGACGGGCCTCTGGCCATAGCGGTGCGCGCCAGCGTGAACCTGCCGGGCATTTTCGCGCCTGTGCAGTACCGCCACCGCTACCTGGTGGACGGCGGCGTGGTGGACTTCATCCCGATAGACGCCGCCCGCGGGCTAGGCGCCGACTGGGTGCTGGCCAGCGTTACCGGCAGCGCCCCCAGCAAGATGCCGGACAGCGTGCTGCTGTCCCTGCTGCAGGTTATAGACATCCGCGGCTCGCTGCTGGCCCGGGAGTCGGAGAAGAACGCGGATTTCGTGATAAAGCCGGAAGTAGGAGATATCTCCGTGGCCGAGTTCGACCGCTGCATGGAAGCCGGTGAGGTAGGACTGGTGGAGGCCTCGCGCCGGGTGCGGGCCGCCGAGGAAACTTACCTGATATTCGCCGCACCGCGCCTGGTGGAGAAACTATGAGGCTCGCGGTCCTCCTCCTGCTGCTCCCCGCCCTGGCCTCGCCGGCCGGCGCTTTTCTTTTCGGCGGGGCTTCCGATAAGAGCGCCGCCGCGAAGCTCGCGCAGATGAGCTCCTCTTTCGAGCGGGGCAACTGCGAGGCCGTGCTGGAGAGTTTCCCCGGTTTCCTGGCGGAAAAACCGTCCGCCCGGCTGCGCGAGGAGGCCTATGGCTACGCGGGCAGGTGCTATGAACGTTCCGGGTCCGCGGACAAGGCCATAAGTATTTACAAACTGGCGTTGGGGCTTTACCCCGACAACAGCTTTTTCACTTCGCGGCTGGCCTTTATCTACAACCAGGCCGGGTTCTATTCCGACGCGGTGCCGCTGTTCCTTAAGGTCCTGGAGCTGAAGTCCGACGATGTGGCGGCCAATCTCGGGCTCGCCCGCGCTTACGCCGCGCTGGGTTTTTACGCCAAAGCCAAAACGTTCTATTCGCTGGCGGTGGTGCTGCAGGATTTCTCGGATACGGCGGTGCTGCGCGAATACGCCGGAGTCATGCTGAAGAAGCGCGACTGGCCCGAGGCGCTCTTTATCACCAAAAAAGGCGCCGCCGCCGCGCCGGCCGCCGCCTTCTGGCCCCTTGTGGAGGCCCGCGTGATGGCCGGGCAGGGGGACTATTACAAAGCCCTGCCCTTGATAGAGGCCGCCATACGCCTGGAGCCGTCGAGACAGTTGCGCCTGGAGCGCGCCCTCTACCTGCTGTTGGCCGGTTTGCCCAAGCGCGCCATAGAGGCCGCCGACCCCGAACTGGCCGTGAACAGGAACGACGCCCTGGCCGCTTCGGTGAAAGGGATGGCGCTTTACCTGCTGGGGATGAAAACCGATGCGAACGCCTATTTCACCGTGGCGCGCGGCGGCGGGCCTTTTACGGCCGCTATCGCCGCGTCGTTCCTTAAGGGTTCCTCCGGCGCTACGGAGGGCCCATGGGGAAAATGAAATTCTGGAAGATGTCCGGGGCCGGCAACGATTTCGTGCTTATAACTGGCGGCCGCTATAAAACCGCGGCGCTTAAAAAGCTGGCCGTCGGGCTCTGCGCGGCCAGGACGGGCGTGGGGGCGGACGGCCTCCTTTACGTGAGACCCGGGCGCGGCGCCGTCTCCCTGCGCTATTTTAATTCCGACGGGTCCGAGGCCTTCTGCGGCAACGGCTCGCGCTGCGCGGCCTGGTGGGCGTACTCCGCCGGGCTTGTGAAAAGGAAAAAATTCCTCCTCAAGACAGTGAGCGGGGAACTGCCGGTGGAAATAACCGGGCCTGAGAGCGTAAGAATGCGCATGCCCGACGTGGACGGGGTTGCGCTCGGGTACGGCGGTGCCTGGTCCAAGCCGGTGAAGCGCGTGCATTTGCTGGATACCGGGGTGCCGCACGCGGTGGTGCCCGTGGACGACCTGGGAGGGCTGGATGTCATGGGGCTGGGGAAGTTGCTGCGCTTTCACAAGGACTTCGGCCCGGAAGGCGTCAATGTCGATTTTGTGGCGGTCCGCGGCGGTAAAGTGCATGTGCGCACTTATGAGCGCGGTGTGGAGGGGGAAACGCCGGCTTGCGGCACCGGAATAACCGCCAGCGCCGTGGCGCTGGGCTTATCGCTGGGTTTGAGATCCCCGGTGGAGCTTATCTCGCGCAGCGGTGAGAAATTCCGCGTCTGGTTCCGCGCGGCCGGCGCCGGAGCCCGCGACATATACATACAGGGCCCGGCCAGGATCGTGTTCGAAGGGGAGATAAAATGCTGAAACTTAAAGGGACTTTCACCGCCATAGTGACGCCGTTCAAGAACGGCAAAGTGGACTTTGAGGCGCTGGCTAAAATAGTCAGGTTCCAGGTGGAGAACGGAGTGGACGGGCTGGTGCCCTGCGGCTCCACCGGCGAAGCGGCGACCCTGTCAGCGGAAGAATACCTGGAAGTTATAAAGACCGTGGCGGCCGGGGCGAAGGGCAAGGCCGCCGTGGTGCCGGGTGTGGGCACCAATTCCACGGACAAGTCCGTCGAGATGGTTAAAAAGGTTTCCGGCCTGGGCGTGGACGGCCTGCTGGCCATAGTGCCTTATTACAATAAGCCCACCCAGGAAGGCATGACGGCGCATTTTTCGGAGCTGGCAAAGGCCACCCGGCTGCCTATCGTCCTTTATAATATCCCCGGGCGCACGGGGGTGAACATGCTGCCCGCCACGGTGCTGCGCCTGCGTAAGAAATTTCAGCATATCGTCGGGATAAAAGAGGCTTCCGGGAACCTGGACCAGGCGAGCGAGATAATAAACGGGGCCGACGGGGATTTCTCGGTGATGAGCGGAGACGATTCGCTCACCCTGCCGATGATGGCGGTGGGGGCCCGCGGCGTTATTTCCGTTGTGGCCAACGTGGCGCCCGCCCGGACCGCGCGGCTGTGCGAACTGTTCCTTAAGGGGGACGCGGCGGGGGCGGCGGCCGTTCACCACGAGCTGTTCCCGCTCATTAAGGGGCTTTTTGTGGAGACCAATCCTATTCCCGTTAAATACGCCGTCTCCCTGCTGGGCCTCTGCCGGCCCGAACCGCGCCTGCCGCTGACCCCGCTGTCGACGGCGCTACGCGCCCCGCTGAAAGCGGCCATGATAAAAGCCGGGCTGCTGGATTAAGCATGCAGCCGGGATCGCGGCATTTGTTATTTTAAATTTATTGTGCTAGCATTGCCTTGGGTTGGAGGGCACGTAAATGGAAGAACCGTCTCACAAAATACTCGTAGTGGACGACGAGGTAAATATTCAGACCCTTATTTCAGAGGCTTTGACCACTGAAAAAAGAAAGATCCTGACCGCCGGCACCATGGCCGAGGCCTGCCAGGTAGTGGACCATAACAAGATAGACGTGGTCGTGCTCGACCGGATGCTGCCGGACGGCGACGGGCTGGAATTCTGCGCCAAGCTGCGCAGCAACCCGGTGCATAAAGCCATCCCCGTATTGATGCTCAGCGCCAGGTCCGAAGTGAACGATAAGGTGATGGGGCTCAAGCTCGGGGCTGACGATTATATGAGCAAGCCCTGCGACATGAAAGAGTTAAGGGCCAGGATAGAAGCGCTGCTGAGAAGGGCGGAAGAACTGAACCGCTACAGAACCCGTATTTAACGGCGGTTGGTGTTCAGTCGGAAACCGCATAGGTGCTTACCGCTATGCCGGTGGAACTTATAACTCCGAAGGATTCCTCTAACACTTCATCCTCAGATTCCTCCGGCAGGTAGCCGGAGGCGCGCATGCGCGCCACTATGCGGCTTTTCTGGCGTTCCATGAAGCGGGTACCGCCGGTGGGGTTGTAGCGGCGCGGGCTGGGCAGCGCGGCCGCGAGCGCCGCGGATTCTTCGGGAGTGAGGTCGGCGGCGTTCTTGCCGAAATAGGCCTCGGCGGCCGCCTGCGCGCCATAGATGCCCTTGCCCCATTCGGCGATGTTCAGATAGATCTCGAAAATGCGCCGCTTGCCCAGTTCCCGCTCCAGGCGGCGCGCTATGAGTATTTCTTTTACCTTGCGCAGAGGGTTCTTGGAGGGTGACAGGTAAAGGTTGCGCGCCACCTGCTGGGTTATGGTGCTGCCGCCTTTGGCGAAGCGCTTTTTCTTCCAGTCCGTTTTCAGGGCTTCCCTGGTGCTGTCCCAGTCCACGCCGTTGTGGCTGTAAAAACCGCCGTCCTCGGCCACCAGCACGGCGTGCTTTAAATTTTCGGAGATAGCGGCCCAGGGGGTCCACGCCATCCTGCGCGTGAGCTTCAGGCCGCGCGCCCTCGCCTGCCTTTCTTTTAGCCGCATGAAGGAAGTGTCCGCCGGGTTCTTCTTTTTGAACTCCGAGACGTCGGGCAGCCAAAACACGTAGGCCGCGCAGGCCATAACCAGGAACCCCAGAAAGCCGGCCATTACCGCCAGCTCCCGCCCGCCCAACAGGTACCCGCTGTTCTTTTTAGTCATAGAGGGGACGCTCTTAGTTAATTAGTTTTTGGATGGTTCAGGTTATGGGGCAATCTTAGTTGCTGAAAAAACTAATTAACTAAGAGCGTCCCCTTAATAGGTACGCGGCGGCTTCCAGGCCTTCTTTTACGCTTTCTTCCATGAAGGAATATTTCCAGGCGCCGTAGCGGCCTATGCTTTGGGCCTTTTTGGCTTTCAGCCAGGCGTTGATGACGGGCAGGGCTTCGGCCCTCTCTTTGTTGTAGATGACATAGGCGCAGGGGATCTTAAGCCAGAGTTTTTCCACCACCTGGGAGGCGCGGTGCAGCAGCCCGCAGGCCTTGAGGCCCTTTATGACGGCCGCCTCGGCGGAGGCCAGGTCCAGCGCTTCGCCGGCGGTAGCCAGCTCAACATAGAAAGAAGCGCAGCCGCCGGGCGCGAGCGCTTTGGAGAAATTACTGGCGAGGCCGGCCCTGTAGAACGGGAAGTCCGGTCCCGGAAAATAGCCCCAATGCATGTCCTGCCTTACGCCGCGCGCGCCCAGGTTCAGCACGTAAACGGTGTTGTGGCGCAGCCGGGCCGCGGCGCGCTTCACCGCGGCGGGGGCGTCTTCGGTCATGGCGATGAAGTCGTTAAGGGGGGAAGTGTTTATGAGGCGCTTGAAGTGTATGGGCCCGAAGTGGCGCACATTGGCCACGCCCTCTTTTATGTTAACGCTTTCCACTTCCAGGCCCAGCCGCAGGCCGCCGGACTTCATGGCCAGGGCGTTGGCCAGGGCTCCTATGCCGCCGCGTTTAGGGTAATGGAAAACGGTATTGTAGCCCATGCCTTCCGTTCTTTTGCCGTAAGCGCCCTCTATGACTTCTTCCGGCCTGGGCATGGGGACGAAAGGCGCGCACCACTCGGTGGTCAGCCGCTCCAGCGGGTACTGCCAGAGTTTAGCGTTGTACGGCAGCATGAAATGGCGCGAGATGCCGTCGCCCAGGACCCGCCTGGTCCAGCGGCTGAAAACCTCCGTGCCGTCACCGGGGCCGGTGCGGCCCGTATTATAAGCTTTGAGGAAGCCGCTGACGCAATCGGCTTTCACTTTGGGGGGCATGCCGGAGAGATTGGCCTGGAAAGGGTAGGGCGTCCAGCTCTTATGCGCGTAGATCCTGGCGTCGCGCTTGAGGCGGCCGCAGTTGCCGGCGAGCGCGTCGAGTATGAACTTGGAGGTCTTGGGCCAGCGCAGGTGGAGCAGGTGGCCGGAATAGTCGAAATGGAAGCCGCCCTTCGTCACGGTGGCGGCGAGGCCCCCGGGGCGGTTCTCGCGCTCGGCGATGATATAGTCTTTCTTCCCTTCCAGAGCTTTGGCGGCCGAAAGGCCGGCCAGGCCGCCGCCGATGACCAGAACATCTGTTTTTAGCATTATTTCATGTCTTCTTTTAAAAAAGTCAGCCCGGCCCTGTCTGCCGCGCGGGCCAGGGGGCCGGCTGCCAGAATTATCAGCACCGGCATCAGGGGCAGCCGGTATCTTATCTGGCTCCACGAAAGAGAGTATATCACTGTGAACGAGGCCAGGTAAATATACGCCGGATAAAGTTCCGCCGACCTGCCCCGCAGCGAAAAAGCCGACCAGAGGCCGAGCGGGATGAGCCAGCCGTCGCTGAGCAGGCTGACTATGACCAGGAAAAGCCAGGCCCCGGCGGCGTAATCCCTCCCCTGGTGCGGGTAAGGGCGCCAGAGCTTCAGTAACCGCCAGCCCGTCCGCCCTGCGAAATTAAGGGGCCGCAGCCGCAGTTCTTCCGCGACTTTAGCCTTGAAAAAAACGTCGCGTTCCGCTTCGGGCAGGGCCAGGCCTTCACGGCACACCGGGTCCCGCGCTATTGCTTCGTTCTCCCGCGGGGTGCCAATGACATCTTTCGGCAGTACGAGTGGGATATAAAGGTTCAGCAGTTGTCCCCTGGTCAGGAAAAACTTACCGGTAGCATGATAGTTATGGAACAGCAGCGGGGAAATGAACAGCGTGAAAACGGCGGCGGCGGCGAGAGCGGCCCGGAGAGTCGTTCTTTTCAGCAGCAGGGCCGCGAGCAGCAGCGGCAGCCAGTAAAAAAGGAAAATGGTTTTAGCCGTGACGGCGAGCCCGGACAGGGCTGAGGCCGCCAACAGGGCGCGGTCCCGTCCCGGGGCTATCCTGAGCGCGAAGTAAAGTATGGCTATGCCCAGGAAAGAGATCAGACTTTCCCTCAGCAGACAGGCGTCGTAAAAAATGGAAAAAGGGTAGAGGGCGGCCAGCAGCAGAGCCAAAACGGCGGCGCCCCGCCCGAAAAGGCGCAGAGCGGTCCTGTATATCAGATATACACCGCAGGTGGACATGGCGGCCTGCAGAAGTTTAACGGCCAGCGGGAGCGGCCCAGTCACTTTATACGTCAGCCAGACCAGTACCGGGTAAAGCGGTTCCCTGTTATGGAAGAACCCGCCCCAGTCGGCGGCCGACAGCATGGCGACGGCCGTATTGTGGTAGACGCCTTCGTCCGGGTAGCTAAGTGCGTTGCCCGTGTGGAGTGCGTAGGCGATACGCGCCAGTAAGGAGGCCAGCAGTATGGCCGGAATAAATTTCTTTTGCGGGTCAGTCATCGGTCAGAGCTATATCTACTATGCGCGGGGTGGTGCCGGCCCAGGTGTGTTTCTTCACGGTTTCCAGGCCCCCGGCGGCTATCTTCTCCCGGAGTCCCCTATCTTCCAGCAGCCTGCAGACGGCGTCGGCCATGGCCTGCGCGTCGCCTGACGGGAAGAATAATATGTCCCGTCCGTCCTCGGCTATTTCGGCTATGCCCGCCATGCGGGAGGAAACGGAGGCCAGCCCTCCCGCCCAGTATTCGTAGATCTTGAGCGTGGTCACTATGCGGTTAGGCAGGGTGTCCAGACGCGGGATAACCCCGATAGCCGCCTCGCGCATATATTCACGGGCCTTTTCACACGGCAGGTAATCGGTAAAGAGGCATTTGTCGTAGACCCCCAGGTCTTTGGCCAGGGCGATAACGTTAGGCAGCTCCCTGCCCCCGCCTACCACCAGGAATCTCGCCTCCGGGTGCCTGCGGGCCGCGTAAGGGATGCACTTAATGAAGAGGTCCACCCCGTGCTGGCGGTCCACGGTCCCCAGGTGCAATACGGCTTTTTCGGCCCCGGGCGCCTTGTCCGGTGAGATGCGGTCTATCTCGGCCGCGTCATAGACCACCGAGATCCTGTCGGCCGGCACACCGTTGGCCGCCAGCAGGTCCTTCATAGCCAGGGTGACCACCACCACCTTGTCCGCGCTTTTTATTATCCAGTACTCTATCCAGAGTACCGCGGGGGTGGCCAGTTTCTCCAGCCAGTTGCATTTGGCGGCCGCCAGGTATTCCGCGTGCACGTCGGTCACGTCCAGGATGAACCTGAACCTGAAGAAAAAGCGCAGGAAGGGCAGCGTGGCCGCGGCGATGGTGTTGTGGACGAAGAACAGGTCGGTCTTGCCGGCGAACTGCAGGAATTTGCGCAGCAGGCGTACGTTGAACTTTATGGAAGAGAGTATCTGCGAGCGCTGCTTGCGGGGGGCGTGCAGCCAATGGGTCTTTATCCCGTCCAGCTCGCCTATGCCGTCCGTGGGGGCGATGATGGTAACGTCGTGGCCGCGCTTTTTGAATTCTCCCGCGCATTTAAGGGTGCGCAGGGCGCCGCCGCCCCTTATGGGCGCCAGGGAATCGTGGGTGGAGACTATTATGCGCATATCAATCGCCGGAGATAAGGCGCTCCTCCTCGAAAATGGCGCGCAGCTGCGAGAATACGAAAGCGGGGCCCAGGCCGCGCAGCACGCGCAGGAAATACCTGACCTGCCGCAGCAGCCAGCCCGGTGAAACGAGCCTGCGCAGCAGCCAGCGGCGCAGCGCCCTGGCGCGCAGTTTTTCCACGGCGCCGAGGTCTATCTTGGGGTGGCCGGCGACGTCCTGGGCTTTGCCGTCGTATTTCTCCCAGTTCCGGGTCTTCAGCAGCCCGGCGCGCTCCGCCTTGTCGAAAAACCGGGTGCCGGGGAAAGGCGTGCAAACGCTGACCTGGATGGTGTCCGAGCCGAGGTCTTCCAGGTAGGCCAGGGTTTCGGCCACGCTTTCCATGTCGTCGTCGAAAAGGCCCAGCGAAAAGGTCGCGTGGGTCTTTATGCCGACGGCGGCGCACCAGCGCACGACGTCTTTGACCTTGCCCAGGTCCAGCGGCTTTCCCAGCGACTTGAGGAGCCGGGGGCTGCCTGTTTCCACTCCGAATTTTATGCCGACGCAGCCGGCCCCCGCCATCTTGCGGACCAGTTCCGGGGTAAGGTTTATGGCGTCGCCCATGCAGGACCATTTGATATCCAGTCCCCGCGCGGTTATTTGCGCGGTTATCGCCTCTACCTGTTTCGGGTTTATCGTGAAATCGTCGTCGTCGAAGTAGATCTCCCGGGCGCCGTAACGCTCCTTCATAGCCTGCATCCCGTCCACCACGCGGGAGGGGGTGAAAACGCGGTATTTGCCGTTTGAATACATGACCTGGTTCCACAGGCAGAAGTCGCACCTGTAGGGGCAACCCCTGGAGGCGTGCATCTGTATCGCCGGCCTGTGCTGGCAGAAACCGTCCCAATAGACCGTGGGGTCGGGCGCCCAGGAGGCGGGAAAAAGGTGATAGGCCGGCTCAGGGAGCTTCCCCAGCGGGTCGATGAGAGGGCGCGGCCCGGTGACCGCCGCCGAAGCGCCGTCCCTGTGCGCCAGGCCTTTTACCGCGGAGACCGGCTTTCCGTCGCGCAGCGCCGCCGCCAGCTCCGCCAGGGTCTCTTCGTATTCTCCGACCAGTATAAAATCCACGGCGGGATTTTCCGCCAGTATGGACTGCGGATAGACGGTGCTGTGCGGGCCGCCCAGGATGACCAGCGTTCCGGGGAGGGCTTTTTTTACGTCCGCGGCCAGGGCCAGGTCGCGGGAGATAGTCGCCGTCGTGGTTTCAAAGAATACGGCGGAGGGGGTCTCGTCCGTTATCCTGGCGAGCAGGCGGTCGACCGGCAGGTCCAGGGCCACGCAGTCGCAGACCGTCACGGCAAAACCGTCGCGCAGCAGCCAGGCCGCAGCGTAGGCGAGGAAAAAAGGGAAGGGCAGGTAATGCGGCAGGGTGCCCGGGCGTTTTATGCCGGAATGAGGCCAGCGGGAACCTGAGCGGATATAATATTTTTCCCTTTCCCCGCGCAGCGGGAAAGAGTAGAGGGGGTTGAAGATGAAGAATTTCATTGGGTTAAGTCCGGCCGCGTTCCTGCCCGGCGCCGCGCGGTCACTGCAGGTCAAGGCGGCGAAACAGAAAATTTTTAAAATTTATCCAAACCCGGCGTACACCCAGCATCCCGTGGCGCCGTACCAGGCTGATATAGTAAGCCGGCCTGAAATAGAACTTCTGGGAGAGCATGTCGAACTGCTTGAGTATGTACGCCTCATCGAACTGTTCCCCTGTAAAATGATGACCGGAGAAATCATGCCTGTAATGCGCCCAGTCGGAGGCTGAAGCGCTGTTATAAAGCTCGGAACCGGGATAGGAGGTGAATATCCCCACCCCTATGACGTCGGGTTCAAGCTCCCGCGCCAGGTCCAGGGACATCTTTTCGCTCTTTGGGCCGGACCCCGGCAGGCCTACTATGAAATACATGCCGGTAAAAAAACCGTGCCGTTTCGCCGTGGCGACGGCTTTCCTGACCTGGTCCAGCTGGATGCCTTTCTTTATCCGTTTCAGCACCTCAGGGTCGCCGCTCTCCACGCCGAACCAGAGCGAGTAGAAGCCGGCTTTTCTCATGAGCGCCGCCAGGCTGTCGTCGAAATTGTTGACCCTGACCCCGTTGGGAAGGGAGAAATGCACGTTCCATTTTCTGGCTATGATCTCCTCGCAGATGGCCTTGGCGCGCGCCGTGTCGAACGTGAAATTGTCGTCGATGATGTGTATTTCCCGGTAATGCCTGTTCTCTATCAGCTCCCGCATTTCCGCTATCACGTTCCCGGCGCTGCGCAGTCTCTGTCTGGAACCGAAAACGGATTTGCAGCAGAAGGTGCACTGATGGGGGCAGCCGCGGGTGGTGATGACGGAGGTTATCGGTTTGGCTTTGTATTCTATGATGTGGCTGTTGTAAATGGCTATCGGGAAGGCGTCCCGGTCGGGGAACGCGATGGAGTTGATGTCCGCTATCATGGGACGGGCCGGGGTCAGGACGATCTTCGCTCCGTCGCGGTAGACTATGCCCGCGACCCCCCCGAGCCCTGTTTTATTTTCGAGGGCCGCGCATAATTCCACCGCCGTGACTTCGCCTTCGCCGACCACGCCGATATCGATCGAGGGCTGTTCCTTAAGGGTGCGCTCCGGCAGGGCCGATACGTGCGGCCCCCCCAATACGGTGGTGACGGCGGGAAAGTGCTCCCTGACGAGATCGAGCAGGGCCGCGGCCTCGCGTATCTGGCAGGTGTTGGAAGTGACCCCGAAGATATGCGGCGGGTCTTTTTTGATCCGCTCTATGACCCGGGCATCGTTCAGCTTTTCCGCGCGGACGTCCAGGATGGTAACCTCATGGCCCGCTTTTTTAAGGGCGCCGGTGAGATAGGCGAGGCCCAGCGGGATGTACTGCAGGTCCGCCCGGCGTTCCTTCATCAGCGGGGTCGCGAGGATTATTTTCATGCTTTAAGAGGATTTTGTCAGCGCAGCGGAGCTTCGCCTGGCCCGCAAAAAAGTGAATTCCGCCATGAAAGACGCCGCGGACAGGTTCCTAGGGCTATGATAGCAAGTATGCGTCGAGTAAGTCTATTTGGCGCCCGCCCAGCTACCGTTTCCACCAGCGCTTTATGAAATCCGTATTTTCCAGCGCCCACCGGCACGTAAGTTCCAGGCGTTTAGCGCTGGTCTCTTCGGGCCGCCAGCCCCAGTGCTTTTCGGCCAGGCCGGAGTCGGTGACGTAATAAGGGACGTCGTACGGGCGGGTAGCGGCGATCCCTTCCGTCCTGCCGGGGGCGGAAAAAAAGCCGCGGCAGAAATTATCAAGTTCCAGCAGGGACATGGAATTCTTCGTCCCGCCGCCTACGTTGACGGTGCGCGGGGCTTTGCGGCCGGGGTTCCGTACCTGCCGGAGGAGCAGCCCGGCGACTTCTTCCGCGGAGACCCAGTCCCGCACCTGCAGGCCGCGCCCCCCGTAGCCGATGAATTTGGGGCGCAGGCCCAGCGCGTAAGAGCAGGCCCAGAAAGAGAATATTCCCTGGTCGGCCTTGCCGAACTGGCCGGGCCCGCCGATGACCCCGGCCCTGTTGATGCGCAGCGGGAAACCGAAGGCGCAGGCATACTCCTCCGCCATGACCTCCGAAGCCAGTTTGGTGGCTCCGTAAAGCGAGAGGGGGGCCGCGGTGGAGAACTTCTCGGAGACGCCGTGCGCGGAAAACCCGGGAACGGCCTTGCCGCCCGCGGCCGTAAAGCGCAGTGGGGTTTTCCTGAGGGGGAGGGCGTTAAGGGCGTCGGCGGAATAAACCCGGCTGGTGCTAAGCAGGATAAGACCGGAGCCGCGCTGCCTGCAGTGTTCCAGCAGGTTGAGCGTCCCCCCCAGGTTTATCCCGGTGAGCTGGGCCGAAGTGGTCCCGCCCCCGACGGTGCCGGCGAGCACCGACGGGTTCGCCGCGCAGTCTATGATCCAGTCGGCGTGCGGCAGCGCGTCCAGGTCGGCCGGCACCCTGACGTCGCCGTGAAAGAACCTGGCCCCGAACTTTTCCAGGAAAGGCAGGTTGCTCTCGGAACCCCTGCGCGAAAGGTTATCCAGGCCGAAGATCTCCAGGCCCGGGGAGGATTGTGCCAGGCGGGCGGCCACGCGGCTGCCCACGTAACCGCAGATCCCCGTTATCAGTATTTTCACTTCGCGCCCCTTCTGGCCCAGCTTTCGGCTATTTCGGAGAAGATCTTTTCCAGCGGAACGGTAATGTCCCATCCGGGGAAATGCGACTTTATCTTGCGCAGGTCGGAGATATAACAGATGTGGTCGCCTTCCCTGTTCTTGTCAACGTATTCATAATTCATCTTTTTGCCGGTGGCCTTTTCCGCCAGTTCGAAAGCCTCAAGTATGGAGCACGAGTTCCCGCGCCCGCCGCCCAGGTTATAGACCTCCCCGCTGCGCGGGGCCGCTATGAAGGCCTCTATAAAGCGGGCCACATCCAGCGAGTGGATGTTGTCCCTGACCTGTTTGCCTTTATAGCCGAAAACCCTGTAAAGGCGGCCTTCCAGGTTGGCTTTGACCAGATAACTCAGAAAACCATGCAGTTCCACTCCCGAGTGGTTGGGGCCGGTCAGGCAGCCGCCGCGCAGGCAGCAGGTTTTCATGCCGAAGTAGCGGCCGTACTCCTGGGCCATTATGTCGCCAGCGGCTTTAGAGGCGCCGAAGACGGAGTGCTTGGACTGGTCTATGGTGAAACTTTCAGGTATGCCGTGCGCGAAAGCCGGGTCGTCGTAATCCCAGCGCTGGGGCAGTTCCTTCAGCTTAATGCGGTTCGGGGCGTCGCCGTAAACCTTGTTGGTCGACATATGCACAAAAGGGGCATTGACCGCGTGGCGCCGCGCCGCTTCCAGCATATTGAGCGTTCCTACGGCGTTGACGTCGAAATCGTCGAAGGGCCTGGCGGCGGCCAGGTCATGGCTGGGCTGGGCGGCCGAGTGGACTATGGCCTCCGGCTTCAGCTCCTCTACCAGCGCCAGCACGGCCGCCCTGTCCCGCAGGTCGGTCCCGTGGTGCCGGAAATTCGGATATTTCGCCTTAAGCTCTTCGCGCCGCCAGGAGGTGTCCCCGCCGGGCCCGAAGAAATCGGCGCGCATGTTGTTGTCTATCCCTGTCACGTCGTGGCCCTTTTCGGCGAAATAGGCGGCGACTTCGCCGCCGATAAGACCGCTTGAGCCGGTAACGAGAATTTTCATGTGATATCCTTTTCGCGAAAAGTGAGGCGCCGCAGCGTCTTTTCCCCGTGTTAAAAGACCAATTATACTAAATAAGACCGGCCGTCATTATCCGGCGCGACCGGCCGGCGCCGGGGCCTGACCGCGGTCCCCGGCTCTTTTGGAAAACATAAATATAATTCGGGATAAAGAACATGCCTGGAACCTTGCCGCGCAGGCGGAACCTGAAAAATGAGAAGGAGGCTTCAAAATCTTTTATTTTGCTGTAGCCGTATTTCCGCGCGGCCGCTCTAAAATCCCCGCCGGCAAGCCCCGCGGCTTCCTGGTCCGTAATTATTATGTAGTCGGGCCGCAGGCTGCCCAGTTTGTCGCAGGCGACGTCCGTTCCCCATTTTCCGGACGACAGCCGGACATAGGCGTAGTCAGGCAGCCCGGCGTGGTCCGGGTGGCGGTATTTCCGGTCTATAAGGCCGGGGCTGAACCAGGACGGCTCGCGCAGCAGGCCGATGGTGGAGCCGGGTTTTATCTCCGCGGCCATCCATTCGGAGGCGGTGTCCCGGATGTCCTGCACGGACAACAGGCCGAAATAGGCCGTATAGAAAATAAAGGCCTGGACCGCCACCGCGGCCAGCGCGGTGCGGCCGGCCCAGGGCTTCACCCCCCAGGCCCTGGAGAGGGCCGCCGCGGCCAGGATGGCCATGAAGGGCAGCGCCGGCAGTATGCGCCCCGGCGTCGCGCCCTGGCCCGCTTTGAAAAATAACGCTGTCAACATAATGACCCAGGAGAGCAGGAGCATATCGTGCTTCGACCGTCTGACCAGGGCCGCGGTCACGCCCGCCAGGCTGAGGAGGAAGACCGGCAGGCCCATGGCTTCCGTAAGCGAACCGGCCAGGAAAGAGATATGTCCGTAAAAGGAAAGACCGTTGCCCGACGTGGCCACGCGGCTCACCGCGCTCATCCCTTTCATGAAACCGGGGAGATCAAGGAAGGTGTAGGGGGCGCCGATAAAAAAAGCCGACAGCGCGGCGGCGAAAGCCAGGAACAGTTTTCTTTTTCCCGGGGCGGCGCTCATTAAGTGGGCCGGGAACAGCATTATGAACAGCGGGAGCGCGGAAAATCTTGTGGCGGCCGCCAGGCCCGTACTGACGCCGGCCAGGACGTAGTCGCGCAGTTCCCCTTTGTCCACGATATTCTTCATGAAGATGAACGCGAGGACGATCCAGAAGACCCCCGGCACGTTCATTATGATATAGCGGGAGTGGACCACATGCGCCGGCATTATGGCCGTGAAGAACGCCGCCAGCAGCCCTGCAAGGGGCCCGAACATGTTCCTCGCCAGGATGAATACCGCCATCACCGTCAGCAGGCCGTAGAAGACGGAAAGCAGCCTGCCGGCCAGGAAGAGTTTCGCCATTTCCCCTATATGCGAGTAATAAAAATCCTTATCCGGTGTCAGGGTAGCGTATTTTAGCGCTGACAGGACCTTTAACAGGGCGCCGTAGGTATAGATGTTGAACGTGCCCTCGGACAGCGCGTACGGGAGTTTGTCGCTTACCGGATTGAAGTCCAGCTTGGCCGGGTCCATTCCCTGCAGGGCCGTAAGCGCGGTGGACTCGTCGCAGTTGTAGGTGGCGGTGTGGAACCGGTTGGGCAGGCTCCAGGTTACCCAGGAAAGGCGCAGGGCCGCGGCGCAGATAAGGATCAGGGCGAGGGCCGCTCCGGTCCGCAGCCGCCTGCCTTGCGGCAAGGCGCTTTTTGAGTCATCTCCGGTTGACGTCATCTTTTGTCGGGCTTTCTCGCGTACATTATGAGGTTGTCGCCGATATTGGCGTAGAACGTGATATCCGAAAGGCCGAGGGCCTTGATGCCGGCTCCGAGCAGCGCGAAAGGGCGGTCGACGTAGCTGCGCAGGCGTTCGAGGATGAAGCCCAGGTCGCAGACTTTGCCGCTGGCGGCGGAGGTGTACCTGCCCGGTTCAAAGCCGGCGGCCCGCAAAAGCCTGCCGAGGGTGGCCGGGGAAAAGAAGTAAAGGTGTTCCGCCGGGCGCTGCATGCAGGCCCACCTGCCCCCGGTCAGCCGCGCTATGGCGCTGGCCGCGTTCGGGGTCTGGATGACCAGCAGCCCGCCCGGTTTCAATATCCTGAAGGCCTGGCGCAGGTCGGCGCGGGGGTCCGGGAAGTGTTCCAGCACATCCCACATGGTGACGGCGTCGAAATGGCCGTCGGGCAGGGCGGCGTCGGCAAGGGCGCCGGTGAACACGTTCAGCCCGGCGCGGTCCCTCGCGGCGGCCGAAGCGAGGGGGGAAAGTTCCACCCCGCTGGCGTCCCAGCCGCTCTCCCTGGCCGTTTCTATGAAGAAGCCGCTGGCGCAGCCCACGTCCAGGAGGCGGCCTTTCTGTCCGCCGGCCTCCCTCTCGAACCCGGCCATCTTCCTGCGGAACGTGGCCTTGATGTTCTTTTCATCGGCCAGGTAATCGCCGTAGCCGCAGGTCATGGGGTCCGGGCTGCGGTAATAGGCGTCCGAGACGTAGATAGAGGCGATCTCGCCGGGTTCCAGGCGGGGATTGACGTAGAGGAGGCCGCAGTCCCGGCAGCGGACTATGCGGAAACCGTTGACCAGGTATTTTTCGGCGCTTTCACCGCTGCCGCAGACCGCGCAGTTGACGTTCTGGGGCATGGCGTTCAGCGTACCTTGAGAAGGTGGAGGCCGGCGACGACGTGCCGCGCCAGTTCCCCGAAGGAACGGATCCCGGCGGCTTTTTTCAGCACATAGGAAGGCCGCAAATAGAATCTTTTGTACGCCTGCTTGGTCAGATTTTCAAGTTCTTCTCTTGTCAGGTGTTCGTTCCAGAGAGAGGGGGTGAAGTTTTCGTCCGGGTTCTGCGCGTACTTCTGCCAGTAGTCTTCGGAAAAAACTCCCAGCCGGAGCGACTCGTCGTAGAGCTCCGTGGCGGGGAAGGGGGTGGTGATGCTGAACTGGACGAAATCCGGCTTGAGCTCAAGTGCGAAGTCCACGGTCTTTTTTATGTGCTCGCGCGTTTCGCCCGGGGAGCCTATCATGAAATCGGCGAAAGTGGTGATGCCCAGGTCCCGGGTGGTCTTGAAGATAGCGCGGACCCGGTCGAGGTCTATGCCCTTCTTCAGGGTGGCCAGGATCTCCGGGGTGCCCGCCTCCACGCCGTATTGTACGCGCTCGCAGCCTGCCTTCTTCAGGGCGGCCAGCATTTCAGCGTCGACGGTGTCCACGCGGGTGCGGATGTCGAAAAGTATTTTGAGGCCGCGGGCCTCTATGGCGGCGCAGAGCTTGAGCACCCGCTCCTTGCTTATGGCGAAGGTGTCGTCGAAGAAAAAGAATTCCCGTATGCCGAGGGCGACGCACTCCTCCAGTTCCGCGATGATGTTCTCCACCGAGCGCGGGCGCCAGCGCTGCCGGCTGGTGGCGCAGAAGGAGCAGTTGAAGGGGCAGCCCCGGCTGGAGATGAAGGTGGTGACCGGGGCTGTCTTGGCGATGATCGAGGTATACTTCCCGTAGGGCAGGGAGCGGCGGGAGGGGAAGGGCAGTTCGTCGAGGTTCTCGATGGGGTCCGCCTTGGGATTGGTGACCGCGGCCCCCGCTTCCTTAAAGGTAAGCCCTGGAACCTGCCGGAGGTCGCCGCCGGCGGCCAGGGTGTCGGCCAGTTTGAGGAAGGCGGCCTCGCCCTCACCGGAGACGGCGAAGTCCACGTTCTTCTGGGCCACGGTCTCGCGCGGGTAGATGGTCGGGTGGGGGCCGCCGGAACAGACCAAAATGCGCTCGTCCGCGGATTTCACGACGGCGGCGACTTTAAGCGCGTCCATAAGGGCGAAAGTCAGGGTGTAGATGCCCACCAGGTCCGGCTTTATTCTCTCCACCGCCGCCTTGATCTCCGGGTAGCCCATTTCCTCCACCTGGGTGTCCAGGACCGTTACCTCGTGCGAGGAGTGCTTTTCCATGTAGGAGGCGATATAGAGCAGGCCCAGCGGCGGGTAATGGCCGAGCTTCTGGTTTATGAAGTTGGGCACAGAGGTCTTTATCATGCCCTGCTGCGGGGGAAAAATGAGCAGTGTTTTCATGCGCCGGCTCCGGTGAACCTGTTCTTGACCAGTACCTGGATGGATTTAAAGCCGTCCTTCCAGTTTATTTTCTTGCCGTCTCCATAAGTCCTGGGGACGTAGCTTATGGGAACTTCCTTTATTTTTTCGCCTTTCTTCAGGAGTTTCACCGTGAACTCGCAGTCGAAATCGAAGCCCTTGCACTCGAACCGCGTGCCCTTGATGGCGTCCATCCTGAAAACCTTGTAGCAGGTCAGCACATCGGTCATGGCCGTTCCGTAAAGCAGGTTGGTCAGCGTTATTATTATCCTGTTGGCCAGCAGGCTGGCCGCCCTGAATTTCGCCCCGCCAAGGAAGCGGGACCCGAATATCACGCGGGTTTCCCCGGAGACTATGTGTTTGAGCAGGCCGGGGTATTCCTCCGGGCTGACTTCCAGGTCGGCGTCCTGTATCAGGGCGATCTCGCCGGAAGCCCTGTCGAGCCCCTTCCTGACGGCGGCGCCCTTGCCCTCGCGCTTTTCCTCGTAGATGACCGTGGTGCCGGGGAAGTTCTCCTCGAGTTTCAGGTTTTCCCTGGTGCCGTCGGAAGAGGCCCCGTCCACCACTATGATCTCCTTCTCCATCCCGACCTGCACGCCGCGCACCCGGGCTATGATCTCCCGTATGGTCCCGGCTTCGTTATATACCGGTATTATAATGGAAAGCTTCATCCTTTAGCGCCCCAGCCGCGGGTTTCCTGGTTGGCTTCTTCAAGCTGTGAAACCCGTTCTATGCCCAGCCAGTAATCCTTGAACTCGTACTTGCAGACAGGGCGGTTCTCCTTAAGCAGGACCTTTACCAGGTCGGGCATGGTGAAGAACCTGCCCCCGGGGATCCTGCGCGCGGCGGCGGGTGAAACTATGTAGATGCCGGCGGAGACGAGGTGCTTTGTGACGGGTTTTTCGGTAATGCCGGTGATGCGGGTCCCCTCCGCGGAGAGCGTGCCGAAAGGCAGCCTGTCCGCGTATTCCCGGGCGGCAATGGTCAGGTCAGCGCCGCTCTTTTCGTGAAAACGCAGCATCCGGTTGAAGTCGAGGCGCGTCAGTATGTCCCCGTTCATCACCAGGAACGGCTCCCTCAGGCCCTTTATCAGGCGCAGGGGACCTGCCGTGCCGAGCGGTTTCAGTTCGCGTGTGTATTTTATGGCGACGCCGAATTTGCGGCCGTCCCCGAAATAGGCTTCGATGAGTTCCGCGCCGTACCCGAGCGTCAGGGTTATATCCGTGATCTTCAGGGAGCGCAGGCGCCTTATTATATGCTCGAGGATGGGTTTTTCGCCCACCGGGAGCAGGGGTTTCGGTATGGAAAAAGTGAAGGGGCGCAGGCGCGTGCCGGCCCCGCCCGCTATTATTACCGCTTTCATCGCCCCTCCCCTGAAGCGCTATATCTGGTATTTGTCCGGGTCATAGCCTTCGGTGTGTCCCTTGATCCAGTCCACGGTGTGTTTCAGCCCCGTTTCCAGGCTGGTCCTGGGTTCCCACCCTATAAGTTCTTTCGCCTTGGCGTTGTCGCAGAGCAGGCGCATGACCTCGCTGCCCTTGGGCCGCTTGCGGTCGCTGGCGGTGACTATTTTTGTCCTCTTCCCCATGACCTTAAGGATGGCTCCCGCCAGTTCGCCTATGGAAATATCCTTGCCGGTGCCTATGTTTATGACCTCTCCCACCGAACGCGGCGACTCGGCGATTTTTATAAAGCCGTCCACCGTGTCCAGGACATAGTTGAGGTCCCTTCTCGGAGTCAGGGAACCCAGCTTGATGGTCTTTTTCTTCAGGGCCTGTATTATTATCGTCGGGATTATCGCCCTGTCCGACTGCCGCGGGCCGTAGGTGTTGAACGGCCTGATGGTCGCCACCGGCACGCCGAACGTTTTATGGAAGGATTCGGCGATCTTGTCCGCGGCTATCTTGCTGGCGGAGTAAGGCGACTGCGCCTGGAGCGGGTGCAGTTCGTCTATCGGGGTGTAGAGGGCGGACCCGTAAACTTCGGACGTCGAGGTTATCACTATCTTGCTGGCGCCGGCGTCGCGCGCGCCCAGCAGCAGGTTCAGGGTGCCGAGGGCGTTGACCTCGAAGACCTCGCGTGGGTTCACGTAGGAATACGGGATGCCGACCAGCGCGCCAAGATGGAAGACTACGTCTTTACCGCGGAGGAACTTCTTTATCATCTCCGGGTCGCGCAGGTCGCCCGGGATGAGTTCCACCTGCGACAGGACGTTCTTGGGCAGGTGGCGCAGGCAGCCCAGGTCGTTGTACGGGGTGTATTCCAGCAGCGCCGTGACCCGGGCCCCGTCGCGCACGAGTTTTTCGGTAAGGTGGCTCCCTATAAAGCCGCTGCCGCCCGTTATGAACACCTTTTGTTTCTTCCAGTTCATTCTGCCTCCGACGTCGTGCCGCGCGTTTTTAGACCGCCGCTTTGAGAGAATCTTTTACCGCGTCCGTCACGGTACTGATCTGCGCGTCGGTCAGTTCCGGGTACATCGGCAGCGAGAAGACGGTGTCCATCACCGCGTCGCAGACGGGGTTGTCTCCCTTCTTGCCGCCCAGGTGCGCGTAGGCCTCCTGCAGGTGCAGCGCTATCGGGTAGTAGATCTGGTTGGCGATCTGCTGCTCGGTCAGGTGCTTCTGCGCGTTGTCGCGCTTGGCCTTGGTGTCGAAGCGCAGGGTGTAATAATTGAAGGAGTGGCGGGCATTGGCCGGCACCACCGGGGTGACGCAGACGCCCTTGAGGGCCTCGGCATATTTGGCGGCCACGGCATTGCGCATCTCGGTCCATTTCTCCACGTGCTTGAGGCGGACGCCCAGCACGGCGGCCTGCACGGTGTCCAGGCGGGAGTTGAAGCCTTCCATCTCGTGGTGGTAGCGCACCTTGCTGCCGTGGTTGCGCAGCTGCTTGAGCGTCTCGTAGATCTTGTCGTCGTTGGTGGTGACGGCGCCGCCGTCGCCGAAGGCGCCCAGGTTCTTGGCCGGGAAGAAGCTGTAAGTGCCGCAGTGGCCGATGTTGCCGAGGTACTTCCAGTCGCCGCCGGCGGGCTTATACTTGCCGGTGAAGGCCTGCGCGGTGTCCTCGACCACGATGAGGTTATGCTTTTTGGCTATCGCCATGATGGCGTCCATGTCGCAGGGCATGCCGTAGAGGTGCACCGGCACGATGGCGCGGGTCTTCCTGGTGATCTTCTTTTCCACGGACTTCGGGTCCAGGTTGAAGGTCACGGGGTCGATATCGGCGAACACCGGGACGGCGCCGATCTGGCTGATGGTCTCGGAGGTGGCGATGAAAGTGAAAGGCGAGGTGATCACCTCGTCGTCCTTCTTTACGCCGCTGGCGATGAAGGCCATGCGCAGCGCGTCGGTGCCGTTGGCCACGCCTACGGCGTGTTTGGCGCCCAGGTGGGCCGCGAATTCTTTTTCAAATTTGGTAACTTCTTCTCCGAGTATGAAGTTGGCTTTGTTGAAAACAGCTTTTACGGCCGTTTCTATTTCGTCCTTTATGGGGGGATAGCCGGCCAGCATGTCTACCATTGGTACTTTCATAATTTCCTCCGTATGACCGCGTGACTAATAATTACTATTATATAAAAGCGTGACTTGGAAAGCCACGGGGCCGGCTGTCTTGCGCGTTCCTTTTGCCCGCGGGCCCGCTCTTTGTTATAATTCAGATAATGAAAACCACGATAGTCATTCCCTCTTATAACGAGATGCGCACCCTGCCGGCCGTGCTGAAGGTCCTGACCGGGGTGGCTCTGGAAAAGGAGGTGGTAGTGGTCGACGACGGTTCCAGGGACGGCACCCGCGAATGGCTGGATAAGGTGATAGCGGCTAAAGAATTCCCGTATGAGCTTAAGGTCATAAAGCACGGGGCCAACAAGGGCAAGGGCGGCGCTCTGATAACCGGCTTCAACGCCGCCACCGGCGGCATAGTGATAGTGCAGGACGCCGACCTCGAGTATGATCCCAACGATATCCCGGCCATTGTGCGGCCCATCGAGGAAGGCCGCGCCGACGCGGTGTTCGGTTCGCGGATGCTTTCCGGCAGGTCCCAGACCTACAGCCGGCTTTACCTGGCCGGCAACAAGTTCCTCACTTTCCTCGTCGATCTGCTGTTCGGCGCCAAAATGACCGATTCCTATACCTGCTACAAGGCTTTCAGGGCCCCGCTGCTTAAAAAAATGAATTTGGTTTCCACCGGGTTCGAGATAGAGGCGGAGATTTCCTGTAAGACCGCTTTTATGGGGCTGCGCTTCGAGGAATTCCCGATAATTTACGCTTCCCGTTCCAGGCAGGACGGCAAGAAGATAAACTACAAAGACGCCGTAAAGGGCGTGCTTAAGATCCTTGAAATGCGGCTGACGCTGCGGCGCGCGGATTTTAACGGATGAGAGCCCTGATCATCGGCGCGTCCGGCCAGGTCGGGGCAACGCTGACGTCGCTGTGCGTGCGGCGCAAGATAGAGGTTTACGGCACCTCGCGCAAAGGGCAGGGGTTCCTTTACCTGGACCTGGCCGAGCCAGCTTCCATCGCCGCGGCTTTCGAAAAGGCCCGGCCCGAAGCGGTCTTCCTGTGCTCGGCCATGACGCACGTTGACGGCTGCGAGCGCGACCCCGGGCTGGCGGGCCGCATTAACGCCGAGGGGCCCGCGCTGGTGGCGGCTGAGTGCCGCAAGGCCGGGGCGAAACTGGTCTATTTTTCCACCGAGTACGTTTTTGACGGCAAGGACGGGCCTTACGCCGAGGACGCGCCGGTCAACCCGGTAAGCGTTTACGGGCGCACCAAGCTGGACGGCGAGCGGGCCGCCCTGGCGCTGGAGGGGGCGCTGGCCGTGCGCACAACGGTGGTCTACGGGTATAACCCGGCCTCTAAGAATTTTATAATGCAGCTGATCAACAACCAGCGTTCGGGCGCCAAGATGCGGGTGCCTTCCGACCAGTTCTCCAATCCGACCTATGCCCCGGAGCTGGCGGCGGCCGTGCTGGACCTGGCGGCGGCGGACGCCGCCGGGATCTACAATGTGGTCGGGCCCGACTGGCTCAGCCGCTACGATTTCGCCTTGAAGGCCTGCGAGGCGTTCGGTTTTGATCCGTCGTTCATAGAGCCCAAACTGACCGACGAGCTTTGCCAGGCCGCGGCGCGCCCGCTGAAGGCCGGACTTAAAACTGAGAAGCTGGCGGCGAAACTGGGCCGCGGTCTGCCGCCTGCCGGCGACAGTCTGCGCAAGATAGCCGCTATAATAAAACAATATGAGTGATCTGCTGGGTAATTTCCGTCTCTATCTGCTGGCTTTCATCCTGCCGCTGCTGCTGTCGCTCGGGCTGACGCCGCTGCTGCGTATGCTGGCGGTAAGGTTCGGCCATCTGGACAAGCCCACCGACATAAAGACCCACAAAACGCCGACGCCGCTGCTCGGCGGGACGGCCATATTCGCGGCGTTCGCCGTTTCGCTGGTGGCCATGCGCTTTTATACCTCTTTCCCCACCGGGACGCTGCGCGACCTGCGCCTGATCCTGCTGGGCGGCGGCGTGATGTTCGCCCTGGGCTTCATCGACGACATGCGTAAGCCCTACGGCCTGGGCTTCAAGACCAAGTTCGCCGTGCAGTTCGCGGTGGCCATCTTCACCGCCCTCTACGGCATAAGGATACATTTCATCCAGCCGGATTATCTGGGCTTCGCGCTGAGCGTGCTGTGGATAGTCGGGGTTTCCAACGCTTTCAATATCATCGACATCATGGACGGCCTTTCCGCGGGGCAGGCGGCCCTGGCGGCCTTCGGTTTCCTGCTGATAGCTTTCCCTTCGGAATCCATCTACGTCAATTTCGCCTCGGCGTCGCTGGCCGGGGCGGCGCTCGGGTTCCTGCCTTATAACTTTTCAAAGAAGTACAAGATCTTCATGGGGGATTCAGGCAGCCTGCTCTGCGGCTTCGTGCTGGCGGTAGTGGCGCTGGGCACGAGGTACTCCGACGTTAATCCGCTGGGCGTGTACGCCCCGCTCTTCATCCTGGCGGTGCCTATTTACGACACCATCTTCGTTTCTGTGATGCGGCTGAAGCGCGGGCATTCCCCGTTCCTGGGCAGCCGCGATCATTTCGCGCTGCGGCTGGAGAAGCTCGGTTTCTCGCCGAGGCAGGTCGTGCGGCTGGCGTCGCTGGCCACGCTGGCCCTGGTGCTTTTCGCCTGGCTCATGACCCAGGTCCCCGTGGCCTGGGGCGTCCTGATCGTCGCCGTCCTCGGCCTCGAGTTCATCCTCATCGGCCTCGCCATCGCCAAGATCAAAATATAACATCACTCGTCCGTGCGAGGCTGAGCGTCTTTGCCTGAAGACCGCAAGATGCAAAGTCGGTCTTGGCAGGGTATGGGCCCGTCGGGCACGGGGTCGGGACACACCG
>Ga0209212_1000761_pt1 | contig 59489 bp, 52 predicted proteins | sample RifGroC2_FD_183996 | JGI IMG/M metagenome (GOLD analysis project Ga0209212, IMG submission 183996) | Groundwater microbial communities from Rifle, Colorado, USA - Groundwater C2 (SPAdes) (version 2) | ecosystem: Environmental > Aquatic > Deep subsurface > Groundwater | place: Rifle, Colorado...
TTTGTGATATAGAATACACCTTGTTTTTGACACTCATATACTGCCTCCTGTTTTGCTTTATTTGGAGGCTGAAGTGTCAACAAGATTAAGCGTTGAAATATGTTTCAATTATACTAGACGGGACAAGCTTCAGTATCAGGTTTATCCCATCCAGGTCCACGCAGTCGGTGAAGTAGTATTTGCCGTCCGGGCCGGGCAGGCGCAGTCGTCGACAAACTGTCGACAAGTCGACATTACTTTTGGTTCCCCGGCGCTTTTTAACCCGGTACCAGTAATCCCGAGGGTTACTGCTGCCCGTAACTCCCGCTACTATATCGATGACGGAATAGTACCGCTTCCTGTTCCTAGCGGTCTGGCGTATGTTATTGCCGAGAAAAGGATTTTCTTTCATGGAACCTCCTTGTGGGGTAATTCCATGAAACTATCTTGGGATCGGGTTTGCAATGCGTCGCTACAAGGAAGCCAGTATTTTCTTGATCCGCTCAACGCGGGCGGCGGTACCGGCGGGTGCGCGCAGGTTGCCCTCGAGGCTTTCGGTAAATCTATCATCCCGCAGGAATTCATGGAACTGCCCCGCCAGATACTTTTTAACCTTGGTGGGCGCGACCGAAATCTCTTCGGCGATGTGCTCAGAACCATCGAGCACGGTGATTATGTCTTCCATGTCCGGGCTGGTCAGAAAATCTCCATTGCCGCGGTCCTTAAACGCCTCTAGCTTTGAGGCGAGGAAATACGGCAATGAAAAGATGCGGACTTGTTCGCCGCCGGGGAGTTTTACGCTGATGGCTTGCTCGTAGCCGTCGGGATACCAGCTGTTCTTAAAATTCAGCACGGCGCCTTCGGTCGGCATTATGTCGGTGGTAAGACCGCGGTAGCTCCAGCGGCAAATCGGTGCGCCCGTCTCTGTGACATGGCGGAAACCGAGGCGCTCCAGTTCTTGCTCCAGTTTATAGTACTGGCCTCGGGTCAGCACCTGTATCACGCAATCCACATCCTCCGTGGGGCGCACCGTTGCGGCGCCGGGGTCGGTGAGATACAGCGAAACCGTGCTGCCGCCCACAAAGACGACCTTGTCTTTCAGCGGGCCGAGGCCTTTTGCTATGTGGGCCAGCATTTCAAGGCTGTTCATTTGTCGGCCTTCCCGAGGCGGGCTTCAAGTTCGCGGATGGCCAGCGCCTGCTCGCGGGCGCGGCCGGCCCTGACGGCGTCCACTAGCGCCAGCAGTTCATACAGCGCCTTGTCTTTCTCTGCCGCCAGTGGGGCTTTGTCGTAAAGCGGCTCTATGGTTTGTCCGCGTACACGACCGTGCTCATAAGGCCAGACGTACATGTCTTCTGACGACGCTATGATATGTTTTGCCAGCGGCGCGGCGGAATGGGCCGTGGGCAGGCCCCGGACGATCGGCCCCGGCCTGGCCGGAAAGACGTATTTGAGCCCGTGCACAAGGAATTCCAGCAGGGCCGTCTTCATGACCGTTTTTTTTGTCGAGTCTAGGAACCCGACCGTGCGGCAGCGGTTCAACGAGAAGCTAATCTCGGTCTGGGACAGGCCCAGCGCCGCTACCAGGTCGATATGGCGCCACTTCTTGTCGCCCAATGCGACAAGTTTAAGGAGTATGGCAATATCCTGTGCCTTGATTCCGTTAAAGGGTCTCATAGTAATAGCCTAGCAGAAAATATTACATATTGCAATATGCAATATTTGACTAATTTGCCGATAGTCATTTCTGTCCGGCTTGGTTAGTGAAGCTCAAATGCCACGCGCGCCAACGGAGAGGCGCTCATTCGCTCCCGGAGCAGGACGGAGAGATTTTCAGCCTGTTCCCTGTAATGCGCCCGGATTTCCCCCGCGCTTGTCGCGCGGGATATTACCCGGGGAATATCCTGCCGGGCGGTTTCCACCCAGCCGGCTCCATCGGGCGAGAAGAACCGCAGCGTCTTCATATCGAACAGTTCTTCCCCCAGCAACCGCGCCACTTCAAGCGCGTCCGGAAGCGTCCAAAGCCGAACTGCCCCGACCCGCATCCCCTTCGCCAATAATTCGGCTGGCACGAAATAGTCTTCCCAGGGCGCGGCGGCCCGGTCGCGCAGGTCTGACAGAACTGCCTCAACCCCGGGTTTCAATCCGGCGCCGCGCGCGTTGAGCAGCTCCAGCCAGAGATTGTTGCGCAATGTGTGAAAACTAAAGCCAAGCAGCCAAGGCCCGAATTTCCTCCCTATCTTCTCCGAACGCAGCCCGGCCTCTTGCGCCACTACCCAGGCCGCCAGTCCGCTGACCGTGGCCGCCGTCGCGCCGGTGTGCGCCGCCAGCAGCAGGCAGCCCAGGCCGAAAAAAGGCGCGTCTTCTCCCAGGTCGCGGTCCAGTTTTAAGCGCCACGCCAGCAATGAGAGCGCGTCCCTCTGCAATTCCTCCCCGAGGAACATGGCGCTATGCGCCAATGGCGCGATGGTCTGGTTTTCCCCGTCGAAATACCCGTCGTTCTCCAGTTCGCCGGCAATGCGCAGCAGCGCCGCGCAGGAAAAGAGCCGTATCAGATGGTTTTCCCGTAAGGACAGTCCTGCCTTCCAGCGCGGGTCTTCGTGCTCCGGCATGAGCCACTGGGTAAGGTCCAGCACCTCTTTCGGATGCCAGTGAACCGGGGCGGGGACTGCCCCGTTATCACGGATGGGCTTCAACTCCCTGAGATGTTCTTCTGCTTCGTTGCCGTAGTCCGCGCCCGCGATCACTGCCAGCATGCGGTCGTTTATCAACGGGCGCAGGCGGTTAAGGAGAGCCTCCGGGTCCGGTGCGAAGAGGCCCAGCAACTCTTCCGATAAAGGTGTTTTCATTCTCTTATCTTGCGAGACCGTAGATGAAACCTTTCTTGTGCTCTTCTTCGGAATTTATCTCTTCGAGAGCGCGTGTCGCCCGCGACCTGAGGAACTGATCGCCGTCCTCCAGCGCTTTCTTGAGGGCCGGGACGGCGTCTTTGGCCGCGGGGCCAATACGGCCCAGTGTAAAAGCGGCGTCCATGCGGTTGTGGCTTTTCGTGTCCAGCAGTATGGCGATCAAGGCCGGCACGGCGTCTTTAGCCTGCTCTTCCCATGCGGCAAGCGGCATGAAAGCCGCGCCGCTGACAAAGGAATCTTTGTCCTGAAGGGCGGTTACAAGCGCGACAATAGCATCTTTTTTGTTCAGGTCCCGCCGGGACAATTCAGACACCGCTATCATCTTTACGCGGAAATCGCGGTCATTGAGGTGCTCCTTGATCACTCTCCATGGTGGCGGGTCTATGCGCCAGAGGGCTTTCAATATGTTGTAGCGTGCGTCATCGTCGGCGGAGGAAAGGAGGACTTTTAAGCCGGGAAGAGTGTCTTTGGCGGGAGGACCTATGCTTTCCAGCGTGCTGACTGCCCGGGTGCGCAGGCGGGCATCCCCGCTTTTAAGTGCTTCGGCCAGGGCCGGTACGGCCGGCCGGCCTATTCCGCTGAGGGTTTCTATGGCTCCGGATACGCTTAGACCGTCCTCGTAGTGGGCGAGGATATTAACAAGTTGAGCTACCGCAGGTTCGCCTGCCTGCGCAAGAGCACGGGAGACATAACCTCTTACCTCGTCGTTCTTGTCCCCCAGAGAGGCGGCCAGTCCGGCCACGGCCCCGGCCGCCGCCGGACCCAGTTCGGAAAAAGCCCAAGCGGCTTTTTTGCGGAGCTCGCTGTCGGGATCTTTGAGGGATCTTTCCAGGGCCGGGACGGCGGCCTTGGCCTCCTTCCCCAATTTGCCTAAGGCCTCTATTGTTTTCCCTCGTACGGTTTTATCCGTGTCGTCGAGTGCTTTTATCAGCGCCGGAACTGCCTCCTTTGCGACGGCTCCCATCTGTCCCAACGCTGCAGCGGCGTTTTCCCGCACATAGCTGTCGCCGTCGCTGAGTGCCACGGTCAAGGCCGGTATGGCGTCCTTCGCCAGCGTTCCTTTTGTTCCAAGAGCCCAGGCGGCTTTGGCCCGTACTCGGTTGGAACTGTCCTTCAGGGCTTTGATTAGTCCAGGCACGGGAGCTATATCCCAATATCGCCCAAGCAGCCCGGCGGCGTTATCACGCACGCGGCTGTCCGGGTCCTTTAGGAGTTCCATCAGCAGCGGGAGGGTTGGTTGCCTGTTCCGCATTACTAAGGCGGCAACTTCTTTCCGGACGCCGGCATCTGTGGAGTTGTACAAGTCCGCCAATTCGGCAAAGCCGTCCTTCCCAAATGATAAAAGTGTAGCCGCGGCATGCTCCCTGTTTTCCTGGGGACCTTTAAGTATAGCGGCGCGGCATTCTTCTACCGTACCGCAAGGGCGCTCGGCGACACTGAACGCGGCCATCAGCGCTTTGGGTTTTCTTGTCTCCTGGGCTTGGAGCGGCCCTGCGAGCGTCGCGCAAATAACAACGCATATAAATGGCGTATTCTTCATTTTCATCTTAACCGGCAGTCTTGGTGCTTTCCCAAAATCCCCTGTCGCTAAATATTACTATTTGAGGTTTCGAAATGAAAGGTGGCGTTCTTATCTTCTCTTCCCTTCCCCACGGGGGCGACATAAACAAAACAGAAAGCCCGCCAGGGCGAGCGAACAGCGGGTGGGGTGGAGCGCAGCGACACCGTAGTGCAGTGCGGGGCCGCGCAGTGGCCACGCCTGCGACGATATCTCGCGGTCCCCAATAACATCGAAAAATGAAAATGCATATTAAGCGGAGTGAGGCCGGGTTTCTCCCCCGCCTCATGGGGCGACATAATGTAGAATATTCCAATGGCAAACCCATTCTCGGAATCGCTGGTTAAACTGCGCAAAGCCGCCGGTTTCCCCACCGGCTACAGGTTCTTTCATGACAGCGGCGGCCAGCCGGTGCTGAAGATCACCTACCGGAAATACCTCCTGTGGGAGCAGGGCCGGGTGCTGCCGCCTATAGAGGCGCTCACCCGCCTGGCTCCGGCGCTTAAACTGCTGCCTAACAGCGGGGCGCTGGGAGAGCTCGCGGCTTCCTGGCTCAGGACCATGGCCGGGGACGAAACCTACAGGTATATACTGCGGCCCATTATCTCCGTTAAGGATGAGACCGCCGGCCTGCCGCCCATGCATTCAGCCATGGGGCACGCGCTCGGCAGCAAGAAATACCCCGTTACGGTGGCCCAAGCCGCCGCTTCGCTGGAAAGTTTCGACCATCATAAGGCGTTTCTCTTTGTTACCAAGGACGGCGGCGACTGGAGCGCGGAAAGGCTGGGCTCCTGCGCCGGGCTGGCCAGGAAAACGGCTGTCGCCGTCTGCAAGGATTTCCTGGCGGCCGATATATTTAAAAAAGCCAAGGAAGGCGCCTTTTCCTGCCCGCTGGCCGGGGCCTTACTGGAATTCCCCAGGCTCGAACTGCTGCCGCCCGGCTACCCGCAGCGCGCGCACGAGTTCCAGCGCAAGCTGCTAGATGAAGGCCGTATTACATGGCGAAGGTGCGGGTTCATACGGGCCGACCGCGAAGCGCTGACCGGCTTCCTGCCTATCATAGATACCAGCGTGCTGACGGCCCACGCTTATGAGAGCCCCGAGGGCAAAGCCTTGTTCGCGGTGGAGGGCCGCCTGGTGAAGTTAAGCGATTTCAAACCCTGAAGCCGCGTAACGCCCCATAGAAAGACCGCCGGTCAGCCCGGCGGTTTTTTTATTGGCTGGTCCCGGGGCGTGGGACTAAAAAGGCTTTTTTGGTATCGTCCGGCGCCATAAACCATCAGGCCTCAAAATTGGCACTTCCGCCTCATGCGGTTTCCCGACGGGAGTTCTATACTATAAGCATAGGGTTCGCGGAAAATTTCGGTCAAGGAGAAAAGAAATGAAAAAGCAAAGCACGATAGCGGCGGCGGTTCTGGCGGTAACGGCGGTCCTGGCGGGCAGCGCCTGCGCGGCGGAGTTCGCGGGCCTGCAGGCCATGGAGGTTTCCGAAGTAACGGCGGTTGTGGCGGAAGTTCCCGCTCCCCCCGTCCCCAAGGCCGCCCTGCGGGCCAACGGGACCCCCATTGACGGCTGGCTGGATGGACGAGCGCACGACCACATGGCGCCCGGCCCCCTGGGTCCTAATTCTAAATATGTCCTCTACTCGACCCTGGTCAAAGATGAAAATACGCTTTACCTCCAGGCCTTCTCTCCGGTACACGGCCTGGACTACCTGGCGGATTTCAGGACTTCCCTGGAATACGCCCTGGCGGATCTCGCCAGCCTGCGCAGCGACAGCGGTTATTCTTACCTCGTCGCTTTCGAGCAGCAGAACTATTCCCCCGCGGCGGCTTCCAGGGTGAACATGCTGGTCGTGGAGTTCGATTCCGGGAAAATGCTGCGGTTCGCTATCGTCCGGGGGGTACCGGCTGGAGATATTAAGGACGGGAAATTCAAAGCCTATGTCCCGTCGGACGCCAAAAACAAGCACTGGTCTCCCTGGATGGCGGAAGTTTCCGCTTCCTCCGTTGCCAAAGCAGCTCCGGACCGCAATACCAGCCCCATTACCAAAGTGGAAAATCCCAAATACGTCTGTCAGACCCACGGCGGCGGGCACGCCGTCGCGTTGAACGGTAACTCGGCCCGCGTCTGGCAGGTAGACGGGGCGGAGGAAGGCGCGCAGGAGGGCTTGGAACTCAACAATGTTGTCCTTACCCGGCACCCCCGTCCCGACCATCTCGACATCGCGGGAACTCTTTCGTTCTACGGCGAAACCATTAAGCTGGACCTGGCTATCAGGACCGACGCAAATAATCCGGGAAATCCGTATATGATCGTTAAGATAAACGGCGAAGAGCAGGAGCCGCCGCTCGAGAAGGTGCCCTGCAAGATTGTCTACTGACGCCACCGGCTAACACCCCGGGTCGGGACCCGGGGGGCCGGAAGCCGGGCGGCCGGCGGCTAAAATCCCCGGAGGGATGATGCTCATGCGTCTTCCTCCGGGGATATTTTTCTTTGGTGTTCTCCCCCGCCCCACGGGGGATCGGCCTACCGCTTCCAAAGACGAACGGGGAGCCGCATAGTGGCCGGCGAGCGGCTTCTCGCGGTATCATCGAGCGATCTAGGCGCTAGATCTATAGAGATTTTTTAGGAACCGATACAAAGCAAGGCGGAATCGTCCCCACAGGTCATCCGAAAGTGAGTATGCAGACTCTCTTGGATGAGGGTGTTGGCCCGCTGCGAAGTTCCGCAGATTTTAAATTTTCCGATTTCTGCATTATTTCCAGTACGAGTCTAAATCTGATGCCAGGTCGGCGAGCGCCTGCTGGTCGGCCTGGCGATAGACCAAGTCTTGAAGATCGGTGCGTTTGTCCAGGGCGTGGCCCAGCCCGTCGTAGAAACGGAAATGCAGGTTGGTTTTTTTCCAGACGAGGTCGTTCATTATCTGGATGGCTTTCGCGTTGTACGCCGGGGCCTGGTTGTCCAATTCTCCCTGGAAAAAGGCGATATCGAATTTAGCGTCCTTAATTATGGCCGCGGACTTTTTGTACAGAGCCTCCTGTCTGCGGTACTCCGGGATTGAAGGGGCATCCAGCAGAATATTGGCGAAATTACCGGCCATGAATTCAGAGCGGTCCAGGGAACCGTTCTTGTTGAGATCCAGAACCGGGAGCTGTCTCGCGAGACTCTTGCTCAAAGGGTCGTCCTTCTTTAATTCCTCCTGGCCTAAGGAGGAATTCCTGTCCAGATCGAGCGCCTCAAAAATATAAAGGGGCCGGTAAACTATTTGCTCGAAAATAGAGATGTCCAGGCTTTGCGCCGTAAAGCCTATAAGCGCCGCGCCGCGTATCCACGGAGTCTTTTCCGCTGCCTGCAAAGCCACCCGGGTGCCCTCGCTGTGGCCGAGGAAATATACCCTGGCTTTAGGGAAAGTCTTGAGGGCGAATTTGGCGAAGGACGCCGCGTCCTCCACGAAATATTTCAAGGGGTTTTCTGTGAACTTAATGAAGCCGGCGGATTTTATGAACGTCGGGTCTTTTTTTGCCGTTTGCTTCCACTGGTGGGACCGTTTATTGTAGCGGATCACGGCGAAGCCTTTCTGTGTAAGAGCGTTGGCGACGTCCACAAAGAACAGGTTCTTCGTTCCCGGGGCGGAAACGGAACTGAGATCCTCGTCCATGTCATGCTGCCCGGAGCCGTGGAGCAGGATAATTACCCTGGAGGGGTCTTTTGCGGCAGGGGTGTCTATGGTGTATTCAAGGCCAAACCCGTCGAAGCTCTTTAAAACTTCGGCGGCCTGCGCGGAAGATGCGGAGACCAGTAAAATTGCAAGGGATGTGATGATCGACGGTTTCATTTTACGGCCTCTTTGTTGAAACTCAATTCTGTTTCGCCGCGAGTTTTTCCAGGTACGCGGCGAACTCCGGGTCCTCCCCCCGCAGCAGGGCGGGCAGCGCGGCCCGGAAATCCTGGCGCCGGCACCAGTCCCGCATGTAGTCCTCCCACGAGGACCAGCGCCGTTCCTGCATCTGGGTCATGCGCTCCTCGTAGAGCAGCAGGTAGGCGCGCTCGAACAGGGAGACCAGCATTTCAAAAATGATGGCCATGCGTTCCCGCTGCTCCGGGGTCAATTCAGCGGTGCTTCCTTCGGCGAACAGGTGCAGGTCGGGGTTGGCCAGCGCTATCTTGAGGAACTCCTGGTAATTGTCCGAGAGCGACTGGTAGACCTCGTCCTCCTCGTTCTCGCGCTCTTTGCGCTGCTCGAAAACGAACACCGCTATGGCGACCGGCAGACCGATCACGGTCACCACGTAGCTCAGCATCTCCCAGGTTTCCAGGTCGAACATGTGTAAAATCCTCCTGCGATGGCCGCCTAGACTTTTTCCTGCGGCCAGGGGCCGGTGCGGGTCTTGGGCCCGCCGGGGTCCGCCCAGGCCGACTGCCCGCCGGCGCTTATGGCGGGAAACAGGTCCACGGTTATCTCTTCGGGATGGAACCAGAGCTTGATCTCCCGCTCTCCCTCTATGGCGTCGGAGGAGACGTGCACCACGTTCTCGAACACGCCCTTGGTGGTCACGCGGCCGAAGCTGCCGCGGATGGAGCGGTAGTCGGCCTCTTCAGGGTTGGTGGCGCCGGCTATGGCGCGGGCTTTGCGTACCGCGTCCTCGCCGGTATAGGCGAAGGCCAGCACGCTGCCCTGTCCCGCGTAGAGCCGGCCGGTTATAAAGTGTATTAGTTCCTCGAAGAAGGGCTTGTCGCGCAGGTGGTGGTAATGCGTGGCGGCAAGCTGGTCAGTCACCTTGGCCAGGCGCGCCCCTACCAGCTTCAGGTCTGTTTCCTCAAAGCGCCGCAGCACGTGGCCGGCAAGGCCCTTGATCATGCCGTCGGGTTTTACGATGAGCAGTATGGATTCGGTCATGCCTGTATTTTACTTTATCCCGCCCCGGTTTGCCCTGGTTTTTATGAGGACTATGTGTATTGTAACGGCCGCGCCTATCAGCGCAAGCCCCGCCGCCGCCAGCAGCGGGCGGAAGTGGCGCAGCTTTGGTTCCTTTATAGTCAAGAAAGGTTCGCTCCCTCCGCCGATTATTGCTTTTTATTCCTGCGGATGTTCCTGAGGCCCAGGATGAGAAAGCCGATCACTACGGCCTTTACAAGGTAGTGGCTCCGCGGGTCCATGAAATCCCTTGTCATCGGCGTAAGGTTGCCGCTGGCCAGATGGGCGGCTATGCCGAGAGGCAGGGCCATATAAACCCAGTTCATGCGCGGCACCTGCCACCCGGCCCGGCGGGCCAAGCCCGACAATAAAGGGCTGAGCAGGAGCATGCCTATGAAAGACGCCGCGAAATCGAAGATCGCGTAGTCGGCTACCTTGAACTGTCTTAAGTGGGTTATGGACATAAAGTGACGGCGGCCCGCGGCAGGGTGAAATAGAAAGTGGCGCCCTGGCCGGGAACGGCTTGCGCCCATACTCTGCCGCCGTGGCGGGAGATGATGCGCTTCACCGTAGAGAGGCCAATCCCGGAGCCCTCGAACTCTTCGGCCCGGTGCAGCCGCTGGAACACTACGAAGAGCCTGTCGGCGTAAGCCGGGTCGAAGCCGACCCCGTTATCCCGCACTCCTATTACGTGTTCGTCTTTGGTAGAGGCAAGAAAGATCTCTATCCTGGCGTCGGCCCTGTCGCGCGTATATTTAACCGCGTTGCCGAGCAGGTTCAGGAAAACTTGTTTTATCATTGCCCGGTCGCAGTTAGTCTCCGGCAGTTCCGCCGCCACCCAGGTTATCGCGCGCCCGGCGGTCTCGGCCTGTATTTCCGCGATGGTTTCCTTCAGCAGGTCGGCTAGCCGCACCGGCGCCAATTCCAGGGTTTTCTTTCCCGTGGTGGAAAGCTTCAGCAGGCCGTCCACCAGCAGCGTCATCTGGGTCGCCGCCTTGCTGATGCTCCGCAGGTAGCCGCGGAGTCCCTGCTGCAGCCCCGGGCCCGCCTCTTTGGCCAGCAGCTCGGCGAAGGTGTTGAGCCGGCGCAGCGGGGCTTTCATGTCGTGCGCGGCGGAATAGGAGAAGGCTTCCAGTTCTTTGTTCACCTCGGCCAGCTGTACCGTGCGCTCTTCAACGCGCTTTTCAAGCTCCGCGTTCAGTTTTAAAATTACGGTTTGCGCTTTTTTCCTTTCGGTTATGTCCAGCAGGGTCCCGATAGCGGCCGGCTTTCTCGCATAGGTCGTCTTGGCCCCGTACGCCTCGGCGTAAAATATCTCCCCGGTCTTCTTGATGCAGCGGAAATCATAGTTGACCGACTCTATCTCGCCTACAAGGCGCTTTCTCAGGTTCTCAAGGACCAGCGGCAGGTCTTCCGGAAAGATCACATCCTTAGGGCCCTTTTTGCCCACTAACTCTTCCGCGGTATAACCGAAGAACTCCGACATTGCGGGGTTAACATATTTGAAAACGTTATCCTGTACAAGGTAGATGCCTACCTTTGATTTTTCGGCCAGGGTCTTGAACTTGTCTTCCGATTCCGCGAGCATCTCCTCGGCGTGTTTGCGGGCTGTGACGTCCCGCACGCTTTCGATGGCTCCGTAAGGCTTTCCGTCGCTCCCTATAAGGGGAGAGGCGGTTACCCAGACGTGGGCGCCTTTGCCGCGGTTCAGCGAAGGTACGAAGACTTCGGAATAAAGAGTTCCGTCCGGCGCCCTGTAAACGTAATCATAAGTCTTCTCTATCTTTTCGTTTTCCGCGCCGATAAGGTCTATCAGTATGGGGCGCCGCTCCCCGTACCAGGGGACGCTGTAGGCAAAATCCCCTTTGCCGAGCATTTCGCTCTTGGGAATGCCGGTCATTCGTTCAAGGGCGCGGTTCCACGCGATCACCTTTTTATCTTTGTCTATAACGAAGGTGGCGTCCGGCAGGAAATCCACGATGTCCATCAGCTGCTGGCTGGTGGCCTGCAGTTCGGTCTCGGCCTGCTTAAGCCGGGTTATATCCAGAAAGGCGCCTACTATGCCCGCCGCCTGGTCGTTCTCGTCGCGGAACACGTCCTTGGCGTAGATGACTGGGTGTTCCAGCCCGTCCTTGTCGCGCACCTTGAACTCATAAACCTGCCGGGCGGGATGCGCCATCAGTTCCAGGTCTTTGGCGTGGTAGGTCTTTGCGTGCTCGCCGGGCCAGAGCTCATAAACCGTTTTCCCCCTTATGGCCTCCGACGTCACCCCCATCAGCTCGGTGAACGCGCGGTTGCAGCCCAGATACCGGCCGTCCTTATCCTTATAGAACACGGGAGTGGGAATGGCGGAAAGCAGCGCCGTCATGAACCTGGAGGTTTTCTCGAGGTGCAGATGCGTTCGCGCCAGCGCCGTCTCCCCCCGCTTTCGCCGGTAGATGTTCTGCAGGAGCAGCAGCAGGATCGCGGCCAGGGCGGCGAAAACTATGGCGCTCCACCATACCAGCCCTTTGTGCAGCTGGTAAAAGGAAACCGGCGCGTTGAGGACCAGGCTGCCGGGAGGCAGGGCCGAGGTTGAAATAGCGAAGCGCTCCAGCTGCCGCTGGTCGAACATGTACCTGTTGGGGCTTTGCCTGACTATGGGGAGCTCCCGCGGCTTTGCCCCGTCGAGTAGGCGCAGGGCCAGCTCCCCCGCGGTCTTGCCCTGGTCTACGCCGCTGGTCAGCCTGCCGCCTACTATGCCGCGGCCCAGGTAGAAATCCCAAATGCCGTAAAGCGGGACCTGGGTCTGCCCGGCTATCAGGTTGATGCTCTGTTCGTAATTGTACACCGCGCCGGCGCGGTCCCGGTTGAACGTCATCAGCAAAACAATGTCCCCTTCTGAAAGGGCCGCTGTTTTCTCCAGCAATTCCCGCATGGTCAGGTTTTCAAAGAAAACAAAAGAGACCCGGCGGCTGAACCTGGGGACCACCTCGGCGGCAATGATCTTCTTGTTCGCCAGCCCGGTGGTGCTAGAGTCGTTGATGATGACGACGCGCTTTGTGCCGGGGTGCAGCCGGAGGGCCGTCTCAAGAGTGGCCGGGATGTCGAAGGCCTCTATGACGCCGGTGACCAGGTCTTCCCGGCCTTTGAGCTGCGACTCCTGGAAATAGTTGACGCCGCAGAACACTAACGGAGCGCCGCGGAAAAGCGCGCGATTGCGCAGATAAAAGGCGTAGGCGTCGTCGTCCGTGGAGATAACGGCTTTGAGCGGTATGGAAGCGTATTTGGCCTCGAGGAGTGCGGAGAATCTCCTGTCGTAATCTTCGCTCTTTACCGTCTTGCTGTCCAGGTACTCGGTGTGCACCTCAAGCTCGCCGGCGCGGGCCTGCAGCGCCGCCCTGATGCCTTGATCTTCGCTGTCCGTCCACGCGAGGCCTTTATGGTAGGAATGCAGCACCAGGACATGCTTCATGTCCTGGGCAAGCGCCCGCGCTGGCAAAAGCACGGGCAGCAGCAGGAGGAACGCTCCGGCCGCGGCAAAGCGGCGTTTTTCCGCGCAATAGCCAGGCATTTTGTTTTTCTTTCCGACTGAGATCATGACCCGCCGCCCCTGCCGTAATGGTAGCAAAATAGAGGAAGCGGGGATGAGAAAACGTTAGACCAGTTCTTTCAGCAGTTCCATGGCCCGGGGGGTGTCGGTAACGTTCAACAGGAGATGGCCCACGGAGCCTGTGTAGGTGGTCCCGTAAACAGTGGTGATATTAATGCCGTTTTCGCTCAGCAGCGTGGACATCCTGAACAGCATGCCCGGCTTGTCCATAAGTTCCATCAGTATCATCGGCGTCTCAACGGTGGTAAAGCCTTCCTGGGTCAGCACGCTGCTGATCGGGTTCTCGGAGTCCACGGTTATGCGCACTATCCCGGCTTCGTCCGTCAGCTCCGAGGCGATCCCGATAATGTTTATCTCTTTCCTGAAGAAGTGCTCCAGGAATTTGTTCATGGCGCCCGGCGTGTTGGGCAGGAAAACGCTGTATTGCCTTACAAGTTTTATCATAAGTCCTCCAGGAGTCTGACAAGAGCTGCTGCGCGGGCCGGGGCAGGCTTGCTTTTTATTTGCGGCCGGTTACTTCGGCGCCGAACTGGCGCAGGAAAGCCGTCATAAAGCGGTGTCGGCCCGCGGCGGCGCGCCTGCCGCCCGGCGTGTTCATGAGGCCTTTGAGGAGCAGCAGCTTCTCGTGGAAATGGTTCAGGGTCGGGCCGGCCGAGCCGGAGTAGGCTTTTGCGGACTTGTGCAGCACCGGTTTTACCGCCGGGTCGTAGATGTCCCTGCCCTTGGCCCCGCCGTAGGCGAAGGCGCGGGCTATGCCGATGGCGCCTATGGCGTCCAGGCGGTCGGCGTCCTGCATGATGCGGCCTTCCAGGGTGGCGATGCGGTTGCGGACCCGGGCCCCTTTAAAGGACGACTCGGCTATGATAGAGGCGACATGCGCCACCGTGGCCTCGTCCACCTTCAGGCTCCGCAGCCAGGCCGCGGCCTTCTTCGGCCCGGCGGAGGCGTCCCCGCCGTGAAATTTCCAGTCGGCGATGTCGTGCAGCAGGGCCGCCAGCTCTACGACGAACATGTCGGCCCCCGAGCCTTTACCCAGCATCCTGGCGTTGGCCCACACGCGCTCTACGTGCAGCCAGTCGTGCCCGGTGGCCTCGCGCCCCAGGGTTTTGCGCGCGTAGGCCGCGGTCCTGCGGATAATCTCTTTTTGTTCCTTATTCATTCGAGGCCGGAGCGGTCCTATTTTATCAGGGCGTTCACGGCGGCGTCGGCCGCCTTCAGGTAGCCGGCGAAGTTGCCCTGCACGTCCTCCGGGGTCACGGCGTACGGCACGTCGGGGGTGACGCCCAGGTTCTCTATGGGGGCGCCGTTAGGGCGCTCGGCTATGGTGGCGGTGAGGTTGATGGTCTCCACGCCGAGCAGGTTGTTCTCCCGCTTGTAGGGCTTAACCACCCCGCCGGCCCCGGCGGTGCGCGTGCCAAAGATCACGGCGCGCCCGTTGTCCTGCATGATGGCCGGGAAAAAGTCCCCGCCCGAGAAGTCGGCCTCGTTGGTGAGGATCAGCAGCGGCTTGTTGTAGCGCGTTTCCGGGTTGGGTGTTACGGCGGCGATGCCGAACACCGCCAGCGGCGAGGTGATGGTGCGGCCGGCGCTCCACTCTTTTACCGTGTCCGCGTAGAAGGCCGTCCAGTTCTTGAGCAGCTCCAGGCTGACCGGGTAGCCGGCCACGTCGGGGCCCAGGCCTTCCTGCGCGTCCGCCTCGGTCTTGGCGCCGGCGGTCTCCTGGATGAACTTTATGGCCTCGGAGACGTCCGACTGGGTGAGGGAGATGTAGTGCTTGGGCACGGCCAGCGGGCTGTCGGTAAGCATGCCCGCCAGCGCGTAGAGGTAGAGCACTATGCCGCCGGGGTTATTGGTCTCGTCGATGATCAGGGCGTCGGCGCGCTGGCTGAATTCCTTGACCAGCGCCCCGAAGGCCTTGGCCTGGCCGGAGGGGTCGCTCACCCCGTAGGTGGGGATGCGCACGAAACCTATGTTCCTGCCCGTAGAGGGCGACTTGTAGACGTAGGCCCTGAAGGGGCTGTCGGCCGGGGCCGTCCAGACCTTCTCGCCGAAATCCGGCAGGAAGCCGTCCTTGTTGCCTATGCCGAAGGAGGCCTGTTCCCCGCCGGGCGCGGCAGCGGTCTGCACCATCATCATGCCCAGCCAGGACATCGGTATCCGGAGCCCCAGGGCGCCCTTGGAGACGAAAGGCTGCGGGGCTATAAGCTCGGGGGCGTACATCCACTTGAGCGGGTACTGCACCGCCTCTGCCGCCCCGGCCGGCTTTATGCCCAGCGAGACCGGGCCCTGCGGCACGGCGTCGGCGGAGGCGCCGCTGCGGAAGGTGAGCATCATGGCCGACATGGTGGCGTCGGTCTGCGGCACGCCGGCCTGGCCGGCCCGCGCTTCAAGTTCCTTTACCACCTCCTGCACGGGGCGGCCGTAGAAGGAGGTTATCTCGTCGCCGACCTTGAACGGGAAGATGTTCTCGGGGAGGGCTTTGCGGTTGATGCCGGAGATGAAGTAGCGGCCGCCGGCCTGGGTGACGCTGAGCGGCAGGTAGGCCATTTCGGTGGAATGGAACGAGACGGAGACGTGGTAGTCCTTCATGGAGTTCAGCATGGACTTCAGCAGCAGCTGGTAGTCCTTCACGCCGAAGCTCTCGGAAGAGCTCACGGTGTCCCTGGCCCGCTGTATCTCGGCGTCCAGGTCCCAGCCGTACTGGTCTTTCTTCCAGCCGGCGGGCGCGTAGCGGGCGGCTATCATGGCGCGCACGGAGTCCAGGTCGGACAGCATCAGCTGCTTGAGCTGGGCCTGCGTCATCTGCGGCTGGCTGCCCAGGGTGGCCGAGGCCAGGTCCTTGTCGAAGACCCGGCCGTAATCCTCCGGCGAGGCGCCGGCCAGGCTCTCCAGCTCGTCCAGGGGGGCGGCGGAGGCGGCGGGTGATAAAAGCATGAGGCTGCAAAGGGCGGCGAACAGCCCTTTAACGGAATGGTTCATAGTTGGCTCCAGGAATATAAACGGGTTTTCACTGATACTATTATAGCCGCGCGGGGAGCGCGGCGACAGGTACTAAAGGCCTTGAGTTTTCTGGGCCCTATGGTCTGGGGCGGCAGCCTTCTGTGTGCCGGATTATCTGGTTCATCATGCGCACCGCCTCTACGGGGTATTTGCCCGCGGCGGTCTCGGCCGAGAGCATCACGTAGTCGGTGCCGTCCAGCACGGCGTTGGCCACGTCGGAAACCTCGGCGCGGGTGGGAATGGGGTTGGCCGTCATGGTCTCCAGCATCTGCGTGGCGGTGATGACGGGTTTGCCGAGGCGGTTGCACAGGGCGATAATGCGCTTCTGCAGCATGGGCACTTCCCACAGCGGGAACATCACGCCCATGTCGCCGCGGGCCACCATTACGCCGTCGGCGGCCTTAACTATCTCCTCCAGGTTCTTAACGGCTTCGCGGGCCTCTATCTTGGCGATTATCTTGCAGCCCGGCAGGGACGGCTTTACCAGCCGGGCCACGGCTCTCACGTCCTCCCCGGTGCGCACAAAGGACTGGGCTATAAAATCGGGTTTCAGCGTCAGGCCGAAAGCTATGTCGGCCCTGTCCTCGTCAGACAGCAGCGGGAAGTCCAGGCGGGCCAGGGGGATGTTCACTCCCTTGCGCTCCTTCAGGATTCCCCCCGCGGCCACTTCGCAGTCAAGCGAGTCGCGGCCCACGCCCTTCACTTCCAGGGCGATATTGCCGTCGTCGATGTAGACAAAGTGCCCTTTCTTTATAACCTTGAGCGAGCCGAGGTAATCAAAAGGTATCTCACCCGCGCGGCAGGCGCGCCCGGGCTGCACCAGGGCTACGCGCTGGCGTTTCTTAAGTTCCAGCGGCGCGGGCAGGCGTCCTATCCTGATGCGGTTGCCCTTGAGGTCCTGCAGTATGAGGATGTGGCGGCGCAGTTTGCGGTTAAGTTCCCTCACCAGGGCCACGCGGGCGGCGTGGCCGGCGTTGTCGCCGTGGGAAAAATTCAGGCGGACGGCGTCGAGGCCGGCGGCGTAGAGCCGGCGCAGCAGGGCCGGGGAGGAACTGGCCGGGCCGAGGGTGGCGAGGATCCTGGTCCTGGGGCAGCGGGGCGTTTTTATCATGTTCTTATTGTACAAAAACGGTAATAAGGGAACAGCCGCCTAGACGGGGCCCATGGGGAGCTCCACGAAAAGACGGCTGTTCCTGCGTTAGAGAGACAGTTTTTACAGCGCTTTGCAGCGGCGGCGCTTGGAGATCAGGTACTCGCCGTTGCGCTTGTGCATGCGGGCCACCAGCTGGTGGGTGCCGGGCTGGAAGTTGTTCCAGTCGAACCACCAGTAGCCGACCGCGTGCCTGCAGGGCTGCCAGGGCTGGTCGTTGACGGAAATGTCAACGCCGGTGCAGTCGCTGGCGCCGATGCGCACCGAATACTGCCTGGTGGTGACGCTCTCCAGGTTCTTCGGGTAGTCTACGACCACGTATTCGTTGGTGTCAACGATCTTGGTGGCGGGCTTGGTGCTGTTGGTTTTATTGTTCTTTTTCACGGCTAACTTAAGCATTTCGCTTTCCTCCGCTTGTAGGGCTTTGCCGGTGACTCCGGCTTTGCCAACCCGGGCTATCCGCTCGCCCAGAAGGGCCAGGGACTTGTCCAGGGGGTGTTTCAAATGCAGTCTCAGAACGCGCCTGTTCCGTAGATCCATGGCTTCGAAGTCGCCAATGGCTTGCGCTGTTTCCAGCTGCCAGAAAATGTATTTTTCCCCCGAAGCTACTATATCTTTTTCGGCGCCCGCCGTCAAGATGAGCACCAGGGGCCGGCCGGGGCCGCGGCGGCGGATCTCGCCGGAGGAGCGCAGCGCGCCGGTGCCCCGCGCGAGCGGGCACTTGCCGGCGTTGCCCGGGAGGGAGGCACGGAAATTCTCCACTGCCGCCTCTACGCCCGGGGCGTCCGGCAGGCAGGAGACCAGCTGTACCCCGCTGCTGACGGAGCGCGCCAGCGCTTCTTCCAGGGTTCCGGCGCCGGCGGCGGTTTTTAGCGCGGCGGACAGCCAGGCTTCGGCCTCGCTGTCGGCCAGGTCCGGCGGCGCAGGCGGCGCCGCGGGCTTTTGCGCGGGCGCGGCCCGGCGCGCGGCCTCCATGAGCGCCAGGATGCCGTCGTAGGAGCGGGCGAACTTGGCTATGCCGTCGGCCTCCAGCTCCAGCAGGAGGCGCTTGAAATCCACCCCGGCCTTGGCCAGCCCGGCGAAATAGGTGCGGGCGGCGGCCGCGCGGTCCGCCAGGGGCTCCTTGTTTATCCGCCCGGCGGCGAAGTAAGCCTCCAGGGCGTCCTCCGGGGCCGTATTTACGGAGCCCTCCAGCGCCAGCTCCTCCATATAAAGGGAAGGCCGGTAGGCCGGGTCCTTAACGCTGGTGGAGGCCCAGAGTATGCGCTGCGGCGGCATGCCGGAAGCCATATAAGGCTTGGTATAAAAAAGTTCGCGGTACAGCTCGTAGGCGAGCACCGAGTTGGCGATGGCGGCGCGGCCGAGCAGTTCCTTCGGCGCCCCATCCGGCCGCGCCTTCAGGGCGGCGTCCACGGCGGAGTCGATGCGGCTGACGAAGAAGCTGGCCACCGAAGCCACGCCCTCCAGCGGCAGGCGGTTGCGCGAGCGCCAGCTCATGGCCCCGGTATAGGCCTGGGTGACCGCGCGGTAGCGTTCCACGGAGAAGATCAGGGTGAAGTTTACGCTGACGCCTTTCTTCAGCAGGGCTTCGCCGGCGGCCAGGCCTTCCGTCGTGGCCGGGACCTTTATCATCAGGTTGCGGCGGCCTATCTTTTCGAACAGGCGCAGGCCCTCGGCCTCGGTGGCGGCGGCGTTGCGGGCGAGCCGGGGCGAAACTTCCATGCTGACGAAGCCGTCCAGGCAGCCGGAAACCTCGTAGACGGGCTTGAAGATGTCGGCGGCGCGCTGGATGTCCTCCACCGCCAGGGTCTCGAAGATCTTTTCCGCGGGGGCGCCGGCGGCGGCCAGGTCGCGCAGGGGCCCGGCGTAACAGTCCAGGGCCAGGGCTTTCTCAAAGATGGAGGGGTTGGAGGTAAGGCCGCTGACGGCGCGGAAGTCCTTCATACGGGCGATAGTGCCGTCGAGGATCAGGTCGCGGCGCAGGTTGTCCAGCCAGAGGCTCTGGCGGGTGGCGGCTATGTCGGCGGGGGTCAGCATCAATTATTTTTTTCCAGGGCGCTGATCTTGTCCAGGCGGCGCTTATGGCGCTCCTCGTTGCTGAACTCGGCGGAGAGGAAAGCCTTGGCGATCTCGAAGGCGAGCGCCTGGCCGATGATGCGGGCGCCGAGGCAGATCACGTTCATGTCGTCGTGCTCCACGCCCTGGTGGGCGGAGTAGGTGTCGTGGCAGAGCCCGGCGCGGATGCCCTTGAGCTTGTTGGCCGCCACGCAGGCGCCTACGCCGGAGCCGCACACCACTATGGCGCGCCGCGCGGCGCCCGAGGTGACCGCCCGGGCGGCCTTCTCGGCGAAATCGGGGTAGTCCACGGCCCGGTCAGGGGAGTCGGTGCCGAGGTCCGTCACTTCGTGGCCCAGCGTCGCCAGGTGTTTGACGAGCAGAACTTTCAGGGGGTATCCCGCGTGGTCGCTGGCGATGGCTACGTTCATGTTTTTTCCTTGCGCCGTTAAAGGCGTTCCACTTCGGTCTTCAGAGCCCAGCCCTTTATGCCTTCCTTGGGCAGGCCGATCTCGTAATAGATCTCGTCGTCGTAATCCAGGATCTTCACCAGGCGGCCTTCGGGGGCCGAGGCGTAGGTCTTAAAGCTCTCGCCCGGGCCGCTGAGCATGCGCGTCCCCCCCGCCCTGGTGACCACGCCGGCGGCTGTAAAAGTGGAGGACTGCCTGGCGCCCAGCCAGGCCAGCGACAGCAGCAGCAGCGCGCCCAGCGCCAGCGAGGCCCGGCCCGACGCCCGCCCCGGCCCGCTGCCGTCCAGCAGGAAGCCGGCGCCGCCGGTGAGGCAGGCCAGCCAGAAGAACAGGATGGCGGCCGCCTGCAGCTCGCCGTCGGAGAACAGGTAGTAGAGCAGGTGCAGCGCCTTGGGCGCGCCTTCGGGCACCAGGCGCTGGCCGGTCTGGCGCAGGGCGAAGTCCAGGTTGGCCCGGATGTCGCCCGAGCGCGGGTTGAGCGTGAAGGCCTTGGCGTAGTTGAAGACGGCCGGACCCATGCGCCCCAGCCGGAACTGGGCGTTGCCGGCGTTGTACCAGCCCCAGGGGTTGGCCGGCTCTTTCTTGACCACCTTGCGGTAGCCTTCCAGCGCCTCTTCGTAGCGGGCGTTCTTGTAATGGTCGTTGAACTCGGCCATCTCGCTCAGGTCGTAGGCGGAGGCGGCGGCCGGCAGCGCCAGCAGGCAGGCGAGCAGGAGCTTGTTCATCGGAGTTCCTTCTCCAGCAGCTCTATGAGCAGGGAATATTTTCTGGTCAGGTCGCGCGCGCCCTCGGCCTCGGCGGCGGCCGGCGAGAAATGGCGCAGCTCCAGGGCGGACCAGAGGTCCTTGATCTCTTCCAGGGCCCGGGCGCTGGCGCGCGGGAAGCGGGCCTTTATCAGATCGGTGGCCTTCCGGATGGTCAGCGCGCTCACCTTTACGCCGCACTTGTCGGACAGGTAGGCCATGTAGGAGTCGTAAAGGGTGGAGACGGCCTCGTTATGCTTGCCGGCCTTTATCAGGGCTTCCGTCTCTTCGATGTCGCGGGCGGCCTCGCTGCGGGCCCTGCGGAACCTGAACAGCAGCGGGTTGGCGAGCTTGAAGCGGTTCATCCTGGCCAGCAGGAACGACAGGCCCAGCAGGGCCGCGGGGACGGCGTGCGACCAGTAGGGCAGCGTGTTGACCTGGGCGGCCACGAAGGGCAGGGCGTCCCCGCCCTTGCGCTCGCTGACGTAGCGGATGTCGGAGCCGGACTGCGTAACGGCGGAAGCCGCCGCGCTGCCCGGCGTGAAATTGAGGCTCTTGCCGGCCTGGGCGCCTTTCTCCACGGTCAGCGTCACCGGGTCGGTGGCCAGCTCCCTGTAGGCGCCGGCGCGCGGGTCGAAGAAGGCGAATTTCACCGGCGGCACGGTCTTGCGGCCCTCGGCGCGCGGCACCAGGATATAGGTGAAGGTCTTCTTGCCGCTGATCACGTCCCCGTCCTTGCGGATGTCGAGGGAGCTCATCGTGTCGAAGACTTTAAAATCGGCCAGGTCGGGCAGCTTGGGGGCGGTGACGGCTTTCAGGTTGCCGCTGCCGGTGACGGTGACGGAAAAATTAACGGCCTCGCCGGTGCGCGCCTCGGAGCGGTCGGCCGAGGCCAGCACCGAGTAGGTGCCCACCGCCCCGCCGAAAGCGGCCGGGGCCCCCGCGGGCAGCGGCTTGATGTCGATGCTGATGGGGTCGGTGGAGAAATCCCTGCTCTGGCCCTGCGCCCCGCTCCTGGCCATGAACTTCTGGAAGAAGTTGGGGTCGAACGGGTCTATCTGCTCGTCGGTCGGCACCTGGGCGATGACAGTGGCGGACTTGATCTCGGCCGGCCCCGGCGTCAGCGCGAACATGGCCGCCTTGATCTCGCTGTAGGCGTAGCGCACGCCGTTGATGTCGGTCTCGCCGTTGCGCACCGGCGGCAGGTCCTCGGAGATGAGGTTCTTGAAGGCCGGCGGCACGTACTGCGGGTTGGAGGAGAGCGGCACCGAGGTGTAGAACTTTATACTGACGTTGATCTGCTCGCCCGGGTAGGCCGACTTGCGGTCGGTCTCGGCCTTGATGAAGATGGGCACGCGGTCGGCGCCGCCTGCGGCCTGCTTGCGGGCGGCCGGGCGCGCGGGCTGGGCCGGGCGCGACGCGGGCTGCGACGGGGCGGCCAGCGCGGCTTTCGCCTTGGTGACGGTCACCTGCAGCTCGGGCGCTATGGCCTTCTCCTTGCCGTTGAAGACGGAGATGGAGGGGATGGTCTGCGCGCCGATGAAGCGCGGGGTCAGGATATAGGTGAACGAGACCGAGGTGGTGATCTTGCCGTTGATGATGGAGATGCTCTGGCTGCGCCCGGAGGAATAGACGTTGAAATTCTGCATGTTCGGCAGCTTCGGCTCGGGGACGTTGGCCGAGTCCCCGGAGACGGTGACGGTGAGGTAGAGGTTGCCGTCTATCTCCACCGTGCTGCGGTCGGTCTCCGCCGTTACGGCCAGGTACGCCGCTCCCGGGGCGGCCAGCAGCAGCGCCAGCGCCAGGGCGCAGAAAAATTTAAGCGGGCGGGCCGGCATCACCAGTCCTCCAGGCGGTTCTCGGTCTGCGGCTTGCCGGGGGCGCGCCGCGCGGCGTCCTGCTGCTGCGCCGCGGCCTTTTCGCGTTCTTTCATCATTTCCAGTATCTGGCGGCTCTTTTCTTTGGCCTCGTTCTTCTTCCTTTCCTGCTCTTTCTGCTTGTCCTGCTCTTTCTTCTGCTGGTCCTGCTGCTGCTTGTCCTTGCCTTCGCCGCCGGCCTTGTCGTCTTTCTTGTCAGAGCCTTTGTCGTCCTTCTTGTCCTTGTCGTCCTTGCCGCCGCCGCTGCAGGAATTCTTCTTCTTCTGCTCCAGCGCCTTCTGCAGGTTGAACTTGGCGTTCTCGTCGTCGGGGGCCAGGGCCAGCGACTTGCGGTAATTCGCTATCGCGCCGGCCAGGTCGCCGGCCTTAAAGGCGGCGTTGCCGCGGTTATAATGGGCGCGCGCCGCCACCTTGGGGGAGGCCGCGGCCTGCTCAAAGGCCTCGCCGGCCTTGGCGTAATCCTCCATGCGGTAGTAGGCATCTCCCTGGTTGAAGGTTATCCGCTTGTCGGCGGGGGCCTTGGCGGCGGCCCTGGAATAATGTTCGGAGGCCTTGGGCCAGTCGCCCTTCTTGTAGGCGGAGTTGCCCTTGCGCGCCTCGGCCGCCCCCCCCGCCGCCGAGGCGGCGGAGGCCAGCAGCAGCGCGGCCGCGAAGACCGCGGCCCTCCCGCCTGCCTTGCGGGAAAATCTGAATTCCAGCTTGAGCCCCTTCTCCATAAGCAGTAATTCTATCAAAAGGAGGAGCAGGGCCACAGCCAGCGGCCACTGGTAGCGGTTCTTGAAGCTGGCGCGGCCCTTGCCCTTGCTGCCCTCCAGCTCCAGCGCGCCCACGGCGCCGCGCACCTCCTCGGCGGCCGCGTCGGGCCCCGAGTAGCGCAGGAAAGCCGCCCCGGTTTTGCTGGCGATCTTGATGAGGGTGTTCTCGTCCAGGCGGGTCACCACGGTCTTGCCGGCCCGGTCCTTCTTGTACTCCATGGTGTTGCCGGCGGAATCCGTCATGGGCACCAGCTCGCCGTCGGGGCTGCCGATGCCTATGGTGAAGATCTTGAGCTTCTGTTCGGCGGCGGTCTTAAGCGCGGTGTCCAGGCCGGCGGAGTGGTCCTCCCCGTCCGTGATAAGGACCATCACCTTCTGCCCGCCGTAGCGAGACAGCATGTTGAGCACGGTGTCTATGGCGATGGAGAAATCCGTGCCCTGCGACGGCAGCATGCCGGGGGTCATGGACGAGGAGAAATAGGTGATGGCCTCCAGGTCGGTGGTGAGCGGGCACTGCACGTAGGCGTCGCCCGCGAAGGCCACCACGCCTATGCGGTAATCGGCGAACTTCTCGGCGATGGCGCCCAGCAGCAGGCGGGCGTTGGCCAGGCGGTTGGGCTTGAAGTCCCTGGCCCCCATGGACAGCGAGACGTCCACGGCGATGACGATGTTGCCCTTGAGGTCGGTGACGGGAGAAAGCTCCGCCCCCCACTGCGGGCCGGCGGCGGCCAGCGCGGCCAGCCCGACGGCGGTAATGAACAGGATCCCCCGCAGGCGCCTGCGCGCGGCCGGGGCGCCGGAGGTGAGCCGCTCGAAAGAGTCGCCGAAGATCAGGCACGCCGCCGCCTGGCGCGACGCCTCCGCCTTGTAGCGGAACAGCAGCAGCAGCGCGAAGCCGGCGGCCAGCCAGACGAGCGCGAGCGGGTAGCGGAACAGTTCCATCAGGGCACCGTCCTGAAATAGGTCCGTTCCAGCAGGAACAGCAGCGCCAGCAGCAGCAGTGCCGGGACCAGGAAATATTCGTACTTGTCCGAGTAGTCCGTGTAGCTCTTGGCCTCGAATCTGGTGGTCTCCAGGGCGTTTATGCGGGAGTAGATCTTCTCCAGTTCCAGGTAGTTCTTCGCCCGGTAGAACTCGCCGCCGGTCAGGGCGGCTATCTCGCGCAGGGTCGGCTCGTCTAGGTCCTCGTCGATGTAGACTACCGGCTGGGCCGGAAGTCTGGTGGGCACCTGGGCCTGGCCTTTGCCCGCCGTGCCGATGGTGTAGACCTTTATGTCGTAGGCGGCGGCGGTCCGGGCCGCCAGCGCCATGTCGGTCACCAGGCCCACGTTGGAGCGGCCGTCGGTGAGCAGGATGATGACCTTGCTCTTGGCCTTGCTGTCTTTCAGGTGGTTGACCGAGGTGACGATGGCGTCGCCGACCGCCGTGCCGTCGGCGCGCGTCATGCCCATGGAGATGCTGTCTATCAGGTCGAAGACCGACTGGTAGTCCAGGGTGAGCGGGCAGGTGAGCATGGCGAGGCCGCCGAAAACGGTGACGCCGATGCGGTCGTTGGCGCGCTTCTTTACGAAATCCGTCGCGGCCGACTTGGCGGCGTCCAGGCGGTTGTAGGGGGCGAAATCCATGGCGGCCATGCTGAGCGACGTGTCGATGGTCAGCATGATGTCTATGCCTTCCGCCGGCGGCACTTCGCCGCGGCTGGCCTTCTGCGGGCGGGCCAGGGCCAGGATGATGAGCGAGATGGCCAGCACCCTGCCCCAGAAAGGCAGGTAGCGGAAGAGCCGGGAGCGCAGGCTGTCCCGGGGTGGCAGCGGCGCGGTAACCCCGGCCGAATGCAGGCGGCGGTGGCGCTGGGCCCAGGCCAGGCCGGCCAGCACGCCGGCCAGCGGCATCAGCAGCAGGATCCAGGGGTGCTTGAAGAGGTTCACGGTTTGTACCCCGACTGGGACTGGGCCGTGGTCACTACTTTGTCCACCACGGTCCTGGCGTTCTCGGCGGCGCGCGCGAAGTCCCCGAGCAGCTCCAGCAGATTCGCCGCGTCGGCGGCCGCGTCGCCCGGGTGGAGCTTGGCGAATTTAACCAGGTCCGCCTTGTGCAGGAATTCCCTGGCCCGCAGCGTGGTCTTTACGTCGGCGCCGGTGCGCTTGAGCTCCCGGGTCAGGTCGGCGGTGGTCATGAGCTCCGCGTCGATGGCGAACTCTTCTCTGAGGTAGAGGCGCAGCACGTAGGTAAAACCGGTGTAGAGTTCCCGCATCTTGCCGGCGGCGGCCAGCGGGCTGGCGGCGAGCCGCTCCAGGCGCTCCCTGGCGCGCTGGTAGGGCGTGCGCGGGTCCTTCCAGTCCGCGTAGGCCGCTCCGGCGGCGCGGGCCGGGCGGAAGCGGCGGTACAGGAACACGGCCAGCAGGACAGCCAGCAGGCCCGCCAGCAGCCAGAGCCACGGGATATAGCGGAAGGGCGGGTAGATATCCTTGATGTCGCCTTCCGTCTTTTCAAAGATGGGCTTGATGTCGACCAGGAACGGCGGGCTTTTGGCCTGCAGGGAAGGCTTGTCCGCGGCGTAAAGCTCCCAGGTCACCGCCGGAAAGGTGCTCTGCCCGAGGGCGAAGGCCTTGGCCGCTATCTCGAAGGTGTCTATCTTCGCCCCCCCCGCCGCGGCTGAGTTGAGCCGGGAGAAGGAGAGCACCTCGAACTCTTCCCCGCCGGCGGCGGCGGTGTCCGGGCGGATGGAATAATGCGCGGGGTAGGTGGCCTGCAGGTGCAGCTTGAACGGCGCGGCCAGCTTCACTTCGCCTTTAGGCAGCGTCAGCTTGAAAGAGACTTCCTCCGCGGCGGCGGCCGGGAGCGCGAGGAGCAGGAGGGCGAGGGCGGTCTTCATAGCAGCTTGAACCTGCGGCGCTGGCGGAAGAATTTTTCCACCGGCCCGTGCACCGGCAGGGCGGGGTCCACGTCTATCCAGTCGGCGCCGGCGGAGCGCAGCACCGCTTCCATGGAGGCGCGCCGGGCGGCGGCCGCGGCTTCGTACGCGGCGCGGAAGGCGGGGCTGCCCAGGTCGGCGGTGAAGGCCGGCCCCCCCTCCAGCTGGTCCGTGACCAGCAGGGCCTTGGCCTGCGGCAGCGACCGCTCGAAGCGGTCGGTGATCACTACGGGGATCAGGTCGTGGCGGCGGGCGGTGAGGCGCACTTCCTTGGTGTAATCCGGCGCGATGAAGTCCGAGATCAGGATGACGATGCCGCTGTGCTTCATCACGCGGTTGGCCATGCGCAGCGCCATCGCCACGTCGGTGCCGCGGCTTTTGGGCTGGTAGGCCAGCAGTTCGCGGATGATGCGCAGGCTGTGGTTCTTGCCCTTGCGGGGCGGGATGTAGAGCTCGGGCTTGTCGGAGAACAGCAGCAGGCCGCTCTTGTCCGAGTTCTTGAGCGCCGAGAAGGCGAACATGGCGGCCAGCTCCGCGGCGGCCTCGCTCTTGGGCTTGGCGCCGGAGCCGAAGGCCTGCGAGGCCGAGACGTCGCACATGATCATCAGCGTCAGCTCGCGCTCCTCGATGAAGCGCTTCACGAAAGGCTTGCCCGCCCGGGCGGTGACGTTCCAGTCTATAGAGCGGATGTCGTCGCCCGGCACGTACTCGCGCACTTCGGAGAACTCTATGCCGCGCCCTTTGAACACGCTCTGGTACTGGCCGGCGAAAGTTTCGCTGACCAGGCGGCCGGTCTTGATCTCTATCTGCCGGACCTTTTTTAGTAATTCAGCTGTGTTCATCGGTTTTTTTCCTGTCACGCCGGCGAAAGCCGGCGTCCAGGCATCAGTACTGGATCCCGGCTTCCGCCGGGATGACGGCGTGTCCTTACGGGACTTCCACCGCCTCGAAGATGCTCTTGAGGATATCCTCGGAGCCGATGTTCTCGGCCTCGGCCTCGTAGGTCAGCAGGATGCGGTGGCGCATCACGTCGAAGCCCACGGCCTTGATGTCCTCGGGCGTCACGTAGCCGCGGCCGTTGATGAAGGCGTAGGCCTTGGCGGCCTGGATCATGAAGATGGTGGCGCGCGGGCTGGCGCCGTAGTTGATCCACGGCTTGATCTTGGCCAGGCCGTGCTGCTCCGGCTGGCGCGTGGCGATCACCAGGTCGAGCACGTAGTTCTTTATCTTGTCGTCGACGTAGATCAGGTCCGCGGTCTGGCGGGCTTTGAGCACCTGTTCCACGCTGACCACCTTGCCGGCCGTGGGCAGGGTCTGGCGGGCCATGAGTTCCAGCACTTTGGCCTCTTCCTGCTTGTTGGGGTAGGTGATGTTGACCTTGAGCATGAAGCGGTCCACCTGCGCCTCGGGCAGCGGGTAGGTGCCTTCCTGCTCTATCGGGTTCTGGGTGGCCAGCACCATGAACAGGTCCGGCAGCTTGTAGCTGGAGTCGGAGATGGTGACCTGGCGCTCCTGCATGCCTTCGAGCAGCGCGGCCTGCACCTTGGCGGGCGCGCGGTTTATTTCGTCGGCGAGGATGATGTTGGCGAAGATGGGGCCCTTGCGCACCGAGAAGGTGCTCTCCTTGGGATTGTAGATCAGCGTGCCGGTGATGTCGGCCGGCAGCAGGTCAGGGGTGAACTGGATGCGCTGGAAGGCCGCGGCGATGGTCTGGGCCAGGGTTTTGACGGCCAGGGTTTTGGCCAGGCCGGGCACGCCCTCCACCAGCACGTGGCCGTTGCCTATCAGCCCGACGAGCAGGCCGCTGATGAGGTCCTCCTGCCCTACCACCACCTTGGCCATCTCCTTGCGCAGGTCCTGGATAAAAAGCGCGTCCTGCTGAATTTTCTGGTTCAGTTTGGATATTTCCGAGTCCATGTTGGATCCTTGTTTCTCAGGGGTTTTCCGGCGGTCCTGAGTAACCGCCGGTCTTCCAAGATTTTAAAAAATCCGGAAAAAAATTGTCAAGTCCGGGTTATTCTATGCGGAAGAGCGGCTTGTTCTCCATCTCGCGCAGCTGCTGCTCTTTGTGGGCTTCTATGTCCTGGCGGATGCGGTTGACGGCCTCGAGGGCCTTCAGGCGCACTTCTTCGTCGTAGTCTTCCATGGCGCGGTTGAGCGCGGGGATGGCGTCTTTATTGGAGAAGGTGCCGATGGCCTCGACCGCCTTCAGGCGGGTCTCCCTGTCGTAGTCCTTAAGGGCTTCGCTGAGGAGGGCCAGGCTGAGCTTGCTCTTGTCCTTGGCCAGCATCTGGATGAGCTGCTGCTTTACGGAGATCTCGGTCTCGTTCTCGAAGAGGTTCTTGATCACGCCGGGGGCGCTCTCGTCCTGCAGCTGCCAGAGCAGCTCGGCGGAGGCGAAGCGCACCTTCTCGTTGGAGTCCTGCGTCAGCGAGCGCAGGGTCTTGAGGGTGGCCATGGAGAACTTTATCACGTAGGTCTTCTCCGGCTTCACCGGCAGCCCGGGGTCGGGCAGGGCGATGATCTGGTCTTTCTTGGCCATCTGGGCCATTTCTTTCTGCTTCACCTCGGTCTTGTGCTGGTTGACGAGGTAGTAGATGCCGGCGATGAAAATAAGCAGCAGCAGGAACCATTTCATAGTTTGATCCTCTTGAAAGAAACCTCAAGCCTGCCGGCCTTTACCGAGGCGGAGGCTATTTCGGGGTCGTTCATCTTGCGCCAGCCCGGGCCGCCGTCGGCCGGTTCGCTGGAAAAAACGAGGCGGGACTTTTCCCTGCGCCAGGCGATGCGCCCGTATTCCCAGCCCGGGGTAAGCAGGGCGCCCTTGCCCCCTTCCTTCCTGGGCTGGTAATGGCAGAGCACGGTGAGCGCGCCGGGCGAGGCCAGGAACATGTTGAGGCCGCGGTAGGGCGCGGGGCGGCCGGGGTACTTGCTCCGGCAGGAGATCCAGACGGTGCGGATCTCGTCGAGCGCCATCTCCAGGGCCGCCTCGGGGGAGCCGTAGGCGTCGAGCATCTTCATGACCTGCCAGAACAGGACTTCGGAATCGTTGTCGCCCTTGACCTTGGCGGCGTACTTGCCGAGCAGGCTGCGGATCTCGTCCTTGATAAAAAGCGTGCCGTTGTGCGCGAACAGGCAGCCGCCCGCCGCGAAGGGCTGGGTGTTGGCGCGGCCCAGCAGGCTCGCCCTGGGCAGCCCGGCCGGGTTGGACGCGGCGCGCAGGTGGCCGATCACCACGCCGGAGCGCGACGCCGCCGCGGCCGAAAATTTCTTGCTTTCCAGGCGGGCGGGCCGGGGGCTCTTGACCACCGCGGGCGCGCCGTTAAAAAAGCCGATCCCCCAGCCGTCGTCCTGGAAGCGGCCCTTAACGGCGTCGGCCTGGGCGAGCAGGCTTTTGGGGCCGCCGCACAGCAGATCGGAGCCGTTTTGCGGCCGGGTCGAAAGTATGGCTGTCATCCTGCACATATAGGCATATTTAAACAATTTTTGGCCGGGTATTCAAATACTTCGCAAAGTTTATATATAATGCTTTTACAAGGTTTCCCCGCAAGTCCTGAAAGAGAGGGGCCGCTATTATGGAAAACAACGATTTCGAATTCAAGCCGCTGCCGCAGATCCCGGGCCTGACCGCCCCGCCCGAAGCCGACGTTGACGACGGGCCACGGCCGGAGGGCCCCGTGCCGGCGGGCTTTAACGAACGCTTCGTGGCCTACGTGATAGACGCGCTGCCGTTTGTGATGATGATCTACTGGACGCTCAAGCCGGCCATAAAGTCGGGCCTCGTGTCCCCCTCCTCCGGCGGGGAGCTGAAGTGGAAGCTGGTGTGGGTGGCCGCGTACGTCGTGTACGAGACCGTCTTCTCCAGCGGCGGGCGGGCCACGCTGGGCAAGTGGCTTATGAACATCCGCGTCCGCGCCGCCGACGGCGGGGACCTGTCCGTGGGCAAGGCCTTCATCCGGTCCGTCGCCTATTTCCTCAGCTCGGCCACGCTCAACCTGGGCTATATCCTGGCCCTCTTTACCAACAACAAACGCGCGCTGCACGACCTGGTGGCCGGCAGCCGGGTGGTCAGCATAAAGGAACGCGGCGACGTGGCCGCCGGGCTGGTGCTGGCGGTGTCCTGGGGCCTGATGGCCATCTTCCTGGGCTCCTGGCTCAATAAGACGGTGCTCCGCATCACCCCTTCCGAAAAAAGGCAGATCGTGACCGCCCACCGCACCATCTCCAAGCTGGCCAAGCTGGAGGAGATCTATATGCAGCAGGAGGGCCGCTACACCAACGACCTGAAAAAGCTGGCCGACCTGACCGGCAACGTCGGCGCCGTGCGCGCGGAACTTTACAAGACGCTGGAGCCGAACACGCTGGCCATCGCCTCTAACGGGCGCAGGTTCCAGATAACGGCCAAGGCGCGCAACTGGCGGCATACCGAGGTGCAGGTGTCCTCCAAGGTGGACGCCCCGCCCCCCCGCGAACTGAGGCCCTGAAGCTGCCGCCTCCAAAAGAAAAAGCCCCGCCTGCCGCGGGGCTTTTCTTTTTACGCCGGGGCGGTCAGGCCCTGTTCTTTTCGGAACCGCTCTGGCAGGCCATGCAGTAGCGCGCCGAGGGCAGGGCCTTGATGCGCTTTTTTTCTATGGTCTTCTTGCAGTGCTCGCAGAGGCCGTAGGAACCCTTCTCCATCTTGCGCAGGGCCGCGTCTATGTCGCGCAGCATCTTGCGCTCGTTGTCGGAGAGCTCGAAAAGGATCTCCTTGTCCAGGCTCTGGGTGGCCTGGTCTATGGAGTCGCCGACCTCGGGCTCCAGCATGTCCAGATTTTTCTTGTCCTCTACGTTCTTGGCCAGGTCCACCTTCATCTCGTTGAGCGAGGCGGAGATCTCGGCCAGTTCCTGCCGGGACAGGGGGCCGCCCTGCTGCAGCTTCGCCGGCGCGGCTTTTTTGGCCGGGGCGGTTTTGACCGCGGCTTTTTTGGCCGCGGCTTTTTTGGCCGGGGCTTTTTTAGCGGCGGGCTTTTTGGGAGAGGACTTGGGGGCTGCCTTCTTGGTTTTTTTCATGTTAAACTCCTAGTGCTGCGAAGTGCTGAAAAACATCGGGCGCGCCTCGGTGATCACGGCGCGCGAGGCCTTTATCCTGTCGCGGTAGTACTTCGGCAGGCAGAAGGCCCCGGTTATGGTCTCCCCGTCGGAATAGACAAGCCGGCGCTTCAGCCGGGCGGCCGCCGCCCTGTCCAGCGCCGCCGCCGAGAGCCGCTGCGGCGCCAGGCGGGCGTCGTCGGTGCAGTACAGGAAGGTCCACGGCATATCGTACGAGGGGATGAAAGCGGTATAGCTGCCTACAAAGCGGAAAGCCCGGGTCAGTGTGTTGACCAGCGCGGGGTGCAGGTCGAACTGCAGCGGCGTGCCGGGGCCGGCCTGCACCGTAAAGACGGCGCCGGGGGCCAGTACGCGCTTGAGGCGGCGGTAGAACTCCAGGGTGTAGAGCTGCACGGCGGGGCCGCCCTCTACCGGGCTGGGCAGGTCGGAGTAGACCAGGTCGAACTTAAGGGAGGTGCGCTCCACGTATTTTTTGGCGTCCTGGGCCAGCAGGCGCAGGCGCGGGTCGGCGAAGGCGCCCTTGTGCCAGGAGCCGAGGTGCTTTTTTGCGAAGCGCAGGATATTGTAGTCGATGTCGGCCATCACCACGCGCTGCATGCCGCGGTCGTTGAGGAGCTCCCGGGCGGTGGCGCCTTCCCCCCCGCCGAGGATCAGCGCGTTCCTGGGGGCGGAGTGGGCCAGCAGGGCGGGGGCCACCAGGGATTCGTGGTAGAAGGCCTCGTCGTACTGGCTGGACTGGGTCTCGCCGTCTATCACCAGCACTTTGCCGAAGGTATGGGTCTGTATCAGCGCGGCTTCCTGGAAGGCCGTGGCCGAGGTTTCCAGCACCCGCTCCGAGCGGTGGGCGTGCAGCTCCCCGGGCGTGAAGAACTCCACGAACCAGTCGCCCCCGGGCAGCACGCTGCGCGAGTTCTTTATCCAGTCGAAGACGGGTTTCTTCATTTGGGCAGCAGCCCCCTCTCCATCTTCATCACGCTGAAATGCGTCGCCTTGAAAAGTTTCTTGACCGCCTTGAACGCCTGCCAGGGCCGGGTCTTGTCCCCGCAGGTGTAGAGGTCCACCGAGGCGTAGCGGTGCTCGGGCCAGGTGTGGATGGCGAAATGCGATTCCGCGATGACCACCACCCCGGAAACGCCGTGGGGCTTGAAGAGGTGGAAGATGGAATCTATGATGGTGGCGTCGGCGGCGCGCGCGGCCTTAAGCATGGCGTCCTGCACGCCGGAGACCGACGAGAGGGTTTTGGGACTGCAGCCGTAAAGCTCCAGTATTAAGTGTTGGCCGAGCGCTTTCATTGTATTTTTCCGATTTATCAATTTATATTATTTACCCCCCCCTGTCAACCGCAGGGGGCGGCCTGTGAGCTGGGTGTTTCCCAGGCGGACAATGGGGCCCGCCTGGTAAGACCGCAAAAACGAAAGAGCCGGGCTCGAGACCCGGCTCTTTCTTGGGGCTGTCTGGACCTACTTGAAGGAGATGCCCTTCATCTTGGTGAAGATGGTGCGGTCCCTGCGCTGGAAGATCGGGCTGCGGAACGGGAAGTCGAACGTCAGCGAGATGCGGTGCGTGGTGCCCAGTTCGCCCATCGGCACAAAAGCGTAGTCCAGGCTGAAGAAGTGCAGCGTCGCGCCCAGGCCCATGGAGAAGCCGGTCAGGCCGTCGCGGATCTGCTGCGCGTTCAGGCCGCCGCGCACGCACAGGCGGGTGAGCTCGTTGGGGGCGGTGGCCAGCTCCGCGCCGAACAGCACGTTCGGCCGGTTGCTCTTGGGGAACACCACGTCGGCCGCCACCAGCATGTTGCGGAAAGGGTTAATGGCGCCGCCCAGCTTGAGGGTCAGCGGCAGCGGGTTGGACTCCTCGGCGTACTTCAGGCCGCCGCCCATGTTGGTGGCCGTGACGGCCAGGCGGTAGGGGATGTCGCCGAAGTTGTAGGTCATGATGCCGATGTCGCCGGCGTAGGCCTTGGCCGACTCGACGATGGTGGAGCGGATGTACTTGGCCGACACGCCGATGGACACGTCGATGTCCTTGTCCGAGAACTCGAGCACGGCCTTGCTGTAGGAGAGCGTAAAGACCTGGTCGCGCGGGGTAAAGGCGCCCAGGGTGTTGCCCGACACGTCGGTGCGGTCTATGGAGCCGATGTCCGTCATCAGGATGGAGGCGGCCAGCACCGAGTCGTAATTCAGGCGGTGCGCGTAGGCGGCGTACTGGTAGCTGATGTCCTCCACGTACTGCGCGCGCATGAACACGGCGGAAAGCTTGGGGATCTGCACCAGGCCGGCGGGGTTCCAGTAGATGGCCGAGGCCTCTTCCGCGACGGCCGAATAGGCGCCGCCCATGGCCGCGGCGCGCGCGCCTACGGGCAGGTTAAGGAAGTCCGCCGTGGTGGTGCCGGCCGCCGTCTTGGCGAAATACCGGGGGTCGTCCACCGCACCCGCGGGCAGGGCCGCGGCCAGCAGCAGGGCCGAGGTCAGAACGAGATGTATGGCGGTGTGGTTCTTCATATCATCTCTCCACCGCCAGCTTCAGCACTTTTTTGCCGGCGCTGGAATCTATGACCGCCAGGTAAATGCCGCTGGCTACGAGCTCGCCCGACTTGTTGACGCCCTTCCAGATGATGATGCCGGTGGTGCCGGCCGTGCCGTCCCAGACCTTCTCGCCGGAGAGGGTGTAGATGCGCACCTTGGCGGCCGCCGGGATATTGGCGATGGTGACAAAGCCGTTGCCCCTGTTGGTGTAGAAGGGGTTGGGGTACACCAGCACGTCGGCCAGGCTGGTGGAGGCGTTGCGGACGATGAGCTGGAAGAGGCTGAAATGGTTCAGCGTCGCGGTGATGGTGCGCGGGCCCGTGTCGATGACGGTTTCCAGCGGCAGGCACTGGCCGGACACCGGGTTGTAGCGGGCTATCACCATCCGGTTGCGGTTGGCGTCGATGGCCGCGATGGACTCCGCGCTGTTGTAATAGAGCGTCAGGTTCACCGGGGTCTGCGGCTGCGCGCCGTCCTGCGAGTAGACGGAGACGGTTATCGGCTGTCCCCCCACCAGGTAGCCGCACGGGTTCAGGTTGGAAGACGAGATGGCTATGGCCGTGGGCGACGGGAAGGCGCCGGCCGGGATGTACATGGACACGGCCCTGCCGTTGGGCAGGGTGCCGGTGATGGTGGTCGCCACGGTGGGATCGCTGGTGCCGCCGACCGAGCCGGCCGGGGCGCTCTGGGGGCCGGCCAGGGTGAAGGCCGAGGGCACGGCCTGTATGCGGGCCGTCACCTTGCCGTCGCCGTTGCGCGCGGCCACGTCGAAGTAGTAGGAGGTGCCGGTCAGCAGGCCGGTCAGCTGCACGTAATTTTGCGTGTAGAGGGCCGCGAACGGCACGTAGGTGGTGACGGAGAGCGTGAAGTTCTCCGTAGTGCCGCGCACCTCGTAGATGGTGGTGGAGGAGTTGTCGGCCGTCTCCCATCCCAGCGTAACGCCCGACATGGTGGTGGCCACCGGGATCACGGCCAGCGGGGCGCGGGCCAGGGTGTATTTGGAGCCGAGGTCCAGCGGGGTGCCTTCTGCGCCGGCGCCGTTAAGGGCGGTGATCTGCACGAAGTAGCGCTCGTTGGGCAGCAGCCCCGTGAAGTCCAGGGAGTCGCCGGTGGTGGAGAAAGAGGAGTATTCCACAAAGTCGCTGTGCGTGGACAGCAGCAGCTTGTAGAGGGTGCCCTCCGGGTTGCCGTTGGTTATCCAGTAGGCGGTAAAACTGCCGGTACTGACGTTGGTGAAGACGTTGGGCGTGGCCGGCAGCGGCTGCACCGTAAGGGAGTAGATGGAGCGGGACACGGCCACCGGGCCCCTTACCGTGCCGAACCCCGTAAGGTCCTTGGCCGCGTTAACGGTGACGGTGTGGCTGGTGTTGGCCAGCAGCCCCTGCTGCATGAAGTAGTTGTAGCTGGTGCTGCCGACATAGACCACGTTCTGCGTGCCGGCGGTCACGTCGAAGACCTCGTAGTAGATGCCGGAGCCGTCCACCTCGTCCCAGGACCAGCTGATGGCCGAGCTGCTGACGGCCGTGCCGGTGAGGTTGGTGACCCCGCCCACCGTTACGGTGGAGGTCTGATTGGTGTTGAACGGCGTAAGTATGCCGGCCCCGTTGCTGGCCCTTACCCGGAAGAAGTAGAGCTGGTTGGCCGAGAGCTGGTTGATGGTGGTGAAGGTGCTGGTAAAGTTAACGCTGAAAGGCACCGGCGTGGAGATGGCCAGCGGGTCCGCGAAGTTGTCCGGGGACATGGACAGTTCGTAGGTGGTGGCCGGGGTGTTGTTGTTGGGCTCCCACGACAAGGAGACCCGCTCGAAGCTGGCCGAGGTGACGGTGAGCGTGCTGGGCGTGGCCGCCAGGGTGTAGTAGGTGGCCGACCTGGTGAGCGGGCCGTAGCCGCCCAGGTTATAGGCCGAGATCATAATGGAGGCCTCGGTGTTGGGCCTCAGGCCGGTCTGCGTGTATTCGGCCGGGGAGGTGAAGGAGACGGTGGTGATGAAGATGCTGCTGCTGGCCGAGTAGACCGAGTAGCCCTGGGCAGAAGCGATGTCCACGTTGCTCCAGCTCCAGGTTATGGAGCTGGTGCCGAGGATTTCCGCCTCCGGTGCCGTGGTGGTGCCGGTGGGGCGCGGCACGGTTACCTGCACCGTGTGGCCGGACGAGAACTGGCCGTTGGCGGCCACGCGCACGTGGTACCAGCCGTGGGGCAGGGCGCCTATCTCCGAGGGCGCGGTTATGGTGATGGAGGAAAGCGTGCTCTCCCAGGTGCCCGTGCTGTAGATGCCGCCGTAGTGGGAGTAGATCCTGGTGGAGAGGTCCACCATGAAGCCGCTGGCATTGTCTATCTGCTGCATGTAGACGCGGGGATTGGAATGCGAGGAGTTCATGGGACCGGCGCTGCCGCCGGAAGCCTCGCTGATGCCGTGAAAATTAGTGGTGGCGCTCTGCAGCGTCAACCGGTCCCCCCGGTCGAAGAACACCGTGCCGGTGGAGATAACGGGGTTGCGCTGCGTTTCCGCCTCCAGGCCTTCGGCGTCGGGAGAGTAGGAGAAATAGGCCATGTCGGTGGTGTCGAGGTACTTGGACCCGTCCCAGCCGCCGATGTTGAGGATATAGTTGTCCCGCGTGATCAGGGAGGTGTGGTGGCTGCGGGCCTCGGTGCCGCCCTGGTCCGTGAAGCTCATGAAATCGGGGTCGAAACTTTCGGAGCGGCTCTGGGAGCCGCCGGCGGTTTCGCCGCCGGTGACCATTACCTTGCCGTTGGGCAGCAGCACGGCCCTGTGGCTGGCGCGGTTGTAGGTGAGCAGGATCGGCACAGGCGTGGCGCCCGGGGTCTGCGTGTAGGTCCAGGAGGCGCCGTTGTAGATCTCGCCGGTGAACTGGGCTACCTCGTTATCGGAGCCGCCTATCACCAGCACGCGGCCGTCCCTGAGCAGGGTGGCGGAGTGGCCGTAGCGGTGAGTGTTCAGGTTGGGGCCGGCCGTAAAAGACCTGCCCGAGTAATTGTAGACCTCGCTGCGGAGCACGGCGGCGTAGCCGTTAGTGCCGCCGGTCATAAGCACGTTGCCGTTCTTGAGCAGGGTGGCCGTATGCTGGGCCCGCGGCTCGGTCATCCTGTACGGGGCGGAGTCCCAGCTGGGGTGGCGCTCCCAGTAGGAGGTGGAGGTGATAAAGACTTCGGTGGTGGCGGAGAAGGTGCTCTGCGTGGCGCCGCCGGCCACCAGCACGTTGCCGTCGGGCATCAGGGTGGCGGTGTGGTTCTGGCGCGTCTCGTACATGGGCGTGGTCAGCACCCAGCTCCTGGAAGCAGGGTAGAAGATCTCGGCCGTGTTGACGGCCGAGCTGGACGGCGTGGCGCCGCCGGCCACCAGCACGTTGCCGTTGGGCAGCAGGGTGGCGGTGTGGCGGGTCCTGGCGAAATTCATGCTGGCGGTGGGGGTCCAGGCCTTGGTCTCCGGGTCCATCAGCTCGCAGGTGGCCAGCGGCTTTACGCCGTCCGAGCCGCCGCAGGTAAGGATCTGGCCGTCGAACAGCATGGTGCTGGTATGGAAGGCGCGTTTGGAATTCAGCTTGCTGCCGTCGGCCCAGTCGCCGCTGCCGTCGCCGGAGCCCTTGTAGACGGGGATAAAGATGGAGGCGACTTCGGTGGCGGAGAAGGTCGGGGTGAGACAGGGAACGGACGGAATATCGGGGTCCAGCACGCCGTCTTCGCAGTTGCGGCCGCCTATCATTGCGCTGTCGCCCGCCGGGGTAAGGAGCGCCGTATGGTTGTACACCGGCTCGGCAAGGGTGGGCGAGACGTCGGTATTGTTGAGGGGCTTCCAGGTATTGGCGTTGGGGGTAAAGCCCAGCGCGCTGGAGAAGATCATTTCCCGGACCACGGCGCCGGAGCGCCTGTAGCTGAAGGCCGGCTGCGCGTCGGCGGGGCGTATCTCGTTGGCGGTATAGGTAAACTGCAGCGTGACGTTAAGCAGGCCGCCGGCGGGCAGGTTGGCGGAATTGGCCTGGATAGTGACGCCTTCCTGGAGGTTGCTTATCTCGCCGGTAATGCTGGGGATGGTCACAGAGACCTGGAAAACGCAGGTAGAGTCGCCGCAGGGGAGTACCGGGTTGTCCACGGAGATATTGGCTACGCTGCCGGCGCCGGCTATGGTGATGGCGTAGTTTCCGGCGGGGTCGGTTATGGTGCCGCTCCTGATGGCGGCCGTGCCCCTGATGCCGCGGTAGATCTTGGGCAGGGTGAGGCCCAGGGTGCCGGTTAGGGAGCCGCCGGTGATGTTCTGGGGAGAGTTCGGTTCCGTGGAGTCTATCGGGTTTACCGCGGGGAAGGTCAGCGCGTAGGCCGAGACGTTAAGGGCCGGGTCGGAGCTGCCGTCCGAGCTGAGGTTGGCCGGTTCAAAAACCGCCCAACTTTCGGTATCGCCCTGCGGCACGCGCAGCGTGACGATACTGTCAAAGTCGCCGGGCTCATGCTGGTCGTCTATCAGCGTGCCCACGGGGTAGCCGTCCAGCGTGGCCGTGCTGTTGCCTACGAATAACTCCACGTTCTCCACGGCTATGGCCGGCGCGGTCGGGTCTTCCAGCTTGGCAAAATAGGCGTCGGCGTTCACCAGGCGGCCGGAAACGTCCCTGGCGAACTTGAATTCCAGCGGTATCCGTATGTTCGAAGCGGCGGAGTTTATTGTCGCCTGTCCCGGGGTGGCGGTAGGGACGGTGACGATGAGTACGGCCGGGTCGTCGTCCAGGTTGGGGCTGGCCTCGAACAGCGTGCGCACTATGCCGCCGTAGCCGCCGTGCATGTTCCAGCCGCCGTCGGGCAGCAGCAGGGCGGAGTGCTTGTGCACCCGGTAGGGCGACGTGCCAAAAGTGTTTTCTCCCAGCACCATGCGGCCGCCGTTCTGGTCAAAGAGTTCGGCGCCGTCCAGGTAGCCGTGGCTGCCCCAGTCCTGTACGGCGGCGGCGCTGCCTATCCCCGTGTATCTCCAGGCTTCCGCGTCCGCGGGGGTCCAGCATTCTTCGCCCTCGTCGTTGACGCACCTGTAGGTGTTGGTGGAATTGTAGCCGCCGGAGATCATGATGATGCCGTTGTTGAGCACCGTGGCGGAATGGTCTATCCTGCCCTGCAGCAGGTTGTCCTTGGGGGACCAGGACGAGATCAGCACGTCGTACATCTCGTTCATGGGCTCGTAGATCCAGGCGGTGTTGGCCGCGTTGCGGCGGCGGCCGCCGGTGACGAACACGTTGCCGGACCGGAGCAGCACGGCCGAGTGGCCCATGCGCGAGCTTACCATGGAGACGGCGTCGGCCACGGTATTGTTGACCGGGTCGAAAAGGTCGCAGGTCTCGGTAATATTAGTATTGGCGGCGGCGGTCTGCCCGCCGCAGAGCAGCACCTTGCCGTTATTGGGGCCCTTGGACAGCAGGGTGGCGGTATGTCCCCCCCTGGCCGGGGAAAGCACGGGCGCGCCGGCCGGTACGGCGCAGGTCCTGGCTATCGGGTTGCAGACTTCGATACTGTTAAGAGGGGTGCCGTTGTTAAAGCCGCCGGCTATGAGTATGCGGCCGTCGGACATGAGCGTGGCGGTATGGGAGGACCTGGGCTGGGCCAGCGTGCTGCCCCAGGCGTCGATATTGTTGGTCACCATGTTGTACATCTGCGCGTTGTCGGCGACGATGGGCGTGTTGCCGGCGCCGGAGACGCCGCCGGCTATGAAGATGTTGCCGTCGGGGAGCAGGGTGGTGGAGTGGCTGTGTCTGTCCACCATCTGCGCGCCGGCGTCCGGCAATAGGATTGCCAGCGCCAGCAGGGATAAGGAGAGGACTTTTCTAAAATTCATAATCGCCCGGGTATAGTCTACCAAACGCCTGTTACAGGATTGTTAACAAAAGTTTAAGTGTTGCCTAGTTTACATCCACCAGCGAGTCGCCGGTAGGGGCTTTGGGCTTGCCGGGGGCCAGCCGCTTATTGCCGTCCACCGTGAAGTGGTAAGGGTAGGTGCCGGGCAGGATATAGATCTCGGCCTTCCAGACCCCGTTCTTCTTGGCCATCTTGACGTTCTTCCAGGAGGTGAAGCTGCCGGCTATGGATACCGACTTGGCCTTGGCGTCCTTGTATTCGAAAAGGGTCTTTATGGCGTGCGGCTTTTCGGCGGCCGGGGTCTGGGCGGGGTCTCCGGCCTTCTCCACGGCAGCGGTCTCTTCTTTGGCCGCGGGCGTTGTCTCTTCTTCGTCCTCCTGCGCTACGGGCAGGGGCACCGGGTGCACCTCTATGGTATCGCCGGAGAAATGCAGCGAGACGCGTTCGTAAATGGCGTAGCCGGCATAGGACATGACGGCCAGGCAGACTACCGCCGCCGCCGCCCAGAAAGTCTTGGATTTTGTCATGTTTTAATGAAAGGTGTGTCGATAACTATTCTTAATCTAAAGCGGGTGAAAGGAAGTTCCCATCACCCAAATACTAACCCAGTAAATTCAGAGCGGGTGACAGCGAGCGTTAGCGAGCTTTCCCCTATAAGGAACTATTCCCATCACCACAAAGTTTATAACGTTGCTAAAAACCTACATCAGTAACAAACGCTGCAACCGACGCTGAAATTTGGAGCGGGTGATGGGAATCGAACCCACGTCTAATGCTTGGGAAGCACTCGTTCTACCATTGAACTACACCCGCGTTAAAACTACGCCCCGCTCTCAAGATAAGAATAATACTCGTAAATTCTACTTAAAAGAGTATAAGATTTCAATAATATTATTGTTTCTTTATAAGGTTCAGGAATTCCTGCCGCACTTTGCTGTCGCTCTGGAAGACGCCCAGCATGGAACTGGTGGTGGCGAAGGAGGTTTCGTTCTTCACCCCCCGCATGCTGACGCAGAGGTGTTCGGCCTCCATGACCACCCCCACCCCGCGCGGCTTGAGCACCTTGTAGAGCATGCCGGCGATCTCCCCGGTCAGGCGCTCCTGCACCTGCAGGCGGCGGGCGAAAGCTTCCACCAGGCGCGGGATCTTGGAGAGGCCCACTATGCGGCCGTTGGGGATATAGGCCACGTGGGCCTTGCCGAAGAAGGGCAGCATGTGGTGTTCGCACAGCGAGTAGAAGGCGATGTCCTTTACTATCACCATCTCCTTGTAGTCGGCCTTGAAGAAGGCGCCGTTGAAAACCTTGGTCATGTCGGCGTTATAGCCGGAGGTGATCTCGCGCAGGGCCCGCGCCACGCGCTGCGGGGTTTTTATCAAACCTTCGCGCGCCGGGTCTTCGCCCAGGGCTTCAAGGATCTGCCGGGTGGCCGCTTCAAGGGGGTCTTTCATAGTTACAATTTTACAATACTTGCGGACGCCAAAAAAATCCCCCGCGGGCGCGGGGGATCTTGCGGCGCTCGGCCGGCCTTTTACTTGGAGGCGATGTAGAGCCACTTGCTGGTGGCGTTGAGGCTGCGGGACGCGGCGCCCAGGCCCTTAAGCTCGGCGGCCAGGGCGTCCATGGCCCGCTGCTCGGCCACTATATCGGTGATCTTTTTGCCGCGGACTTTTTTGCCGCCCTTCCTGGAGGCCACGGCGTCGCGCATGGCCGCTTTCTTGTTCTTGGCCGCCAGCCCGGCCACCAGCACGTTGACCTGGCCCACCTTGCGGTTGACCTTGCGGCTGTAGCTCATGATGGTGTTGGTATAGGCGGAAAGCTCCGAGCCGGACTCTATGGACGAGAACTCGGCCTTGTTGAGGGCGGAGATATGGCGGAGGTTGTTGGCGATGGACCGCAGGCTGACGCGCAAGGCGGAGAGGTCCGCCACCGTCAACCGGCTGTTGGCCGTGTCGAGGGTCTCTACGGCTTCGTCGAGGTACTCGTCCTGGCGGACGAGCTTGAACAGGATGTCCTTGAATTCTTTGACTTTGGGGCTCTCTACTTTTATCCCGGAGTCGGCCGGGGTTTTAACGTCGGCGGCGGCGAAAGCGAGGCCCAGCCCCGCGAAGAGTACCAGCCCGGCCGTAAGCGCAAATTTGTTCTTCATGTTTTTCCTCCACCTGCTCGTAATATAGTCTAGCTTTTGGAGGAAACAACGGCACGGGCCTATGGCACTATATATTAAAGATAAAAGGCCTACCTTACAGTAGGCCTTTCGGGCAAGCGGCTGCAGGAGCGGCTACTTCATGCCCTTCAGCGCCCTCAGGGCCTGGTCGCGGGTCTTCACCTTGCCCTCGAACTGCAGCAGCTGCACCTTCTCCAGCAGCTCGCCGATGCGGGGCCCCTCGGTCAGCTTCAGGAGCTTTATCACGTCGTTGCCGTCCACCAGCCTGGCGGTGCGCAGCTTGAGGTTCTTCCTGATGTACACCGACAGCAGCCCGTTGAGCACCTGCATATAGCGCAGGGTCTTCTTGGGAGAATTGTAGGGCAGGCCGGGCTTCAGCGGGGCCGGCGTGTCGTGCAGGCGGCGGCGGAATTTCTTAAGCTGTTCGGCCGAGACGTAGCTGGCGTGGTCCGCCCAGGACAGCACCAGCAGCGGCACCGTGTATTCGCCCATGCTGCGGAAAAAGCGGAACATGGCCCGGTCGGAGATGACATCGTTGGCGGCCAGGTTGCCCGGGCGCAAATGCGTGCCGATGATGGCGGCGACCAGGCGGATCTCGTCGCGCGCAAAGCGCAGGTCCCCCATCACCTTCTCGGTCATCACGGCGCCGAATTCCTCGTGGCCGAAGAAGCGCAGGCGGCCTTTTACCATGGCGGCCTTGGGCGGCTTGGCTATGTCGTGCAGCAGGGCGGCCAGCTTGAACAGGCGCGGGGCGGGGATCAGGGTCGCCACCTTCTTGTTGTCCCGCAGGTAGGCGGCCTGGTTGGCGAAAAGGTGGTCCATGCGTTCCACCACGCGCAGGGTATGGGTCAGCACGCCGCCTTTGCCGTAATAGCCCACGGCGCAGGTCTCCTGGGCCGCCAGGTCCGGGAACACGGCGCACAGCAGGCCGGCCTTGTGCATGAGCGCCAGCCAGAGATGGGACTCGTCGCTTTCAAGCAGGCGCATCAGCTCTTCCCGCACGCGCTCCCGGGCGGGCTTGGCTATCAGCGGGGCGTGTTTCTTTATGGCCTTGAGCACCGGCGCGGGAATGGCGAAATTCAGGCCCGACGCTATGCGGAAGGCGCGCATCAGCCGCACCGGATCCTCGGTGAAGATATCGGCGGCTACCGGCTTTATTTTTTTTGCGGCCAGGTCCTTGAGCCCGCCGAACGGGTCGGTTATGGCGGCGCGCGCGGGTTTAAAAGTGTAGGCGCCGTCGCGGCCCGCCTTAAAGGCGTGGTCCCGCTCCAGCCGGAGGGCCATGGCGTTTATGGTGAAGTCGCGGCGCGCCAGGTCCGCGGCCAGCGTGCCGCCCACGAAGGGCATGATATCCACCTGCAGGCCGGTCTGGCGGCGCGGGCTGAGGCGGTACACCTGGTTCTCCTCGTCGAGCGGAAAGCAGGCGGCGTCCAAGGCGCGGGCCAGCGCGCGCACCCGGGAGGCAAAGTCGGCCGACGGCGGCACGGCCAGGTCTATGTCTTTGAAAGGGCGCTTCAGGACGGCGTCGCGCAGGGCCCCGCCCACAAGCCAGGCTTCGGGGAAAACGCGTAGTATCTTCGGTGTCAGTTCCATCGCTGCCTTACCTGTGCCGCTCCCGCGCTTAGTGCGCCGGGGTCGTGGGCTTATGCGCGGCGCCGGCCGCGGCGGCCCGCTTCTCGAGTTCTTTTTTAAGCAGCTCGCGCTTGAGCACCTTCTGCAGGGTGTTCTTGGGCAGGGAGGAAACTATCTCCACCTCGCGCGGGCGCTTGTAGGCGTCGAAATTGGCTTTTATGAACTGCATGATCTCGCCCTTCTCCAGCTGCACGTCGGGCCTGGCCACGCAGAAGCACTTCATGGTCTCGTTGCCGGAGTTGTCCGGGATGCCGATCACGGCGTTCTCCAGTACCTTGGGATGGGCGTTGATGGTGTGCTCTATCTGCGCCGGGAAGACCTTGAGGCCCTTTACTATGACCATGTCCTTCTTGCGGTCGCGGATGAACAGGAAGCCGTCGGTGTCGAGCACGCCGATGTCGCCGGTCTTCAGCCAGCCGTCGTCCGTGAAAAGTTCGCGGGTGGCGGCCTCGTTGCCGTGGTAGCCGCGGGTGATGTTGGGGCCCATCACGCAGATCTCCCCCTCCTCGCCGTGCTTGAGGTGGTTGCCGTTCTCGTCCATTATCCGGATCTTCACGCCGGGGATGGCCTTGCCCACCGAGCCGTGCTTGCGGCCCTTGGGCGGGTTGATGGTCACCACGGGGCTGGTCTCGGTGAGGCCGTAGCCTTCCAGGATATGCAGGCCGAAAGACTTATGGAAATGCTGCACTATGGTGTGGTTGAGCGGGGCGGCGCCGGACAGGCAGAAGCGCACCTTGCGCAGGCTCCAGAACTTCAGGAAGAACTTCTTGAGGCCGCGGGCCTCCTTGGCCAGCACGCCGTAGATCTGCGGCACGGCGATCATGATGGTGACGCCTTCGCGGCCCATGGCCTGCAGCCAGGGCTTGGGCGGGGTGATGCTCTTGACGATCATGGTCTTGCAGCCCATCAGGATGGGCGCTATCACGTTGCCGGTCCACGAGAAGGTGTGGAACATGGGCAGCAGCGCCATGAAGACGTCCTTCTTGGTGGGGTCGATGACGGAAATGGCCGCCCGGGCGTTCTCGGTCATGTTGTGGTGGGAGAGCAGCACGCCTTTGGGGTGGCCGGTGGTGCCGGAGGTGTAGAGGATGGTGGCCAGGTCGTGCTCGTCGGCCGCGGCTTTCTGGGTCTGGGGGTGGTAATGCGCGTGCTTGAGGTAATGCCAGAAGTCCGTGACGCCGTCCAGGCCGCAGAAGTCGGCCGAGATGATGAACTTGAGCCCCGGGAGGTTCTTTTTTACGCCGATGTAGTTCTTGACGAACTCTTTCTCGGTCACCACGCCCTTGCAGGAGGAGTTCTCCAGGATGTAGGCGATCTCCTCGCCCTTGGAGACCAGGTAGTTTATCGGCACGGCCACCGCGCCCAGCTTGGCCATGGCGAAATAGGAGATTATAAATTCGGGGGAGTTGCGCAGCACTATGGCCGCGCGGTCGCCTTTGCGCAGGCCCAGCTGCCAGAACATGTCGGCGGCGCGGTCCACGGAGAACAGGACCTCGTGCCAGGACATTCTTTTATCCCCGGTCACGTAGGCGGTCTCTTCGGGGCTTCTTTCGGCCGTTCTGGCAAGGCATGAGTACAGGTCTTTAGGTTCGGTCATAGCTAAATTGTAGATAATAAATAGAGCTTATTAAAGACCTTGTAACCAAAATAACGCGGCCGGGAGCTAGTCCCGGCCGCGTTGCTTATGAGGAGTGTGTTTATTCCCGGCCGGCTTCGCGCACCTGGATGTAGCGCTTGGCCAGCAGCAGGCCGATAGGTGTTACCAGGGCCATGCCCCCCACCCACACCCAGATCATCTGGGAATTGCGGGGGCCCTCGGCGGGGCAGTAGGCCGCCAGCAGTATGCCGGAGAGCGGCCCTACCAGGAACTTGGCGAAGAAGTACGGCAGCATGGACAGGGCCATGTAGGAGCCCTCCTGGCCCTTGGGCGCTATGGCGGCCGGGTACTCGTAGAGCCGCGGCGAGTAGAAGGCCTCGCCTATGGAATAGATGAACACGGCCAGGACTATGGCCGGGAACAGCGGATTCAGCGGCTTGCCGGCCAGGTCCAGGTTCAGCCACCAGGCGATGACCGAACCGAGCGGCCCGTCGGCCAGCGGCTGGAACATGTCCGGCGGCACGGCCATCAGGAATACCGAGAGCGCCGCGATGGTAGTGCCGATGATCACCGATTTATAAGCGGTGACCTTCTGCGTCAGGGCGCCCACGATAGGCGCCAGGATGATGACCACTACCGCGTTCAGCGTGCCGAAGAGCTGGCCTATCGGAGCGCCTTCGCCCAGCTCGCGGATGCCGAACTTGGGGAAGGTGTAGTAGAAGTGATAGAGAATGAACCTGACGAACACCACGAAGCCGAAGAAGGCCAGGAAGCGGTAGAACGCCGGCTGCGCCCAGAGGGAGCTGAAGATGCGCCACCAGTCCGCCGCCGCGTCGCGGCAGGAGTACAGGAAGGCGTTCGTAAAAGTCTCGCCCTGGTACTTGGAGACGGCCGGGACTATCTTCACGCCCTCGTCTGTGACCTCCACGCCCTCGCGCATGGCGAACCAGGTCAGGATGAGGTTGGGCAGCGTGCACAGCATGCCCAGCAGGATGATGGTCTGGTAGGAACTGATCTGGATGCCGAGGTAGGGCACGGTGAAGTGGCCGTATTCGCCCAGGCCGCCGCGCACCTTGTCCACCACGTAGCCGGCTATCGCGAAGCCTACGTTCATCATGGAGTAATAGACGGAGAAGGCGATGGAGCGCTGCTTGGTGGTGGTGAAGCGCCGGACCGCGGCCACCATGACTGGCGTCTGCAGCGCTTCGCCGAGGGCCAGCGGGAACAGGCCGAACGGCACCGCTATGTACTGGATGGCGGCGAAGGCCATCACGAAGCGCGCCAGCGCCGCCAGGCCGAAGCCGACGATCAGCGAGCGGCGGATGCCGACGGCGTCTACGAGGGAGCCGACCATCACGGTGAAGGTGGTGAGGATGATGGACCAGCTGGCGATCACGAAGCCGGCGCTGGTGTCGCTGAACTTCAGGTCGGAAGAGAGCCACAGCACCAGCACGGAGTTCACCAGGGCGTAGGCCAGGATGGTCATTATCTTCGTGGCGAAGATGATCCACAGCTCCCTGACGGCGCCCTTGAGCACCATGAACCTGCCTATAAAGGATTCTTCTTTCGTGTCGGTCATTATTAAACCTTCTCCTTAGGGTCCAGCATCTTCTTGTAAAGCTCGTCGAACTGCGGCGCCAGCTTCTTGAAAGCGTCCATCACCTTCGGGTCGAAGTGCTCCGGCCGCATGCGGTCGTCGCCGACGGTAATGATGCGGCAGGCGCCGTCGTGGTCGTAATTGGGCTTGTAGACGCGGGAGTTGCGCAGGGCGTCGTAGCAGTCGCAGATGGCGGTGATGCGGGCCTCAAGCGGTATCTCTTCGCCCTTGAGCCCCTTCGGGTAGCCGGTGCCGTCCCAGCGCTCGTGGTGGCACAGCGCTATGCGCCGGCCGAACTCCAGGTGCGGGTGGTCGCCGATAATGATGGCCCCGAAGACCGTGTGCTGCTTCATCTCCTCCATCTCCTCGGGCGTCAGGCGGCCGGGTTTTTTGAGGATATGGCTGGGGATGTGCACCTTGCCCACGTCGTGCAGCGTGGCCTGGTTGCGGATGGTCTCGATAAAGCGCTCGGACTGGCCCAGCTCGCGCGAGACCAGCGCGGCGTACTCGGCCACGCGCAGGATATGGTTGCCGGTGTCGATGTCGTTAGCCTCGGCCGCGCGCGCCAGCGCCAGGATCAGGTAGTCGAAAGCCCCCTCGAATTCCGCCGTGCGCAGCATGTTGCCGATGCGCAGCAGCAGCTCGGTCTGGTCGTAGGGCTTGGAGAGGAATTCCTCCGCGCCTGACTCCATGCCTTTCATCTTGTTCTCTTTGGAGTCGAGCGAGGTGATCATGATGACCGGGATATGGGAGAGCTGGGGGTCCGCTTTGAGGAGTTTGCAGAGCTCGTGGCCGTTCATGACCGGCATGTTGATGTCGAGCAGCACCAGGTCCACGGGCTTGGCCGCCAGGACGGCCAGGGCCTCGCGGCCGTTGAGGGCCGTCAGCGTCTCGTAGCCGTGCGGCTTAAGCAGGGCCTCCAGGAGGTCCAGGTTGAAATCTTCGTCGTCGACGCAGAGGATGCGGTAGGCGCGTTTCATTAGTATCGATTTTATCTTACTTTCCTCAGTATTACCAGCGCCGCGGCGGCCAGCGTGAAAATAAAAGAGAACGGCGGCAGCAGCCAGCCGTAACTGGTGTAGAAGGTCCCGCCGGGAGCCAGCCGGGCCTCCGCCACCAGCACCCCCTCCCTGCCGCTGGCCAGCGAGGCGCGCACCTGGCCCAGGCTGTCTATGACCTGGGACTCGCCGGAAGAGGCCGCGCGCAGCAGCCACAGGCCGGACTCCACGGCGCGGGCCGCGGACATGTCGGAATGCTGCTGGTGCTGCAGCAGGCTCCATTCCTCCGGGTCCAGCGTCGGGGTTATAAGGACCTCCGCGCCCCCGCGCGTTATCGCCCGCGTGCCGTCCTCGAAGGCGAGGTCATAGCAGATCTGCGGGCCCAGGCGGCCCAGCGGGGTGACGACCGGCTCCGGTTTTTTGTTGGAAGGCAGCCCGGCCTCCACGAACTGCACCGGGTGCATTTTGTGGTAGAGCCCGGCGGTACGCTTGTCCCGGCCCAGCACGAGCGCGTAGTTGCCGCGCTTTACCCCCCTGGCGCGGTTGGCGTCCACGCAGACGCCGATCACGGCTTCGCCTTTGAATTTTTTCAGTTTCCGCGCGAGCAGGGAGACGTGGGCGGGTTCCTGCACCGACGGCATGGTCACCGAGCATTCGGGCCAGACCAGCAGGTCGGCGTCGGCGGCCTCCGGCCGGAGGCTGAGCCTGGCGAGCGTGTTTATGTCGGCGCGCTCGGCCTGTACCAGCGCGGCCTTTATCGGGCGGCCCCCCTCGCTCGCCCCGGAGCTCAGGCGCTGCGCGCCCCAGGCGTAGGCGGCGGCCAGCGCCAGGGCGGCCAGGGCGGCCGGCGCCAGCAGCGGCCGCCGGCGGGGCAGCAGCGTCAGGGCCGCGTTAAAGGCGGCGATAAAGGCCGACAGCCCGTAGACGCCGATAAGGGAGAGCGACTGGAAAACTACGGGGTTATAGGTCTGGGAATAGCCGAGGCCCAGCCAGGGGCATTCGAGCGGCCAGAGCTCGGAGCGGAAATATTCTATGCCGGCCCAGGAGAGCCCGGCGGCCGCGGCCCAGGCCAGGGCGCGCGCGCTGCCCAGGCCGCCCCTGCCGTGCAGCAGGTCCCACAGGGCGCGCAGCAGCCCGGCGTGCAGCGCCAGCCAGAGGGCGAAGACCAGCCAGAAGAGCAGGGCCAGATAATGCACCACGTTGGGCATCCAGGAGAGGGCGAGGATGTAGAAGACCAGGCCGGTGGTGCCGCCGAGGAGGAAAGCCTGTCTCACCCCGGAGGCGACGGTGACCGCGTAGAACAGCGGCACCAGGGCTACCCAGGCCAGGCCGCCCAGGCCGAACGGGGCGAAGGCGCCGGCGAGCAGCAGGCCCGAGACCGCCGCCAGGATGTAGGCCCGGCCTATTTTTTGCTGCATGTGTAGAGCAGGTGGGCGTCGGAGAGGGCCGCGGCGGCCGGCTCGGTGAAGCCGGCCTTCTTGAGCAGCACCTGCATCTCGTCCTCGGAGAGGCGCTCCTTGAGCGGCGGGCCCTTGGGCGTTTCTTTCTTCGCCCATTCTATGACCGACAGGCGGGTGCCGGGCTTTACGGCGGCGCTCAGCGCGGCCAGGAAGGCCTGCTTGTCCTCCACCTCGTGCAGCACGTCGGAGAGCAGCACCAGGGTGTAGTCGGCCTCGGGGATATTGAGCTTGGCGTGGGTGGCCTGCGCGGTCTGGATGTTGAACAGGCCGGTGGCGGCGCTCATGGAGCGCAGGTCCGCCAGCATGACGCCGGAGATGTCCACGGCGTAGACCATGCCCTTCGGGCCGGTCATCTTGGAGGCGGGCACCGAGAAGTAGCCCATGCCGCAGCCGATGTCGAGGATAATGTCGCCGGGCTTTATGCCGGCCTTCACCAGGGTCTCCTCCGGCGGCATTTCGGCGCGGCGCTCGGGGTTGTCCAGCTTGTGCCTTTCGGCGGGGTCGAAGATATGTGTCATAGGTTTGTCCGGCCGCGGTCCTCTAATTCTTTATATTTCCCAGCCTCGTCCAGCCCTCCAGCACTTTAAGGGTGAGGCGGGCGCAGGCGAAGAAATCTTTGAGGTCCAGGTATTCGTGGGTGGTGTGCACGTCGCGCATGCCGGTGGAGAGCACCGGGGCCTTTATGCCGTGGCCGTACATGACGTTGCTGTCGGTGCCGCCGCCGGAGGCGGACGGGATCATCTTAAGGCCCTCCTCCTTCATGGCGGCGGCGATGAGCGGCAGCACGGGGTTGGTTTTGTCTATGCGGAGGTTGGGGAACTTCTGTTCCACCAGGAACTCGTAGCGGGGGGTTATCAGTTTCCCCCCGTCCCGCACCCTTATCTTTTTGACGGCCTTCCTGAGGCAGTCCTCCATGTGGCGGGTCTGCTTCTTTAATTTGGCGGGGTCGTGGGAGCGGGCCTCGCCGGAGAGTTCCACCAGGGGCGGCACGATGTTGATGGCGTTGCCGCCGGAGATGAAGCCGATGTTGGCCGTGGTCTCGCTGTCTATGCGGCCGAGCTTCATGGCGGCGATGGCGCTCGACACCACCTTGATGGCGGAGATGCCTTTTTCCGGAGCGACGCCGGAGTGGGCGGCGGCGCCGTAGACCTTGATGTCCATCTTGTCGGCGGCCGGGGCGCTGGTGATGACGTGCGCGAGGGACTGCTCGTTGTCGAAGATGAGGCCGTAGCGCGAGCGGAGGGCGGCGTAGTCGAGGTATTTGGCGCCCATCAGGGCCATCTCTTCGCTGATGGTGAAGACGGCTTCTATGGGCGGGCGGGGCACTTTGTTCTCGTCGAGGGTCTTGATGACCTCCACGATGATGGCGATGCCGGCCTTGCAGTCGGCGCCGAGCACGGTGGTGCCGTCGGAGGCGATGCGGTCCTTGGTGACCACGGGGCGCACGTTGGCGGCGGGGCCGACGGTGTCCATGTGGGCCGAGAGGAGGAAGGGCGCGGCGGGGGCGGTGCCGGGGAAGCGGGCTACCAGGTTGCCGGTCTCGCCGCCTATCTTGCGGCCGGCGTCGTCGATGGTGACCTCGGCGCCCATGAATTTGAGGAGGATGGAAAGGCGGCGCGCGATGGCGCCTTCTTTGCCCGAGAGCGACGTGATCCTGGCCAGGTCGCAGAACAGCTGCACCATCCGTTTTTCGTTGATAGCCGGTGTCATAGGTCTATTATTTAATTTTTGACCGCGCGTTGACAATGGATATTTACATACAAGATCAAACTTGGTCAGGTCCGGACGGGGCTATCCCCCTCGAACCCTGGAAGATGGAAACCCTTGCGTCGGTTTCCCCCCGCCCTTTCGGAAATTATGGGCGGGGCCCCCCCTTCCGCAAAGGGTTCGAGGGGGATAGCCCCGTCCGGCCCTTCCGGTTATCTTCGCTACGGGATATTCGGTGAACTAACCCAAAGTGATATAATTGGGGCATGACTTTCCAGAAAAAATATTTATTGGTGTTGTTCGCCGCGCTGGCCCTGAGCGGCAGCGCCTGTTCCTCCCCCCGCACCCAGATAGCGCTCAAGAAGGCGCACCTGGTAGAGCACAAGGTCTATTACGTGCCCGCGGACCAGTTCAAGACGGCGCAGTTCGCCCCGCCCCCCGCGGCCGGGTCGCGGGAGCAGGAGGCGGATCTCGCCGCCATCATGGCCTGGCAGAACAAGCGCACCGAGGCGGACTGCGAGAAGGCCAGGGTCACCGCCAAGGCCGAAATAGATTTCCTGTGGGGCAAGGCCAGCCCGTTCCCGGAGCCCGCGCCCGAAGAGTTCAATAAGTTCGTCGAGCGCCTCGCCCTGGACCTGGAGGAGGCCGTGACCAACATGAAGAAGCGCTGGGCGCGCCCCCGCCCGTTCAAGGCTTATCCCGGCCAGGCCGAACCCTGCATAAAGAAGAGCAGCGGCTTCTCCTATCCCAGCGGTCATTCGTCTTTCTCCCGGGTGTTCGCCAACGTGATGGCCGACGTGGTGCCGGCGCGCCGGGAAGAGTTCCTGGCCAGGGCCGACGAGATCGCCCTGGACCGCGTGATCGGCGGCGTGCATTTCCCGACGGACATAGCCGCCGGCAAGGTCTTCGGCGACCTGTATCACGCCGAGCTGCTCAAGTCCGAGGCGTACCGCGCCGACGTGGAGCGGATGAAGGCCCTGCTGCTCAAGTAGGCCCGGCCGGGCAAATAAAAAAACCGGAGGCTGCCCTCCGGTTTTTTTATTGTCGCGGCGGCGTCAGCCTTTTCTGCCCCTGCCGCGTCCGCGGCCCCTGCCCCTCCCCCCGCCGTCCTTGTTCCGGTCTTTTTTCCAGGGCGAGACCTTCCAGCGGTCCGCGCCCCCGGGCTGCTGCTGCCCGCTCCCGCGGGCGGGCTGCGCCTGCTGCGGGCGGCCCTCCAGCGACAGGTCTATCTTGCCGGTAGTGGAGTCTATCGAGGCGATCATCACCTTCACCTTGGTGCCGGGCTTGAGGCCGTTGACGCGCAGCAGCCCTTCGGCGCCGGTGTCCCCGACCATCACAAAAGCCCCGCTTTCGATCACGGAGGTGACCGAGCCTTCCATCACCGTGCCGACCAGGTCCTTCATCAGTTCGGCGCGCATAATGTCCACCGACTTGTGCTCCGCGTCGGAGGCGGCGCGTTCGCGCTCGGAGCAGTGCACCCCGGCCTTCTCCAGCGACAAGGCGCCGTAATTCTCTTTCCTGTCCTCGAGCAGCGCCTTTATCGCCCGGTGCGTCATCAGGTCCGGGTAGCGGCGGATCGGCGAGGTGAAGTGCGAGTAGAAGCGCGTGGCGATGCCGAAGTGGCCCTGCGACACCGGCGAATACACCGCCTGGCGCATGCTGCGCACCATCAGCGAGTTTATCAGGTTGGCCAGCGGGTGGCCCTCGGCCTGGCGCAGCACGTCCTGCAGGCCTTTCTGCACGTTGGCGCCGTGGATGTGCCCGGCGGAAAGCCCGAGCGAGCCCAGCGCCGTAGCGAGCGCCTTGAGCTTGAGCGGGTCGGGCGAGTCGTGCCGGCGGTGCAGGAACTGGCGCTTGGCGTTATTGAGCTCGGTGGCCACCGCCTCGTTGGCGAGCAGCATGAACTCCTCTATCAGCCGGTGGGCCTTCAGGCGCGGGCGCAGCGACACGCCCAGCGGCCGGCCGTGCGGGTCCGCGTTGATCTTGTACTCGGGCAGGTTGAAGTCCAGCGCCCCGCGGGCTACGCGCCTGCGGTAGAGGATGTCGGTAAGCTCGCCCATGCGCTTTACGGCCTCGCCCACGGCCTTCTGCACGTCCGGCACTTTGCCGCCTTCGAGCATGACCTGGATCTCCTCGTAGGTGAAGCGCCGCCAGGACCGGATCACGGTCGAGGCCAGGCGCCGCTTTACCACGTTGCCGGCGCGGTCCAGGTCCATGAAGACGGACATGGTCAGGCGCTCCTGGCGCGGCACCAGGCTGCAGAGGTTGTCGGAGAGGGCCGGCGGCAGCATCGGCACCACCCGGTCGGGCAGGTAGACGCTGGTGGCCCTGGCGTAGGCCTCCTTGTCCAGGGCCGTGCCGGTCTTTACGTAATGGGCCACGTCGGCGATGTGCACGCCCAGGCGCAGCATGCCGCCGGGCAGCGGCTCCAGGGAGACCGCGTCGTCGAAGTCCTTGGCGTCCGCGCCGTCTATGGTGCAGACGGGCAGGTCGAAGAGCTCCTCGCGGCCCTTCCAGGCGGCCGGGTCGAGGCGTATGCCGAAGGCCTCGGCCTGGGCCATGACCTCTTTGGGGAAAACTTCGTTGATGCCGCGGGCGCGCAGGATGGAATCTATGCGGGCGCTGACGTCGGCGGGGTTGCCGAGGATCTCGGTGACGATGCCGGAGGCGGGCTCGCCGCCCTCGGGCCAGCGCTTGACCTCCAGCACGGCGAAGACGCCTTCGGCCGGGGTTATCCCGGGCGCGAAGCCGGACACCAGGGCCGGCGGCGCGGAGCCCTTTTCGGGGAACAGGGCCCAGGCCGTCCTGACGCCCCGGAGCACGCCTACCATGGTGGTATGGGCGCGCTTGATAACTTTTACTATCTCTCCGGCGAGCCGCCCGGTCTTTTCGGGGCGCACCCTCGCCTGTACCCTGTCGCCGTCCATGGCCATGTCCAGGCCGCGGCCGCGCAGGAACGCGTCGCCGGCTCCTTCCGTTTCCGAGAGCAGGAAGGCGAAAGTGCCGTGATGCTGTATTACGCCTTCTACCAGGGCTTCGTGGCCTCCGGAGGCGGCGTGTTTTTCTTGTTTTTTCCAATGTCGTTTCATTATTTTCCTTTTATCTTAAAACTTCGGTGCCGTTGAGTTTCAGGCTTTTCAGGCGCATGTGCGCGCCCTGCGGGTCCCCGCCCGAGAAGCCTCCGATGAAGAGCTTCTGCGACGGGGCTTCGGCGGCGCTCCCGGCGTCCAGCCGGAAGACGGGTACGAAGGTCTTGCGGTTCATGGCGTACGAGACCGAGAAGAAATTGCCGTCGCGCTCGAAGCGCAGGACCTTCAGGTCTTTCGGGAGCGCGAAGGGCCGCGCGCCCGGCAGGCAGAAAACTATCAGGCTGTCGTCGGCGGGCCGGGGCCCGTTCTGGCGCTGGGCTACGATCTTCAGCGTGGCCGAGGCGCTGCCTATGGAGGGCCTGGCCGCGTCGCCGCCCACCCAGACGCCGTAGGAGAAGCGCTTCATAGCGCCTGTCGGGATCTTGAAATCCGCCTCCAGGTCGGCCCGCCACTTGGCCCCGGTCAGCTCCCGGGAGATGATCAGGCCGGGCGCGTAGCCGTCGGACGGCTCGTCGCGGGTGTCGTCCTGGCCGGCGGACAGGCGGTAATACAGCCCGTCGTTGGCGGCCTGGTTGGAGCCGTGGGTGTCGTTCCAGCCGGTCCAGCTTTCCCAGTCGTCCACGGCGTAGGCGCCCTTCTTGAACATCGCGGGGTTTATGCAGCCCGCGGCCAGGACTGCTGCCAGCAGGGGCGCCAGGATGAATAATTTATTGTCGCGCATAGTGTTTCCGTCCGTCATGAGGGTGTAAAGGGGCTTGAGCGGCGCCTACTTCCTGCTGTCGAGCCAGATGGTCACGGGGCCGTCGTTGACGAGCTCCACTTCCATGTCCGCTCCGAACACGCCGGTCTTTACCGGCAGTCCCAGGCCGAGCAGCGCCTGGACGAAAATATTGTAAAGCCGGTCGGCTTCCGCCGGCGCCGCCGCCTCCGTGAAATCCGGCCTGCGCCCCTTGGACGCGTCGCCGTAGAGGGTGAACTGGGAGACTACCAGGACCTCCCCCTTTACGTCGAGCAGGGAGCGGTCGAATTTGCCGGCTTCGTTGGGGAAGATCCTGAGGTTGGCCGTCTTCTCGGCCAGCAGGCCGGCGTCGGCTTCGGTGTCGCCTTTGCCCACGCCCAGCAGGACCACCAGGCCCCGGCCGATAGTATTGTGGACGCTCCCCGTCCGCACGCCCCCGCGTTTGACGCGCTGTATAAGAACACGCATCCTCTAATTATAAATTATTTATCCTCCCTGCCGCTATCGCCGCTTGAATTAGAGCGGAGCCGGTTGTATAATAGGAGTGTTGGGCGCGGGCTGTGTTCCCGCGGAAGGAATAAGCTTATGGTAACCGGACTTGTGCTAGTTAAACTGATGCCTGGTAAAGAGAAGCAGACCCTCTCCAAGCTGAAGGCCCTTAAGAGCGTGGTTCACATGTCGGCCGTTTTCGGCCGCTGGGACCTCGTGCTGGACATGGAGACGGACGACCTCCCCACCCTTTCCAATATCGTGGTGCAGGAAATACGCTGCATACCGGGGGTGCTTACCACCGAGACCCTCGTCACCACGTCGCTCTGACGATGCGCCGGCTGACGGCCCTGCTGCTGCTGGCCCTCTCCGTCCCGGCCGCCGCCCAGATGTACCTGGGGGCGGAGGTCGGGCCGGACGCTTTTTTGCGGGCGGAGGAGGCCAAACCCGACACGTCGGGAGAGGACGCCTTCGCCTGGGCCCTGGGCTCCGAAGTGAGCACGGCCACGCTCTACGCGGTTTTTGAATCCACCGAGCCCGAGCGGGAAATTTTCAAATACCTGAGGGGCGGCATCTACCGGCAGGAACTGGCCGCGCTGCTGCTGCTCTCGGAAAAATCGTCAGTCCCTTTCTCCCGGCTGGCCGCCGAGCTGCCCAAGGCCGGGAGTTTTTCCGGGCTGGCTAAAAAACACAAGGCCGACGCCGTGGCGCTGTTCGACGCCGCCGGCCTGCTTAAAGCCGCCGCCGACCTGCGCCTGCCGCTTTTCCTGGCGGTCTCCACCTCCACTTTTTCGGCCCCGGCCGTTTCTACGGCACCGGCGGCCGCCGTCCCCGATGAAAAGAAATAGCCTCCTGCTCGCCGCCCTCCTGTGCTGCCTGGTCCCGGCCGCGGCGGCGCTGCGGGTGCCCGCCGGCGCCGCCTCCGCCGAGATCACGCTGCCGGACGGCTACCGGGTGGCCGCGGAACTGGCGCTCACGCCGGAGGAGCAGGCGAAAGGCCTGATGTTCAGGCAAACCCTTCCCCCCGGCCGCGGCATGCTTTTTGTTTTTAGCGACTACGCCCCCAGGTCTTTCTGGATGAAGAATACTTTTGTGGACCTGGATATGGTGTTCCTGGACGGCCGGCTGAAGGTGGTGAAGGTCTTTCACCGCGTGCCCCGGTCCGGGGCCGGCCAGCCCGACGCCGAAGTGGCCCGGGCCACCGCCTCCGCCGCCCTCGTCCTGGAGCTGCCCGCCGGCACCGCCAGGGCCCACGGCGTAAAGCCCGGCGCCAGGCTGAAAATAATTTTCCCCAAAAAATAAGGCCGGCCCCGTACCGGGACCGGCCCTCTCGTTCCGCCGCCGCGCAGGCTAGCGGAAGTAGTAGTAATGCTGCACGCGCTCCAGCCCGGCGACCGGGAAGGGCGCGCAGCTTTTTGCCGACACCGGCACCGTCAGCACCAGCTGGTGGTGGTTGTAGTACTCGTCGTAGTCCGCGAGCACCCGGAGCTCTCCTTTCGGCAGGGCCTCCACCGGCTTCTCCAGCACCAGCGGCGGGAACTTGGGCCTGGAGTGCAGCAGCTTGGCGCCGCTGGTCAGGTTCACCGAATGGTACTGGCCGTACCCCGCCGCGCAGAAGCTGCGGTTGGTGGCGGAGTTGGGCACGAAATTAACCGTAACCGCGCAGGACTGGTGCGGGGCCAGCGACTGGCCGGTGCAGCCGTCCGCCACGACCTTGAAGACGCCCGGCAGGCGGGCGGTGTCCAGCTTTATCCTGTGCCAGGTCTCGCCGCCGGTATTGTAGACCCGCAGCACCTCGTCCATGCTGTAGCCCTCCGGCACCAGGTCGAAAGCCAGCCTGTTGGAGTAGCCGGCCGAGCCGTTCCAGTTGTGCCGCCACCACCAGGTGAGGTAGGAGTACTTGGATTCCCCCTTCAGCTCCACGTAGGTCTGGTAGTCCATCGCCCCGTCGTCATTGGAGCCTATGGACAGGCCGCTGTAGTACTCCTTGGCCGCCTTCGGCGAGAAGCGCACTCTGAACGTGCAGCTCTTGCCCGGCGCCAGCCTGGCGGAGGTGCACTTGTCCTTTTCCAGGTAGAACGGGGTCTCGTCGTCCATGTTCTCTATCCTGCCCAGCCGCAGCTCGGCGTCGCCGATGTTCATGATGATGACCAGGCGGGCGCCCGTCTCGTAGTTGTACATCTTGCCGAAGTCCAGCGAGCGGGGCCAGATGAAAGCGACCGGCATGGGTTCGCGCTTTGTCTTTTCGTCCTGCGGGCCGCCGCCTGTGGTGGAGGCCGATTCCGGGGTCTGCGCGTTCTGCGCGGCCGACTGGCCGCCGCCGTGAGAGCCGTAGGCCCCGGCGCTGAGGTCGCGGCCGCCCCCCTGCCCGCCTGAGGCGGAAAAAGAGGAATCTTCAGAGGACGCCTCGCTGCCCTGGGTGAAACGGCCCTGCGGCCCGGCGCCCTGCCGCCCGCTCCGGGCGAGGCCCGAGCCGGAGAACCCGGCCGAAAAAGCGCTCTTCCTGCCGGTCGAAGGCGCTCCGCTCCCGGAGGCCTGCAGGCGCGGCGCGGGCTGCCCGGCGACGCGTATCGTCCCGGCCGCGGCCGCCTGGCCGCCGGCCCCGTTCCTGGCGCCGGGGTTGTAAACGTTGCCGCCCTGCCGCTGCGCTTCCTGCGCCTGGGCCGCGGCCGCCAGCGCTTCCGGGTCGTACTTGACCTCCGCGCGGGCCTGCCGCATGAATTCGCGCAGCTCCGCCTTGCTCATCTGTTTGCGCGGCTTTACGGGCGCCTCCCTGGCGGCGCCGGTTTCTTTGGAGTAGCCTTCGTTGACTTTTTTGAACAGCTCTATGGAGGAGCCGGACTGCTGCTCGGTGCGCGCCAACGGGGAGGAGCCGGGGGCGTATTTGGGCCCGGAGTCGAACTTGAACCCGGCGGAGGTCCGGGAGGAGGCGGGCGAATCGCCCGAACCGCCCGCGAAATAGCCCACGCCTATGGCCAGCGCGGCGGTAAGCACTACCGCGGGCGCGGCCGCGGCCTTCCAGTTTAGCGGATTCCTGTTGTTCATAAATTCTCCGTCCCTGCCCCGGACCTTGTAAAGTTAGTATACACCACGCCCGGCCGGTTTTCAAGGTTTAAAAGTAATCTTTGTCTCTTTTTATTTTTATTGTAGAATAATAAGCCGATGGGTATCTGGGACAACGCCTTCAAAATTCCGGAACCTCCGGAACCGACTCCGGAAGAAAAACGGCTGTTGGATGTCCTTGCCGAGAAAGTCCGCAAGCGCCGCATGGGCGACGTGGCCGCTTTCATGGTAGAGAGTACCCGCCCCCTGCACGAACTGGGCGCCCAGGGCATAATTTTCATAGAGCCGGCGCTGGCGGCCTTCTTCGGCAAAGAGGAGATCGCCAAGTACCGGGCCATACTGGAGAACAGCAAGGCAGTTACATACCTGGTCAGTCAGCTTAGCGACGAAACCGCGAAAAAGGAAGACACCAATGTCAAAAAAAGACCTTGAAGTTATCATAGCCACCGACTGCGGCAGCACCACCACCAAGGCCGTGCTGATAGAAAAGAAAGGCGACACCTACCGCCAGACCTTCCGCGGCGAGGCCCCGACCACGGTGGAAGCCCCCTTCGAAGACGTCACCAAGGGCGTGCTGAACTCCATCACCGAGGTGGAGGAGCTCTCCGGCCGCAAGATCCTGGACGGCGAAAAGATCATAACCCCCAATAACGGCAATATCGGCGCCGATATCTACGTCTCCACCTCCTCGGCCGGCGGCGGCCTGCAGATGATGGTGGCCGGGGCCGTGAAAGCCATGACCGGCGAATCCGCCCAGCGCTGCGCGCTCGGCGCGGGCGCCATAGTGATGGACGTGCTGGCCTCCAACGACGGCCGCGCGGACCACGAGAAGATCGAGCGCATCCGCCAGCTGCGCCCCGACATGATGCTCCTTTCCGGCGGCACCGACGGCGGCACCGTCACCCACGTGGTGGAGCTCGCCCAGTTCCTGAAGGCGGCCGACCCCAAGCCGCGCCTGGGCGCCTCCTACAAGCTGCCGGTCATCTACGCCGGCAACAACATGGCGCACGAGAAGATCAAGGAGATCCTCGGCGACCGCACCGCGCTTATCATCACCGAGAACCTGCGCCCCACCCTGGAGCGCGAGAACCTGATGCCGGCGCGCCACAAGATCCACGACATCTTCCTGGAGCACGTGATGCAGCAGGCCCCCGGCTACCCGCGCCTGATGAAGATGGTGGGCGCGCCCATCATGCCCACCCCGGCCGCCGTCGGCACCATGACCGAGAAATTCGCCAAGGCCAACGGCTTCAACGTCCTGGCCGTGGACATCGGCGGCGCCACCACCGACGTCTTCTCCGTGTTCAGCGGGGTGTTCAACCGCACCGTCAGCGCCAATCTCGGCATGAGCTATTCCATCTCCAACGTGATGGCCGAGGCGGGCCTCGCCAACATCCTGCGCTGGCTGCCCTTCGACATAGACGAGCAGGACCTGCGCAACCGCCTGAAGAACAAGATGATCCGCCCCACCACCATCCCGCAGACGGTGGAGGACCTGCAGATAGAGCACGCCGTCTCCCGCGAGGCGCTGCGCCTGGCTTTCGACCAGCACAAGGCGCTGGCCGTGGGCCTG
>Ga0209212_1000762_pt1 | contig 59455 bp, 46 predicted proteins | sample RifGroC2_FD_183996 | JGI IMG/M metagenome (GOLD analysis project Ga0209212, IMG submission 183996) | Groundwater microbial communities from Rifle, Colorado, USA - Groundwater C2 (SPAdes) (version 2) | ecosystem: Environmental > Aquatic > Deep subsurface > Groundwater | place: Rifle, Colorado...
CTTTAATATACCATATATAGTGTCCGCTTTATTGGGAACATACCACCCATAGCGGAATTTTTACGCGCAGAGGGTTGTTGTCATTTTAATGCGCAAATTGTCATTTCGCCGTGCGGCTTACACAGTCCTATAATTTTTTTTGGTATTTTTTGAAAAAATTTTATTTTGTTTGTTGACTAAGTGGGAGAGAGTGGTAATAATTGGGACGTAAAAACTAATTAATGGGACACGAACCATGCTTTTGTTAACAGGGGAATATGAAGGGACTCTTGACGACAAGGGAAGGCTCTTTATCTCCAACAAGCTCCGCAGTCAGATAGACTGCGATGAGCATGGCGGCAGTTTTTATCTGACATTGGGAGCCAATGGCATATTGTGCCTTTATCCTGAAAAATACTTTCAAAAGATTGCCCTTGCCGAGTCGCCAGGGACGGTGGCCCCTGATGAAGCGGTAGTTTTTGAGCGAATGAGCTTCGCATTGGCCAGCAGGGTTGAGCTGGATCGGCAGGGCAGGCTATTAGTATCGGAAAAAATCAGGAGGCGCGCCAATCTTCAAAATAATTTAACGCTGGTCGGAATTCGCGACCACATTGAACTTTGGAACAGCCAGGACTGGGATAAATACGTCGCCGACAATTTCAGGCAGTTCCAGCAGCAGACAATGCAGGCAAGACAAACTGTTTTGCAAAAACAGAGTAAAGAAATTTAATATAGTTAAAAGCTTTAAGGAGAAGGCTAATGTATGCAATAGGAAGTGAACACAGCCAGCTCGTGCTTGACAGCCTCACTGGCCAAAGAGCGACAGACGAGCAGACCTTTGCCTCAATCGGCATCCTCACGGAAAAACTCGATGCCCTGCGCAAACTGCACAGACGTTTTCTCGATATTGAGTTTTCGCCGATGGTCAATGCTCTTGTCGAGCAGGAATCAGAACTGGCAATCAATTGAAAAGCGGTTTAAACCGTGGATAACGATTGTTCTTTGAAAATGAATAATGCGCCCGCGGAACATACGCCTGTGCTGGCGGAGTTTGCGGCAGGGATAGCTCTGAAAGAAAACGCCATTGTTGTCGATGCTACGCTGGGGCTTGGCGGACACTCGAAAATCTTTGCCAAATCGTTGTCTAAGGATGGGGTTTTGCTCGGTTTGGATGTTGACCCCAACAGTTTGGCAGAGGCGAAGAAAAATTTAGCCGATGTATCCTGCAAAGTTATATTTGTGCGGGAAAATTTCGCTAATATCTCGGCCGTTCTCCGGCAAAACGGAATTGAAAAGGCCGACCTGATTTTCGCAGACCTGGGTTTTTGTTCAGCACAGCTTGCCGACCCCGGCAGGGGGTTGAGTTTTAACCAGGACGCGAAACTTGATATGCGGCTCGATGACAGATTGCCACTCACCGCCGCCGATATAGTCAACAGCAGGGACGAAAAGGGATTAGCCGACCTGATATACAATTTAGGACAGGAACGAGCGTCACGGAGGATTGCTCGTTCCATTGTTTTTGCCAGAGACAAAAAAAGAATCGACAGTACGTCGGAGCTTGTTAATATAATATGCCGGGCATTGAAGTGTAACCCGGATTCGCGGAGAAGTAAAATTCATCCTGCGACCAAGACGTTTCAGGCCTTAAGAATCGCGGTGAACAGTGAGCTTGAGAATCTTGCGACGCTTCTCTCGTCGGCACCGGCTGTACTGGCCGAAGGCGGCAAAATAGCGGTAATCAGTTTTCACAGTCTTGAAGACAGGCTCGTGAAAAATGATTTTCGCCAGAAAAAAGCCGACGGTGTTTATGAAATTGCGACGAAAAAACCTGTCGTCGCCGAGTTTGACGAAATACGCCAAAATCCGCGTGCAAGAAGCGCGAAATTAAGAATGGCAATAAAAAAATAGTTATCCGTTATCAGAAGTTCAGTTATCGGTAAAAGTTTTTTTTACTGCTGACTGATAGCTGATAACCGATAACTGATAACTGTATTTTTAGGAGTTTATATTATGACGGCTGACGCAAAAATTGGTTTATTGTTAGCTCTTGTTTTTATCGTGGGAATAACATTTGTCATCAACGGCCTGCCGGATTTCCTTAACAAAACCAAAGACCAGCCCGACACCATAGGTTACATAAACCACTATAAACAGCAGGCACCGGCTCTTGTCGGCCAGAGCAGAAACATCGCCGCGACTTTGAGCAAACCTGTTGTAACAGTTGTAACCCAGCCGGCCTCTGCCGAGCCGAATACCCAGCCGCAATCAACGCAGGTTGCTTTCCAGCCTGTTATGCCCGCCGCGCAGGAAGCGGTTAATGCAGAAGTAAATCAAATTCCAGTTGCCGAAGTAAAAGTCGATGAAAAAACGCAGACCGTCAAACCGCTGGCGACGTATGAAGTTCGCACCGGCGACAGTCTGGCTAAGCTGGCTTTGAAGTTTTACGGCCAAAAGGAAGGCGCGAAGCTCGCTTCGATTGAAAGAATTTTTAACGCCAACAGGGACAAGCTCGCATCAATCGAAAGCATTCAGGTCGGGCAGAAGCTGATTATTCCAGCTATTGAGAGCAAAACCGATGAATTAGTCAAGACCGGTATGTTTGAAAAAGTAAAAGAGCCTGCGGCGTCGAATAATTCAAAACCATCCGCAAAAGAAGCAAAGACGCAGAAAGAGCAGCCAAAAGAGCAGTTCAGGATTTACACAATAAAGGATTCCGACAGTCTTTGGCAGATAGCCGTAAAGCAGCTTGGCGACGGCAACAGATATAAGGAAATTATTAAATTGAATAAAAATGTGCTGAACGACGGCAATTCGTTAGTCGTTGGTACAAAAATAAAACTCCCGGCGAAATAGTAGCCAATAGCCAATAGCCAATAGTTAGTAGTTAGTTTTTGTAGGGTGGGCTTTAGCCCACGCGGTTCATAAAAAAACAGTTTCGCCCGAAGGGCGAGTTCCTCAATTTTTTTTTTAATATTTTATTTTTGTGTTATTTGACTGCTTTTCGATACATTTTTGTTGTGATTGTCCTGTCTTTTGTCCTTCTGTCGGAGGCATATCTGCGGAGAAGCCAAAACTGTGAATTTTACAAATTCAGAATCTGTCAGGCCAAACAGGTCAGGTTAAAGCAGCAGCTTTGGCAAAAGCAGCTTCAGCTTGAATTTTTAATAAACCCCGGCTCTGTTTCCGAAGCGGTCGAGTATAATCTTGGAACTAAATGAGTTGTTATATTTGTAGGATGGGCTCTTAGCCCACGCGGCTTATTATCGTATTAAAAATTAATTGTGTTATTCGTATTCATTTGTGGCTAAAAAATGATATCTCTGTGTCCTCTGTGTTCTCTGTGGCTATTTTAATACCAAAAAGATGCATAAAAAATTCGCCATATTTCTGTTGATTCTCATTATCCTCGGTTTCCTCGGCGTGGTTGCTCGCTGCTTCTATCTTCAGGATTACAAGGCCGACTATTATTATCAGTCATCGCAGAGGTCGCAAAAGGCCACGTTTCTTGAAAAGTCCCGCAGGGGCGCGATACTCGATTGCCGGGGCAGAATTCTGGCTGCAAGTTATAAAGTCGATACCGTCTTCGCAGAGCCGCAGGTAATAACCGACCTTAAGGAAACCGCCAAAGCTCTTTCCGACATTATCGGCGTAAGTCCTTCGGAAATTTCAAAATCGGTTTTAACCTCCCGCAACACCGGCTACGCCCCGATTATCAGCGATGCCAAACTCACCGACACCCAGCGAAAAGAAATTCTCAAACTGCACGGCATCGGCATCGAGAGCAAGTGGAAGAGATTTTATCCGCTCGGCTCGGTCGCCGCTCATGTTGTCGGCTTTGTCGGCACGGACGAGGAGGGGCTTGCCGGGCTGGAACTGAAGTATAACGCCGAATTGAGCGGAACAGCAGGCAAAAGCACATTCTTCGCCGATGCCGCCAGAAGACCCGTACGCCTTGGCCTATGCGAATCATTCGCGCAGGATGGCTCTGATATGATACTTACGCTCGATTCCACCATTCAGGAATTCACGCACGCCGCGCTGCTCAAACAGATGAACGAATTCCAGGCCGAGTCTGCCGTTGCTCTCGTAATGAATCCTTATACAGGCGCAGTTCTTTCGCTCGTTTCTCTGCCGAGTTTCGACCCCGCCGATTTGAGCAAAGTGAAAGTGAACGAAAAAAATCTCGGCAATCACGCATTGAGCGACCCTTACGAGCCGGGCAGTATTTTTAAACCGTTTGTCGCCGCCTGGGCGATTGAAACCGGCTCCGTAGGCAGGAACACCACTATCTACTGCGAAAACGGAAGTTATAGCGGCCACGGCTTCGGCACAATCGGCGAATATCGAAATGGCTACGGCAATTTGAAAATCGCCGAAATCCTCTCCCACTCAAGCAATATCGGAATGGCGAAAATCGGCCAGAAAATGGGCGCGAAAAAAACTTATGAGGGCATAAAACTTTTCGGATTCGGCAGAAAAACAGATATCGACCTGCCGGGCGAAGAGCCGGGCGTTGTCTGGAACTATGAAAAGTGGACAGGATACAGCGTCGCAAGAGTGCCGTTCGGCCACGAGGTCTCCGTAACCGCAATGCAAATGGCTTGCGCATTTTGTACATTAGCCAACAACGGAAAAGGAATCAAGCCGCATTTAGCGTTGGCGATTATTTCAGACGCGGGCGAAAAAGTCAAACGAATCGACCCCGCCCAAACCGGCGGATTTATTATTAGCGACAAAACCGCAAAGTGGATGGTCAGAGACGCTCTTGTCCTGGTCGTTACTGATGGCACAGGCAAAAAAGCCGCTCTGGAAAAATGGCAGGTCTTCGGCAAAACCGGAACAGCCAACATCGCGCACAGCGATACGCGCGGATACGATGAACAGAATTATGTCGCGTCGTTTATCGGCGGAGCGCCCGCCGAAAAGCCCGCTGTGATTGTGCTTGTGTCAATTAGAAAACCAAATAAGAGACTTGGCAAAGGCTACACCGGCGGTTCGGTCGCCGCGCCTGTCGCCGCGGAAATTCTCCAAAACACGCTTACTTATATGAAAATCCCCGGCAAAGAACTCCCGCCAGCAAAAGTGGACAACGCCAAAAATTCAGATGCCCCGCCCGCCGATTGACTATTTGATCAATTTAACAGTTGTATAGCCATCAATCTGCAGTTGTAAATTCATATTTGGTCGGATTGGCAGTGTCATTCTATCAGGCTCTATTCTTCTTATTCCCGACAATTTTATTCGAACATCGCTTTTTCTCACCAGGCCGATAGTTTCATCGACCTCTACCGTGGAATTTGCTGTGCCGGATAGCTTCATAAGAATTTTTTCTCTGGCGGTTATATCGGCAACTTTTAATTCATTCATATCGAGCTTTGAAACAGTATCAATATACGCAATTCCGCCATTATGCCGTTCCAGTTTACATACGGTATTGACATCAATTGCAAAGCCGAGATTCAGTCTTTGCTTATACTGCCATTTTTTGCTGACGGCAACAGGGTCAGCGGAAAACCGCAGTATTGCAGAGTCCGTAAGGTCTCTGACCAGATTTCCATTGAAGAATTTATAGAAAAACTCTTCAAACTTTTTTTCATTATTCGCTCCTAATGCTTTTTTGAATGCTTCCAGCATTTCTTTTTGTTCCGGGTTATTTGGTTCGTTTTTAGCTTCCAATTTAGTCATTTCATTTTTGAATTTAGTAAAAATGTCGTCGATTCCGATAATATCTGATACTTCTCCTGTCGATGTTATTCTCATCTTAAGACTGCTGCCGAGTACATTGGAAAATAACATAACAAAAGCCTGTTGTGCTTTGTCGTTTGGGTCAACCTGCTTTGGATTTTCGGGGTCAAATTCCAGATGGCCGTAATCTGTATCAATTCCGAGTTTTATGGATTTAAAAGTTATAGCTGCGTCCATTGAGCCATTGGCATCAACTCCGATAACATTAAGGCCAATGACTGTGTCCGCCACCGCATTCATATCAACCCCCTTGTCTTCAAATCTTTGGCTTACGCTTTGAAATTGTATGATTTTGAATTCGTGCGATTCGCCGGCTTTTAGGCGGAATTTGAGGTCTATTCTGTCTCGCGACCTGTCGCTGTCATACTTGGCATATAGAATTCCTAACGCAAGAACAGCAACAATGACAATCAAAACAATGTTTTTAATGTTCATAATCAATCCTCAAAATAACAAGCGTTGTTTATAACTTTAATTGTCTGGAATTTTAATCATCTGACCGCATTTTGGACATTTGCCGTTCTGACCGGCATACTTAACCGGGATTTTACATCGTTTGCCGCAATTGCAATAAAATCGTACAAACCCATCGTTGCCTTGTGCTGTTATGTTTTGTGCCTGCGGTGAAGAGTTTTGCGGTTTTGGATTATTGAAAAAATCTTCCGCCCTCAGAATAGGTTGTGGTGGCAATTGGAGTTCAGGGGCAACCTGTGTCAGATTGGTCATTGCCGCGTGGCTTGGGGTATTGAGCGGATAATCCTGTGCAAGTGCTCGATGTGTGTATGGTGTTTTCGGCTGCGCAGCGGCGCGTCTTTCGGTGAGCATATCAAGCAGAGATTTTTCATATCTGGTAGTTTTAATAATTTCCATTTTCAGCAGTATTAAAGTTATCACAACTCCTGCCGCAAATCCGCCGAAGTGTGCAAAATAAGCTACATTCCCGCCGCCTATAACGGCATCGAAAATATCCCACGCCAGCCAGAGCAGAATAATCCAGAAACTGGATGTCTCGAACGACCGCCAATAAATCAGATTAAATGACCATGCGCACGAGATTGTGTTTAGCGGAAACAGCACCAGAAACATTCCCATAATGCCATTGATTGCTCCGCTTGCGCCGAGAGCCGGTCCGCCATCGAAAATAAGATGCCCCATCGCGGCAAAAATACCCAGCATTATAAAAATCGGCAGATAAGCGATATTGCCGAACTTTGCGCAGATTGCGTTGCCGAATATCCATAGGAAAAGCATATTGCCGATAAGATGAATTATCCCGCCATGCAGCCACATATGTCCGACCATTCCTCTTAGCCCCCAGCCTTTGAGCATATACATTTCAAACGGATATACCCAGTCACGTTCCTTCATCTTTTGCAGAATATGTTTTTTTATATCTTCAACGGATTGCGGCTTCGATTCGGAAATTGTGGCGGAATTAGCGTCGGATGTCAATACAGAATTTGTATCCAGTCCTGATAACACAGAATCAGAAACTGGTTGTTTACGGTCAACCCGAACGGTTATATGGTTTTGAATTTGAAAGGATTGTAAAAAAAATGCGCCGATTATTGACGCTATCAGCAGCCAGTTCATCACAGGCAGTTTCTCCTGTGGAACATCAACTTTCCAAGGTATTATCACAGATTGCTCCCGTTATCAAAAAAGTAATACCTAAAGATAAGATACACATTTTCCGCTATTTCAACCATTAAAAATGTTACTATGTACGGCTTTCCTCTGTCTAATTTGCGAATTGGCGGGATCCCACAATTTTTCACTTTTAGTTTTTCACTTCTTATGCTACTGCGGAGTCTTGTGCTTCAATTTTCTCCGGCGATTCAAACGTATCGAACGAAACGCTTATTCGCTTGCTAACGCCCTTCATCTGCATTGTAATCCCGTAAAGCATATCCGCGATGCTCATCGTCCGCTTGGCGTGCGTGATAATCACAAACTGCGAATCCTTCCTGAACTCCTGCACAATCAAATTGAAGCGTTCGTTGTTCGCCTCGTCCAGAGCCGCGTCAACTTCGTCAAGGAAGCAGAACGGCGATGGCTTAGTCTTGAAAATCGAAAACAGCAGGGCAATCGCGGTCATTGTCTTTTCGCCGCCGCTTAACAGACTTATACTTCTCGTCTCTTTGCCCGGCGGTCTGGCCACGATTTCGATTCCGCTTTCGAGAATATCTTCAGGCTGTTCGAGAATAATATCAGCCTTGCCGCCGCCGAACAATTTCCTAAACACTTCCTGGAAGTTTAATCTTATTTGCTCGAACGTCGCTGCGAATTTATCGACCGAATCCTTATTGAGTCGATTGATGAGTTGAGCAAGCTGGTTCTTGCTGTTGTTGAGGTCTTCAATCTGCCCGCTCAAAAATTCATTTCTCTTTTCAAGCTCGTCCATTTGTTCAATCGCGTCAACATTGACGTTGCCGAGCCTTTCAATCTTGCCGCGCAAATCCGCGATTTCCTCGCGAACCGCGTCCCAGTTCATGTCTTCCGCGCTGTAATTTTCATACTGCGCCTTCAAATCCATCTGCAATTCTTCCGTAACTCTCTGAATAAGGTCGGCTAATTTTACCTCAAGCTGACTTAATTCGAGTTTAATCTGATGAATCTGTTCATCGAGCTGGCCTTGCCGCTGCCTTGCGGCCTTCAAAGCGAGTTCAAGTTCATTTCGAGTTTCAATCATTACGCCGACCTGCTCGTGCAGTTTGACGCTTTGTTCGCGGGTGGTTTCCTTTTGCGTCAGCAGTTGCGATATTTCAGCTTCGATGCTCAATATATCCTTTTGCCCCTGCTGTGCCTGTTCGTCGCAGTTTTTGATAATTTCTTTCGCCGAGGCCAATGCGCTTTTGCCGTTGCGAATCTGATTTTCGAGACTGCTTTTCTGTTGAGCGATTGCTTTTTTTTGTTCCTGGCTTTGTCCCAGAGCGACCTTAATTTCCGTCAGTTCCGATGTACCCTGCGAAAGCAGAGCCTTCTTTTCCGAAAGCGTTCTTTCCAGCAGGGCGATGTTTTCCTTCCGCTGAACATTGACAATCTCAAGTTCCTGCAACTGCTGCTTTGATTCGTATTCGGTCTGAACGGTCTGCGAAATCTGTTTTTCAAGTTGTTCAATTTCGCTCGCCAGAATCGGCTGTTCATCAGTGATTCGTTTAATGTTCTGCTCGACGACGTTCAGGTCTGATACGATATTTGTCTTCTCGGTATTCGCCTCATAAACCGATGTTCTGAAATCCTTGCACAGTCTTTCGAGATGTTCGTTTTGCTTGATGTCGCTGTTGAGTTTCTCTTCAAGCTGTTTTATTCTGCCCGACAGATTCACAAGCTCGTCCTGCAATTCCGTCAATCTGCTTTTTCGTGATATTAGGCCTGTTGCCCTGCCGATTGGCCCCGCCGCGATACTGCCGTCGGCGTTAAGAACTTCGCCGGATTCCGTAACAAAGCTGTATCCCTGTCCGTAAATCGGCGAAAGTTCAATCGCCTTTTGAATTGAATCGACGATTATCGTTTTGCCTAACAAACTCCAGACGACCGGAGCGTATTGAGCGTCAAAACTCACAAATTCCACCGCTCTGGGACAATCGCTCGGCAGAACGCCGCTTTCGACAAAAGGCTCTGTTCTGTCCGTGCAGATGAATTTAACGCGACCCTGCGACTTGCTCAAAATCTCGCTATCGTCTATCAGCAGATTTGTATCGCTCACGACGACCGCGTTTGTTTTGCCTTCCAGAGCCGCTTCAATCGCCGTCGCGTATCTGGGCTGCGCTCTTACCACATCTGCGATAATGCCCTCGACGAATGTTTTATTTTTTTCCGCCGCCAGATTGAGAATTTCCTTCACGGCCTTGTCGATTCCCTGCCGTTTGTTTTCCATATCGGCAAGAACATTAATTTCGCTCCCGATTGCCGAGCGGTTTTCTCTTTCTCTTGCCAGCGTTTCATTTGTCTGCGCAACGTTAGCGTCTATATTTTTGATTTGCTGACGTTTATCTTCGAGTTTCTGCTGAAGTTCGCCGATGATTTTATTTATGTCGCCAAGCCGAGCCTGATTTTGAGCCTTGCCGCCTAATAACTGCTCAAGCTGCGTTTTGCTTTGCGAAATTTTTCCGCTTAGCCTGTCTTTCTGCCCGTGCAGATTATTGCGATAAACCGTTCCGCTCTGTATTTCGTTGTGCAGTTGCGCGGTTCGCCGAACAATGTCTATAATGCCGGTCTTCTCGTCTTCAAGTTCGCTTTCAAGCTCCGCGCATTCCATATTTACGCTGCGAATATGCGTTTGAATCTTTTCAAGCTCCGCCGCTTTTGCCGCGATTACTTCTTCAATCTTTTCAGCGTCAGAATCGCACTGGCCGAGCTGTTTTTCAAATTCCTCAATTTGAATTGCCAGCCTCTCGCTTTGTTCCCGCTCCGTTTTGCTTCTGCCGGACAATTCTTCGATTCTTTTTTGCAGAAATTCTATTCGCTGCTGCTGCTGTTCGATTTTGCTTGTAATAGCGACTAACGAGTTATCGCAGCGGTTTATTTCATTTTCCTTTTCGATAATCTCCGCCGCCAGATTGCTTAACCTTGCGTCTTTATCCGAAACCTCCGCCGCAGCCGATGCGAACTGCGTCTCAAGCTCATTCAGACTATTGGTTTTTAAATCCGAATCGATTTTTATCTGATGATACTGCGAAAGCGAAAAACTCACGCGCAGTTCCTTGAGTCTCTGGCTGTACTGAAGATAACTTCTCGCCTTGCCAGCCTGGAGTTTTATACTGCGAAGCTGCTTTTGCACTTCCCCAACGATGTCAGCCAGCCGAAGAAGATTTTGCTCTGTTCGTTCGAGTTTTCGCAGGGCTTCTTTTTTCTGCGCCTTATATTTGCTAACGCCCGCCGCCTCTTCAAAAATTACCCGCCGGTCAACTTTGGATGCCGTCAAAAGCTGTGCGATTTGTCCCTGCTCGATAATCGAATATGCCCGAACGCCGACGCCGGTGTCCATAAACATTTCTTTGACATCTTTCAGTCGGCTGATTTTATTATTGATTAGATACTCGCTGTCGCCGTTGCGATACAACCTGCGTGTGATTTCCAAATCGTCCTGCTCAAGCCCCAGTGATGATGCCTGAGAGAAATGCAGACTAACTTGCGCCATACCCATCGGTTTGCGTGCCGCCGAGCCGCTGAATATCACATCGGCCATCTGGCCTGAACGCAGACTTTTGGTACTCTGCTCGCCCAATACCCATTTCAGAGCGTCAACTACGTTACTTTTTCCGCAGCCGTTCGGCCCCACAATAGCGGTAATCTGCTGATTAAAGGTGAACTCCGTCTTGTCGGCAAAACTTTTGAATCCATCCAAAACAATCTTTTCAAGTCTCAATGCAATAATCTCCGGTGAATATCCACAATTTAACGATACTCTAATGTATTATCGGCCTAAAGTTTAGCAATTCTTCTGTATTTAAAAAGGATATTTTAGGAAAGAAGGGGAAAATTTTCTACTCTTTTTTCAAATAATCAATTTCGCCCTTAGTTAGCGGGCGGAATTTGCCTATGCCAAGCTTATAAGTCGATATTTTGCCGATAGCTAACCGTTTTAACGCGGTTACTTTATAGCCGAATTTCGCCATAATTCGCCGAATTTCGCGGTTCAGGCTCTGCGAAATTTTTATCTCAAGTATGCTCTCGGCGGCTTGAGCCTTTATAATCTTGACCTTCCCAGGCACAGCCTTGCCATCGGACAGCCAAACTCCCTTTTTCATTTGTTCAACCGCTTCGGTACTTACTTTGCCCTTTATGGTTACGATATAAGTCTTTGGCAATTCGTGACGTGGGTGCGTTACGATGTCCGCAAGGGCGGTATCGTTGGTCAGGATTATCGCGCCGGTTGTGTCAGCATCTAACCTGCCTACGCAGAAAATCCGCCCGCCCGGCGGGACGAGATCAATCGCCTTTTTTCGACCTGCGGGGTCGTTGTTCGTACAGAGGAAGCCCTTTGGCTTGTTTAAAAGGTAATAAACCTTGTTTTCAGGCCTGATTTTCCGTCCGGCGACGGTAATAATGTCGATTTTCGGGTCAGCAAAGGCAGGCAGGGTATCGATAATTTTGCCGTTGACTTTGACGGCACCGCCCAAAATGAGCTGTTCGCAGTTTCGACGTGAATCCACGCCCCATCCAGCCAATATTTTGTGTAATCGTTCTCGTGCCATAATTTTGCCTTCCTGTTATTGTTTGACTGTAAGTATATAGCAAAAAGCGAATGGTTGAAAGTTGAAAGTGGTAAAGATTTATCCTTCTTTTAATCGAAAAATCGCTTGCGCGTTTGGCCGAAAATCGATAAAAACGCGCAAGTTTTTTGCAAATTTTGTTAAATTTCTTCAAAAAATTGAAAGTTTTGACGCGGATTTCACGGATTTTCACGGATTTTTTGTTGTTTTTAATCAGTTTTGATGAGTTTTTGTAGAAAACAGAAACGCAGTTATCGGTTATCAGTAGTCGAATCGCCTGTCGGCGATAGGCTTTTTTTTTGTTTAAAAGAAAACCAAATTAGCAACAGTTGCTAATTAAAACATTACTAACCTGCTTTTGCCTCAGATAGTTTTTACAATTCCCATCCGCACCAAAATCCTGAATTAATGCAATAAATAATCTGTGATGTTCGTCTATACACATCAGTTGGGCATAGAACTCTGTTTTGAAAAAAATGGTATATTTAACTAAAAAGTGGGTGTTTTGTATTTGGTGTGTTGCCGGATACTTTAAAAATACCCATGAATGATTACACAGGTTTTAAGGAGAATTAATCATGGAACATGTACAAACGAAATTGCTCAAAATAATGCTTCTTGTGGTCTTGAGCTGCTCTGTCGCCTTCGGCTGGTATGCGGATGTTACAACCGACAGAGATTTGTATCTCGGTGGTTCGGTTATGCGGATAGGCTTGTTCATCTGCAATGAAGGAACTGTGCCAGTACGCATAAAGCCATTTATCCCTGCTTTGACCGAAGATGTTATTATTCCCCAGACAGCAGATGCAAACCAGAATGTAATTCCTAATTTCGTCGGCACTGCAAGACTTACAAAACTCAATCCAGGCCCTGCCGAGCCGGAAAGAGCTATTCTGCTACCATTGTTTGGCAATGGAATTATTGTTGCTCACAGCAGAGGATTGCTGTCAAACTGTTATGTACGACTCGTTCAACCGGATGTGCCTGAACCGAACAATATTGACCCTAATGCAATTGTTGACGATGAAGTTGCTCCCAAGGCTCCGGAGTTTTTCGCTGTGCCTGGAGATTATCTGCTTAGTTGCACAATAACAGATTCTGCTGGCTTAAAGGTTATGACTCAGAAGGTTGTCAGGATAGTCAGGCCACAGCCTACAGATGCTCAGAAATGCCTTAGAGTTGACATTGAGAACAACAAGTTGATTAAGGAAGTCAACAGAAAAGCCGACAGCATCGACCTGACCGGAAAACAGACTCTGAAAAATACAAATATGCACACGCTAATTCTCAATCGCATACTGCAGCTTGTCAGCCGTAAATAGAATACATAATTTTTGCAAAAAAAGCCCTGTGTGTCCCGCAGGGCTTTTTTTTGGTATTTTTTCTTCAGGCGGAACTACCCAAACAAATGCCTTTGTATCCTTTGAGAATAAAAACCATTTTTGCGGAGAAGTTCAAGATAATCGTCTTTGCTGATAATATACCGATTCTACGCAAATAACAGCAATCGGGGTGATAGGATTCGAACCTACGGCCTCCTGGTCCCAAACCAGGCGCTCTAGCCAAACTGAGCTACACCCCGAAATTAGAAAATCCTAAATCCGAATATCTAAATTCTAAACAAAATAATACAGTGCTTATGCCGGGTTTGCAAGCACAGATTGGTTATTTACATTTTTCTACGATACAGATATAATACCGGTTTTAAGTTTCTACACTCGATTTAAGGCGAATTTATGTGCGGAATAGTAGCTTATCTTGGTAAAAAACCGGCGCAGCCGATACTTATAGAAGGTTTAAAGCGGCTTGAATACAGAGGTTATGATTCGGCCGGCGTAGGCCTGATGAACAACGGCGTTATAAAAATAACCAAGTCCAGCGGTCGAATCAGCGTTCTTGAAGAACTTTTGGAGCCGATAAATCAAGCCGAAGTTCTCGGCATCGGCCATACCCGCTGGGCAACCCACGGCGAACCGAACACTATAAATGCCCATCCGCATCTCGATTACACCGGCAAAATCGCGGTCGTACACAACGGAATTATCGAAAATTACAGCACTCTAAAGACCTGGCTGATAAGTGAGGGCTGCAAATTTTCCAGTCAGACGGATACCGAAGTTATCTCTAACCTGATAGGCTATCTTTACGCGGGTCATAATGAAAAGGGCACTCCTACCACAGGACAGAACAGATTTGAATGGGCAGTGCAGCGTGCGCTTAACGAGCTTGTTGGTACTTACGGCCTTGCGATAGTCTGCGCAGATTTCCCGGATATGCTCATCGGCGCGAAAAAGGGAAGCCCGCTGATACTCGGACTTGGCGAAAACGAATATATCATCGCGTCCGATGCCTCGGCGATTGTTGAGCATACAACCCAGGCGATATATATGGCGGATAACGAAATGGTTATCTGCACATCGAAGGGGTTTCATACCAAGACAATTGATAACGTCGAAATCCGCAAAGATTTGAAGCAGATAGAATTTTCGCTCGACGCAATCGAGCTGAACGGTTTTCAGCATTATATGCTCAAGGAAATCTGCGAGCAGCCCAAAGCGTTGAATATGTGCCTGGGCGGCAGATTAGACCATCGGGACGGCAGAATCGTTCTTGGCGGTTTGGATAAATACTGGCGGGAAATCACAAGGGCAAAACGGATTATTATTAACGCCTGCGGAACAGCCTGGCATGCGGGGCTTGTCGGCGAATTCCTGCTCGAAAATCTCGCTCGAATAAATACCGAAACAGAATACGCAAGCGAATTTCGTTATCGAAATCCTATTATAGATGATGGCACGGTTGTAATCGCGGTCAGTCAGTCGGGTGAAACGGCTGATACGCTGGCCGCTGTCGAGCAGGCAAAGGAACGAGGCGCGATTGTGCTGGGCATCGTGAACGTCGTCGGTTCGACAATCGCCAGAACCACTGATGCAGGCGTTTATCTTCGCGTCGGGCCGGAAATCGGTGTGGCAAGCACAAAGGCATTTACCGCGCAGGTAGCAGTGCTTGCAATGCTTGCGATAGAATTAGGCAGACGAAAACATCTTGGACACGATGTTGCGAAGTTTTATATTGATGAATTGGCGAAGATACCAGCCAAAATTGAAAAAGTTCTGACGCAGTCGGAGCAGATTAAGGAAATAGCCGCGGCTACCTGCGAAAGAGAAAACTGGCTGTTCCTCGGCAGGGGATTTAACTACCCTGTTGCCCTGGAAGGAGCGCTGAAACTGAAAGAAATCAGTTATATTCACGCCGAAGGCCTGCCTGCCGCTGAAATGAAGCATGGCCCGATTGCCCTGATAAATAAGGGAATGCCGGCGGTGTTTATCGCAACTAAATGTTCGCAGTATGAAAAAATTATCGGCAATATCGAGGAAGTTCGCGCACGCGGCGGTAGAACGATTGTTGTCGCAACCGAAGGCGACGAGAACATTGGCAAATACGCTGATTTTCTTATTACCGTTCCGCCGGCTCCGGAAGAATTACAGCCTTTGCTTACGGTAGTGCCTTTGCAGATTTTGGCGTATCACGCGGCAGTGCTTCGTGGACACGATGTCGATAAGCCGAGAAACCTGGCGAAAAGTGTAACGGTAGAATAGGTAATTGAAAATTTGTGGATTCGGCTGCGCCGAAGCTATTTTTAATTCTTCAATCTTCATTCTTCAATATAGGTTATGGCCGGGGGTGGAATTTTTTGTGCATCAATCGCAGTCTTTCCTGGTCAACGTGCGTATATATCTGTGTTGTGGCGATGTCAACGTGGCCGAGCATTTCCTGAACGCTGCGTAAATCGGCTCCGCCGCTTAGTAAATGCGTCGCGAAACAGTGGCGGAGAGTGTGGGCGGTCATTTGTTTCGACAGGCCTGCGTAGCGGGCGTATTTTTTTACAATTCTCCAGACTTCAATTCTGCTCAATACTCTGCCTGTCCTGCTCAACAGCAGAAAATCCTTGCTGAAAGGTTTGGCGAGAACAGGGCGGAACTGCTCAATATATCGTTCAATGACGGCCGAAGCGGTTTTGTTGAGTGGAACAATTCTTTCCTTTTTGCCTTTGCCCATACATCTTATGTAGCCGATTTTCAGATTCACATCGCCGAGGTGCAGGCCTGCCGCTTCGCTCGCTCTTGCGCCAGTGGCGTAAAGGAGTTCGAGCAGTGCGCAGTCCCTCAAATAATATGGTTCTTTTTCATCTGGGGCGGCAAGAAATCTTGAAACCTGGTCCTTGCTGCAGACAATCGGCAGTCGCTGCCACAGCTTTGGGCTTTCGAGCATTGTTGTCAAATCGTCTTCGACGTGTCCCATCATTCGGCAAAAACGGAGAAACATTTTTATAGCGACTACGGAGCGGTTTATTGATGCCTCTGCTTTGCCCTGCTTTGATATGACTTTTATATAGTTAAAAAGTATGTCGGTGGTGATGTCTGCCGGCCTGGCGATATTTTTGGATTTGCAAAATTCGCAAAACTCCAGCAAATCTCTGCCGTAGCCGAGAATGGTGTTTTCGCTTAAACCTGCTTCGATAGTAAGGTAATCGAGAAAGGCTTTTACTATTTTGCCGAGGCTGTTTTCGAGCAGTTTTTCGTTTAAATTTTGAACTTGTAAGGACATTTTGCCTCAACGACCGATAAAATAACGCTTTTTAAACTGTAAATTATAAATTGTTTCATTGCTATTGTGATTTTTCGTCAATGTGCTACGATTAGCGTTAATAAATTTGGATTTGTTTTAAGGAGTTGATTATGCAGTGGATGCCAAAAATTATTGCTATTTTGATTATTATCGACGGTATTGTGGTTATGTTAAGGCCGGACTTTTTGAAAAAATACTGTCTGATGTTTTCGCGTGGGGCAGGTATTTATCTTGCGGCGGCCATCAAGGCTCTGGTGGGAATCGCAATACTGTTCGGCGTTTCAGAGCAGTGCAGATATGAATGGATACTGATAGCTTTCGGAATTTTGGCTTTGGCAGGGGCGGCGTTTGTTATCGCAGCTCCTCAAAAGGCAAGAGCGATAGCAGGATTCTTCGCTGAAAAAAGCACAACAACCCTCCGACTTCTGTCGGTAGTTTATCTGCTTATGGGTGCGATTTTAATTTATTCATCATAGGAATAATCTTCCGGCCTGATAAACAATCAATGTAATAACATAGGCCATAGCGGTTAATCCGCCCCATTGGAGAATCGCCCATTTCCATTTGCCGGTCTCTGTTCTTGTCGCGGCGATTGTAGCGACACAGGGCGCGCTTATCAGGCAAAACAGCATAATGCAAAATCCCTGCAAAGGCGTATAATCGGCCCTCAATTTTTTCTGCAAGACCGACACGTCTTCGTGTTCGCCGACGGCATAGACAATTCCCATCTGTGCTACGAAAACTTCTTTCGCGGCGGTAGCCCCTATCAGGGCTGTGGCGATTTTGTAATCAAACCCAAGAGGTTTTAGCATCGGCTCAAGGGCAACACCGGCTCTGCCTATTATGCTATGCTTGAGCATAACAGTCTGCGCCTCGGCATCACTCAAATTTGCAAGACGGTCGGGATTGGTTTGCGGATATTTTGCGGCAGCCCACAAAATTATTGAAATCAGCAAAATAACAGTGCCTGCCTTTTTCAGATACAGCCGGCCGCGTTCCCACATATGTATCAGAACTGATTTTGCGGTCGGCATTCTATAAGGCGGAAGTTCCATTACGAATGGCACAGTTTCGCCTTTTAAAAGCGTGATTCTCAAAATTTTTGCCGCGGCAACGGCAAGAACAATTCCGATAAAATAAATCAGCCACATCACCGGCCCTCGCCATCGCTCGGCAAAAAACGCTGGGATTATGAGTGCGTAAATCGTAAGCCTTGCTCCGCAGCTCATCAGTGGTGTGATAAGAATAGTTGTTATTCTGTTGCGTCTGTTTTCGAGGATTCGGCAGGCCATAATCGCGGGTATAGAGCAGCCGAAGCCAATTAGCATAGGAATAAAACTTTTGCCGTGGAGACCTATTTTGTGCATAAATCTGTCGGTAACAAAAGCGGCGCGAGCCATATAGCCGCTGTCTTCGAGAATAGCGATAGCAGCGAATAGCAGCATTATATTTGGCAAAAACACAATAACTCCGCCAACACCGCTTATTATGCCGTCAACTAAAAGCGATTTTAAAATGCTTTCACTTCCAGCAGGCCAGAAACCAGATATAATCTGTCCGAGCCAGCCGAAAAACATTTCCAGCCAAGCCATCGGCCATTCGCCGAGCTTGAAAGTAATATCAAATACCAAATACATCAGTGTGATGAATATGGGCAGGCCTAAAAATTTGTGGGTTATTACCGTATCAATCGCATCGCTGCGGTTGTGTCTGCTTTCGCTCGTATTTTTTATTGTTTCCTGACAGGCGCCGGAAATGAAGCCGTATCTTCTGTCGGCGATAATTATTTCCGGCTCTTCGCCAAAAATATTTTTCAGTTTTCCAATGCTTTCCTGGCAGGTTTTAATAGTTTCCGGATTGTCTATCTGTTTCAAAACATCCGCATCCTGTTCAAGCAGTTTGAGAGCCGTCCAGCGGCTGTTTATGCCGGGGAGGCCGCAAAGTTTTACGATTTCATTTTCTATCTCGGTTCCGTATTTAATACGGTCGGTGTAATTCGGCTGCGGATTTTTAGTTGTTTCGACGACAGCTTTGAGCAGTTCATCCATACCCTGCTGTTTGTTTCCTACTGTTTGAACTATTTTGGCGTCGAAAAGCACTGAAAGTGTTTCGATGTCGAAAACAAGGCCTTTTTGTCTGGCAATATCGCTCATATTAAATGCCAGAACAAGCGGAACATTAAGCTCCATAAGCTGGACAGCAAGATAAAGATTTCTTTCGATGTTTGAGGCATCGACAACATCAATTACGACATCAGGCTTTTCTTCAAGAATAAAATTACGGGTTACAATTTCTTCTATTGAATAAGCCGTCAGACTGTATGTTCCGGGTAAATCGACGATTTCAAGCTGATGTTGTTCAAATCTGCACGAGCCTGTTTTTTTTTCAACGGTAACGCCGGGGTAATTTCCGACGTGCTGATGCAGGCCGGTGAGCGAATTGAATATGGTTGTTTTTCCACTGTTTGGATTGCCGGCAAGAGCGACTGTAATTTTTTTTATATCCATCTGTGATTGTTTCTATATTGGTTTAACGGAAATTTTCCCGGCCATTCCTCTGCCGAGGACGATGCGAGAGCTTTTTAGGTTTATAATAAATGGCCCGGGGTGTCCGTTGTTCATTACGGTAAATTGCACGCCTGGCAGAAACCCCATCGCCGCCAGTCTTGCCTTTAGAGCCTGGCCGGCATCTATTTTAAAAAGCCTTACTTTTGTGCCGCTGGTTATATCTCTTAACAAAGTATGCGTCTGAACCATTGCGAGAACCTAAATACCTTTCGATTTGCAGAATTTTTTAAATTCCGCGGCAATATTGTCCTGTTCACAGTAAAATTCAGTAAAACTCAACAATCGGGGAATAATGGTGGAACCTAAAGCGTGTTCGGCTTTGCAGGCGGCAGATTCTGCCTCCTGCTGGTCAACGCCAAGAACTTTTACAAAGAATGTCTCTATTATAGTATGCCTTTTGGCCACTGCCGCGGCTTCTTTGCCGCCTTTTTCGGTGAGATAAACGTAACCATAAGGTTTATAATCCACTAACCCCTTATCGGATAACAACTTAATAGCGCCTGTAACTGAAGCTCTTGAAACGCCCAGACTCTCGGCAATGTCCTTGCTCCGTGCGACTTTGTGCAGGCTGACAAGGTTGTATATGGCCTCAAGATAATCTTCGCTTGAAGCGGATAATTTTTTCCTGACGTTCATAATACCTCAAAACTTAACTATCACTAATATAGTTAGCTGTTCCTAACTTGTCAAATGTTTTTTTGAATTTTTTGATAAATGCGGCTAATTGCAGAATTGACAATGTGTTATAATTTTATTATCGTTTTTGGAATATGTTGATATAATCTCTTTTTTAGTGGTTTAGGATGGCTTTAAATGAATGAAAATCTTGATATATCGGTAATCATTCCTGTTTATAACGAGCAGGACAATCTCGAAAATATATGCCGGCAGACCATTGATGCGCTGCAGGGCAAGTATTCATTCGAGATTATATTTATCGACGATGGCAGCAGCGATAACAGCTGTAAAGTATTAGAGCAGATTTACAGCAAAGACGAACGTGTCAAAGTGATAATGTTCCGCCGAAATTTCGGCCAGACCGCCGCGATGAGCGCCGGCTTTCATAACGCCAAAGGCAGTGTCATAGTGCCGCTCGATGCCGACGGTCAGAACGACCCTGCGGACATTCCAGCCCTGATGGATAAACTAAACGAGGGATTCGATATTGTAAGCGGCTGGCGCAAAGACCGGAAAGATAAAACCATCACGCGCAAAATTCCGTCAATGATTGCCAACAAGCTAATTTGCAAAATGACAGGCGTAAATCTGCACGACTTCGGATGCAGCCTAAAGGCTTACCGCAGAGAGGTAATGGAAACGACGAAATTATACGGCGAAATGCACAGGTTTATTCCCGCGATTGCGAACTGGTCAGGCGCGAGAATTACCGAAATGGTTGTGAATCATCACCCTCGCACCACCGGCGAGGCGAAATATGGTCTGGAGCGCATTATTAAGGTGCTGCTTGACCTTATGACGGTTAAATTTTTAGGTTCTTACGCGACAAAGCCGATTTATATTTTCGGCGGACTGGGCATATTCAGCGGCATCGCGTCATTTCTCTGCGGCCTTGTGGTTTTATATATGAAATTTATTAGTCCGCAGCATCTTGGTATGAATCGCAATCCATTGCTGCTGCTTTCGGCGATTTTGTTCATCGCGTTTTTTCAGTTAATACTGATGGGGCTGCTGGCGGAAATGATTGTAAGGACATATCACGAATCACAAAACAGGCCGACATATACCGTCAGGAAATTTTTGCAGCGTGGCGACACAGATGAACCAAAGGCATAAGAGAAAACATCACCCAGTAGCGGCAGAACAGCAAATCAAAGCCAAATCTGTTTTTTGGCGGAAGTTTTTTCCGATTCTGTTCGCTGTTATTCTGGCAGGCATTCCTTTTGTTGCGGGGAAATATATAGAATTCAATTCCGCCGGCGCATTTGACAGCGGAGCTTATGTCTATTCCGCTGAACACATTTTGCGCGGAGCGAAACTTGGCATTGACGAAACGCCCGGAGCGCAGGTCGGCACGCTGCTGGTGAATATGCTCGGCATAAGTCTTTTTGGGTTCGGCGAGACCGGCGCTGAAATTATACAAATGCTGATGCAGGCAGCGGTGATTATTTTTATATTTGTTACATCGAGAAAAATTTTCGGCTCGCTTGCCGCTGTTGTCTCGGCGGTTGTAGCATCGCTGTATTTGTCCTCGCCTTTAATCGCGAAATTCGGCAATGTCAAAGAGCAATATATGATTGCCGTGATGACTATCGGCATTTGCTGCTATGTTTATCGTCAGCTCGAAGGCAAATGGTACTGGGCGGTTTTGAGCGGGGCGTTTTTGGCGTGGGGGCCTTTGTTCAAGCAGACCGGCGTTTCGGCAATCTGCGCTGTAGGTCTTTTCACGATTTTGCAGCCGATTTTAAAGAATCGCACAATTAAACAAACAATGGTGGATATTCTGCTTCTTGCGGCCGGGGCGACGGCTTCGCTTCTGCCGCTGTTCATCTGGCTTATAGGATGGCACAGCAGTAATTATCTGCCTTATCAATTTGTTATTGATGCGCTGGGAATCGGTCCAAAAAAAATCTCGTCCGGCGATTCCTATGTAGGCAGCGCGAGAAAGTTAATAACATTTGCCGAGCAGGCCGCCCGCGTTATGCGGTATTACGGTCTGCTGATTTTGCCAATATCAATTGCTCTGCTTTCGATAATTGTCCGATGGTTTAATTGGCTGCGGCAGCTTGCCAGGAAAACCAAATCGCAGGCGAATCCGGGTGAAAAATTTGTGCTTCTTTTCGGCCTGTGGTGGCTCTTTGATATGGCTCTTGTCTGGGTAAGCCCGAGAAGTTATGAGGAGTATTACCTTCCGCTTAACGCCTCGGCGGCGATGACTGGCGGATATATTTTCTGGCTGTACCGCGAAAAATTCCGCAGCGCAAAAAATAAAATCGGCTATGTTTTAGGCGGCGTTGTCGGGCTGCTCGTGATGATTTCAATGGGCTGGCACATCGTATTCGGCATAGCAAAAAGTCCGCACTCCGGCCAGAACTACGGCAGATTGAGCAGAGGGTATGTACAGCGAATCGACGAGATAAAGCAGGTTAAGCGGTACAATTATAAAGGCGACTGGGAGCAGGCCGCTGAATATATCAAACAAAACAGCGTCGAGAAAGACACTATCTGGGTCTGGGGCTGGTATCCGGGCGTTTATATGGAAGCGCAAAGATTGAGTTGTACAGACGAGCCTTTTACCAGTGAGATGTATGTGGTATCGCCGGAGAGTCTGAAAACTTACACAACCAAGCTTGCCGCCGACCTCGACAGGGGCAAGGCGAAATATATCGTTGACACGCATAAAATTGATTTTCCCTGGAATAAACCTGCGCTGGAATTGTGGCCGAAGCTGGAAAAAGGATTTTTGCCGAACGACCCTGCAACTATTCAATATTACGAAATCAATTATGGAACAATGCTCGAAAAGCAGCTTGGCAAAATTGAGGCCGACAGGTTTGCCGCGATGAAACCTCTGCGGGATTTGGTAATGCAAAATTACACGCCGGTTAAAATTTACGGTCAGTTCGTCGTCTTTGAGTTGAAAAGCAAATGAAAATACTAATGCTGAATCACGAATTTCCGCCGGTCGGCGGTGGGGCTTCTCCTGTAACCTTTGAGTTATGCACGCATCTTGTTAAACTCGGCCATACGGTTGATGTCGTAACAATGCACTATAAAGATACGCCGCGATATGAGCGGGTGAACGATTTTAATGTTTATCGCACGCCGGCGTTAAGGGGAAAACCGAATATCTGCCAACCGCACGAGCTGGCGACTTATCTGCCGGGCGCGTTTTTTAAAACTCTGAAACTTTGCAGGCAGGAAAAATATGATATTATTCATTGCCAGTTTGCCGTTCCCGGCAGCCCGCTGGCATATCTGATGAACAAAATAACGAAAACGCCTTTCGTTATCACCTGCCACGGCTCGGATGTGCCGAAGTATAATCCGGACAGGTTTGGCTTATTGCACGCGATTATTTTGCCGGCCTGGCTGTTTTTAATGAAAAGAGCAAATCTCATAACTTCGCCGAGCCAATCGCTGAAAGATCTAATTTTAAGCCGCTGCGACAAATTAAGCATTGAAGTCGTGCCAAACGGCCTTGAGACATCGCTTTTTAATCCGTTGCAAAAAAAAGAAAAAAGAATTTTGATGTGCAGTCGTCTTTTGCCCAGAAAGGGATTTCAATACGCCCTTCAGGCAATGCAGAAGATTGACAGCGACTGGCAGGTGGACATAATCGGCGAAGGGCCTTTTCGAGGCGAACTGGAAAAGGAAGCGAAAAAAGTCAAAATGCCCGTGAAATTTCACGGCTGGCTCGACCGCAAAGAGCCTCTTTTCTTTGACCTGTTTAATCGCAGTTCTATTTTTGTTTTTCCATCGAAGGCAGAAAGTTTCGGTGTCGTAATCTGCGAGGCTATGGCGGCGGGCTGCGCGATAATCACCTCGGATATTTCCGCTCATAAGGAAGTTCTGGGCGATGCGGGTTTATACATTTCGCCCAGAGACAGGGACGCAATCAAAAATTATCTGACAACCCTGATGCAAAACGAACAGCTCTGTTCGGAATTTGGCGGCAAAGCGATTGAAAGAGCGAAAATTTTTGATTGGAAAAATGTTACGCAGAAATATGTCGATGTTTATCGGAACGTAATTGAATCCTGTAAAAAATGACAAACCGAAATTGTAAAAAAATTCTCGTAATGCCCGCCGCGGGATTAGGCGACTTTTTAATGGCAGCCCCGGCGATAACGGTTCTGCGTGAAAATTATAAGACTGCTCACATAGCCGTGTTAGCGCATCATTTACGCGGAGCGGCGGAAATAGGCAAATGCCTGCCGTTTATTGACGAGGTGATAGATTTTCCGCTTAAAAATTATTCGTGGAGTTCGGTGATTTTGTTTTTCCTCGGCGGTTTTTGGCCGATGTTCTTTAAACTCCGGAAGCAAAAATTTGACGTTTGCTTTATTTTTAATTCCAATCCAATCAGAACAATAATCACAAAACTGCTTGGCGTAAAAACATTTGAGAACAAAAAACGGGGGCACCCCACCCGGTTGGCTCTGGATTTACTGGCGGCAGCAGGCATAAAATCCGATAAAACAGACTTTTGTTTTGTCGCGCCGGATATCGACATTTCAAAATTCATTCCCGCCGATTCGCCCAGGCCGTGGATAGGCATACATCCGTTCTCGGCAAAATGGCATCCGTGGATGGGCTTTAAAGAGCTTATAAAAAAGCTTAAAAAACATAACGGCACCATAATACTGATTGGGCAGCATTCTGATAATCCCGACATCGAAAATTCAATAAATCTTATAAACAAATTATCCGTTGCGGAACTATGCGGCGTGATTAAGAAACTTGATTTGCTGATAACGTGCGACTCTGGTCCAATGCATATTGGATTCGCGACCAATACGCCTGTGGTTGCTATTTTTGGCTCTGTGTCCCCAAAATATCTGCTGCCCATAGGCGAATGCAATGTTTCAGCTATATATAAAGGAGACGCGCTGAACGATGATTTTAAAACAGTCAAGGAAAGAAAAGTTGATGATTATAATGTTTTTGACAAAATAGATGCCGATGAAGTGTATTTCAATGCGGTAAAAATTATTCGCACCCGTATCTCCAACTATGCCTGACGGGTTCCGATTTTTTTCGGCGTAATCCATCGCCGAGACATTTGTCGTTCAAGACCAAGTTTGTATCTCATATAGGCAAGGCTATGAATCACGGGTAATGGCAGCATAGTTAATAAATAGGTAATGATTAGCCATTGCCAGCCAAGCAGATTACGGAACTGTGAAGCCATTATCCTCGCGTCTTTTTTAAATCCGTAATAAATTACAGCCATTAGGCTTCTAAGCAAATATTGTTTAGCACACGGTTTAAAAGTATCCGCACAGTTATGCTTGTCAGCCAGTTGCAGGTGTTTTGTCATCAATTCTCTGTCGTTTTGGCCGTTTTTTGTCTGAAGGCGAAGGCCCATTCCAACGCTGTCCTGCACGTCCAGATGTAAAATAGCTGACGGCTCCTGTAAGTAGCCGATGGCTGGGAATGAATAGGCTATTCTCCACCACATATCATGGTCAGCGACGCGAAGCCAGCAGGAATCAAACACACCAACTTTCTCAAAAACTTCTTTATGAATAACCATCGTGCTTGTCATAAAGTCCCCTTGTTTTTGAGCCATAGCGGTAAGAATGTTTTCAAAATAAGCGAGGCTGCCTAATGTTTTTTTAAGTTTATTGCAATCACAGGCTAAACTTTTTGCGTTTCCGAATTGCCTGTAAAAATTCCCTGCGCACCACCGCAGATTTTTATTTTGATTTAATATATCCATTTGTTTTTGCAGTTTATCGGGCATCCATTCGTCGTCATGGTCTATAAAGGCAATCCAATCGCCCTTTGCATTGGAAATGCCTGTGTTTCGAGCTGGGCCGTCGCCTGCGTTTTTTTGATAAATATATCGAACTTTGCCGCCATAGCTTTTGACAATTTCGCCGGTATCATCAGTCGAGCCGTCATCTACGACTACGATTTCATAGTCCGTATAGGTCTGAGCTAAAATACTATCAATGGTGCGTCTAATAAACCCAGCCGCGTTATATGCGGGAATAACAACGCTAATTAAGGATTCAGATGACATTCAGTCTCCTGTCGTGAACACAATTGAGGTTTAAAAACCAATCTAAAAAGCACCTCGTATGCGATAGAAAAGTATAACTGCGTTATGATCATCGCAATCGCTGCCCCATAAAGTCCATATTTTGGGATTAATAGTATATTCGAAATAAGGCTGACAAGTATAAGGAGTATGCTGACTATTTGTGAAATTTTGTATTGTTTGGCGGCAATCAAAATTGGAGCATATAGGCCGCTGTTAATAGATACAACAGATGCTACCAGAAGAAGCCTTGCAATTGGTACTGCCCCCATAAATTTGCCGGGATATAGCATCTCAAGCAAACGTGGAACGATGAACATAAATACCATAAAACCAACTATTATCATAGCAACAATCCTCGGCCTCTTTTGCTTTAGATAAACCTTAATAGCAAGCGGGTTGGAAATATTTTCACTGATAAACGGAAGAAAATACATAGGTATCATAGCATTTAACATTTGCGCCCCTTTAAATACTTTGGAGGCAAGATTATAAGTGGCAATATCTTCAAAAGAGGCATATTTTCGCAAGATAGCCAAACTACTCCAATTTACAATATATACCGCAACAACCCCAATCCCCAGCCATAGGTTGAAATTCACAGTATTTTTTAGATTAGTAATATCGAATTTAAAGGGTAGTAAGCTCTTGGTATTCAATGAGAATGGAATCAAAAAAAATACCACAACCAGCGATGCCAGAAAATAAATTATAAAAACAGAAGAAAGCGTCATACGATTTAAAATAATAAAAACGCCGACTAAAACAAATGATGCCGCACCAAAAATCAAATCAGCCAGGCTGCTGGTTTTACGCTGACCTGTCGCGAGAAAAATGCTGACCACAAATTCCTTCAACACCATACCGAGAAATCCCAGTGACATACACACAAGCGTGGAATTTGTGATATCGGCAAAGCGAAGAATAAAACGCCTGAAAACAATAACGAAAACTATATAAGATGTTATGCAGCATGCCACCAAAATACACTGAATGCTGAAGGTGTTATTCATCATGCCCGTTTTGGTTCGTTCCTCGCTGCCGTGAACAATAAAAGGCGTTCTCATTGTTGCCATCAGCACAAGAAACAGGAATATAATCATCTCGCAGAGAGAATAGTGTCCAAAAGTAGTTTTAGAAAATACTTTCGCGATGGCAAACGGCAGCACCACCGCCAGAGCTTGTCCGGTTGCCTGAATAGACATATAACTGAGAAGATTCCGGGCTATCTGCCATTCTGATTTGAGTTTTTTCAGCATATCGCAAAATTTTAATCTTAATCGCCTTGCCTCAGGCTGGTTTCACAACGGCAAAAAGGATTATATCAGCTTTTATATGCTCTGAACAGCTAAAAAATGCCTATTAGACATTGACATACCGGCGAAAATATTGGATAATTACTGGCTTAGCAAACTATATTTTGAGAGTAAAAAAATGTTTTCAATAGTTGTTGTTTACAATAATGAGCAAGCCCTGAACAAAATTTTATTGCAGAGCTTGAAAAATCAGACCGTCCAATTTGAACTTATTGCTTTGGACAACACTAAGGGGAAATTCAAATCAGCGGCGGAAGCATTAAATTATGGCGGAAAACAGGCAAAAGGAAAATATATAATATTCGTACATCAGGATATAGAACTGGATTCTGATATGTGGCTGGAAAAAACCGAGAAAATCCTGGATAGCATACCGGACCTCGGAATCGCCGGTGTAGTTGGTATGAGCGAAGAAGGTAACGATAACAAGGAGAGAGGGAGAGGATGTATTAGTGATTGCGGTGAAATATGGAGGTGGAGTCAACCTGTTAAAAATCCAGAGGCAGTACAAACTTTAGACGAATGCCTTTTGATAATCCCAAAAGCGGTGTTTAGCAGTATTCAGTTTGATGAAAAAACATTTGATAGCTGGCATTGTTATGGCGCGGACTATTGTCTGTCTGTCAGGCAAATGGAACTAAAAGCTTATGTAATTCCAGTGTTTGTTTATCACAGGTCTTTAAGGACTAACATAGAAATGCTGGTGAAATACAAAAAAAGGCTGTACAAAAAACATAAAAAAAAACATAAATATATTTATACAACTACGGGTAGCATCTCATTTCCAAAATTGATGTTTTTAAGTATATGGGCGAGTTTGAAGCCAATATATAAAAAATTCTTTCCCAGCTGGGAGGATTATTTGAAAAGAGAGCTTGCCGGCTGCGAAACCGTTCTGGATTTGGGTTGTGGTTACAACTCTGCAATTCAATATTGCAAGGTACCATTTTCTGTCGGGGTTGAACTATTTGAACCATACCTGCAGGAAAGCCAAAAGAAGAGCATTCATAGTGAATATATAAAAGAAGACATTACGAAAATTGAATTTGCCCCTAAATCTTTTGATATTGTAGTGTGTTTCGAGGTACTCGAACACTTGACAAAAGACCAGGGATATAAGTTGTGTGAAAAAATGGAGAAATGGGCAAAAAACAAGATTGTAATTAAAACTCCAAATAACTACATTGAACAGGACGGCTATGACGACAATCCTCTGCAGGAGCATAAATCCGGCTGGGATGTTGAAGAACTGCAAAAATTGGGATTTGAAGTCTATGGCATAAGCGGCTGGAAAAAGCTTAGAGGTTATAGAGGTGAAATACAGTATAAGCCCGTCTTGCTCTGGAAGTGTATATCTTCTTTGACGCAGAAAATAACTTACAGATGCCCAAAATCAGCCTTTCAATTATTCGCGATTAAACGAATAATTGACAAGACGAGCAATTAGCGAGGGGAAATACCAATTTCAATTGCAAATCTTGGAGTCAGAGAAATAACGCCGGTACAAATTCCGGCATTTTATAACATCGAACCGTCGGCGGCATTGATAATGTAGATGATATTCTTTTCCGGTTCGGTTTTTATGGCCGTAGCTGGAGCAGCGTATCAGACTTTTTAAGAATTTAATCCTGAGAAGTTGCTCTGCTGCCGCCATAAAATGATAAAACAGATTGTTTTCAGGGATGGTTGGTTTTTCCCGTGAGCTTTGTGTATATATGTTGCATCATTCTCGGAATATCAGAAGGATGTGTTATGTAATGTATTATCTTGCGGGAGTACTTCGTTCGGCCAAATAGTTTCCATATAGGAAAACCAACAACCGACCAGTAAATACTAGGTGTTGCAGTCAAAGTTCTCCTGCCCTGTATTATTGAGTAAAGCTTGTAGTTTTCTAATTTATTTTCAATAAAATTAACAGGCTTCCTCGCTTTAAAGAAAACGCCGGGGTCGATGGGGTCACTTTCCAATGCTTCAATATCGAAATCTGAGAAAATAAACTCCATATCAGATTTTTCATATCTCCAGAAATCAGCGGGAAATCCGTGATACACAAACCCTCTGGATCTGGTGGTAATAAGTAAGATGCCGCCGGGCTTGATAACGCTTTTTATGTTATGAATTACGCTTTGCCAATTCTTAACATGTTCCAATACCTCAGTGCAAATTACCATATCAAATCTGTTGTATCCAAATGTTTTCGTAATATCTTCAGCTTCGCATATTTGGTCAACCCCCGGCCCCGACTCAATGTCAATTCCTATATACGAATCGGGTTCCAAGGCCTCGATAATAGACCGCAAAGAACCGTTTACATTATACGAACCTATTTCAATTACCGCTTTACCTTTGACCTCTTCTTTTTTAATACATGCTTTTCCAAAATCAATACAAGATATATTACACATAAATCATTCACCTTATACTTTAGTTTTTCGGTATATCAACGGATTGTACATAAAAGTCGCGCCGTTATCCGCGGGTAACGGCGAAGCTGGCATAAAGCGGAATCGCTACTTCGCAGACTATCATTATATTGCTATTTTGCTAACCCTTTTGCACAAATCTTTTGATATTTCTGACAGCCTGTCGGAGGCGGTTTTCGTTTTCCACTAATGCGATTCTCATATAATGTTCGCCGTTTTCGCCGAACGCTCTGCCCGGAGCAATTGAAACATTCGCGTATTCCATCAAATCCATCGCGAAATCGATACTGCCTTTGCCTTTTGACTGTTCTTCCGGCACTCTCGCCCAGACGAACATCGAGCCTCTCGGTTTTTCGACCTGCCAGCCGATTTGGTTCAGGCCGTCGCAGATTACATCGCGTCTTGACTGATATTTCAGATTCTGTTCTTCGATATCCTTGTCGCATTCGCGCATCGCGACGATACTGGCGATTTGAATCGCCTGAAAAATTCCGTAATCGTAATAGCCCTTTACCGTTCCCAGAGCGTCAATCATTGTTTTGTTGCCGACGGCGAATCCTATTCTAAAGCCTGCCATATTATAAGGTTTGCTCATTGTGGTAAATTCAACGCCGACATCTTTTGCGCCTTTTGCCGACATAAAGCTCGGCGCTTTGTAGCCGTCAAAACAGGTCTCGCCATAAGCAAAATCGTGAATGACCGCGATGTGCATCTTTTTGGCGAAATCGACTACCGTTTCAAAATAGCCGATGTCATCGACTGTCATCGCGGTTGGATTATGCGGAAAATTTAAAATCATAACTTTCGGACGCGGATACAGCTTTTCGCAGACGTGTATCATATCTTTAAGCGATTGCTCGGTATTGCCCAGCGGAACGGTAACGACATTCGCTCCCGCCAGAGCGACCGCGTAAATATGAATCGGAAACGCAGGGTCTGCCACAATCGCAGTATCGCCAGGCCCAAGCATCGCAAGGCACATGTGACTAAAACCTTCTTTGCTTCCGACGCAGGCGATTATTTCGCTGTTGGGGTCGAGTTCGACATCCCATTTGCGTTTATACTTCAGAGCCATTTCTCTTCTAAGATTAAAAACACCCTTGCTGACGCTGTATCTTTGATTCCGCTGGTCGCGCGCGGCCTCGCACAGTTTGTCAACAATAACCTGCGGAGTCGGGTCAAGAGGATTGCCCATACCCAAATCTATAATATCGATTTGCTGCTGCCGTTTGGAGTGTTTGAGCGCGTTTAAACGTCCAAACAAATATGGCGGCAGCCTTTTAATTCGCTCCGCTGGTTCAATTTTAAAATCTTCCATAATTATAACTCACAAAATAGTATTAAAAAATCACGCCGAAGGCGTTCCATAATTTTGATATTTAATTTTTGATATTTGATTTTCTTCTCACGTTTTCATCGAATCTAATTCGATAAACGCTATCGGCAGGAAAATAAAAATCGGCAGCCACGCCCAGAGTTCCGGCATCACTTTGCCGGAGATTATCACTTCCGATGCGAGAAGTTTCGACACAAACGTCATCACATAACACAACCCCGTCAGCGCAAAACTGACAAACACCGCTGATTTAAGCGTTTTGGGGTCTCTGCAAACAAGCACCGGCAGCGAAATCATAAGCATAATCAAATTGACTATCGGGTCGGTGAGTCGGAAATTTTTCTGCGCATAAAGTTTGGCCAAATCTTTCGGGCTCTGCTTAGCGAGTTTGACAAGGTCATAAGAACTAAGCAAATCCATCTGCACAGACTTTCTCCTGATGGGAATATCCCTCGGCGTAAGGTCGCTCGGATATGATTTAATCGTTTCAGAAGGCCTGTCTTCCAGTTTCGTGGATATCTTGCAGAATACTCCGTTGTCGAAAATCCACGATTTTGCGTCAGGGTCGTAAGAAGCTGAATCAGCCTTAATAATGCCCGTTACATCCCACAACTCTGAATCGCCTCGCTGCTTTCTGGTGATTATCGTCGGATTGACTATGACGTTCTCTTTGACCTTAAATTGCGACGAGCTGAACAGGCTGCCGCTGCTGTCGCTGATAAACCACAAGTCATACGACAGCGTTTTGTCAATCGAATCGTGAGTACGAACAAGTTTGTCTGCCAGAGGCGGAATTAAAAATTCCTGGTCCGCCACGTGAACTCCGGTGAACATCAGCGACAAAAACAATATCGGAGCGATTATTCTCTTCAGACTTACGCCTGAAGACATAACGGCGACCAACTCGTTGTTTCTGGTCATTTTGCCCAGAGAAAACACCGCCGCGACAACCGTAATCATTCCCGAAAAATCTCTGAAATACAGCAAACTGTTTCTGCCATAATAAATCGCTATGTTCCTGCAAACGTCCAGAAAGCCGATGTTAGTCTGCTCCGTGAATTCGTCAATATTCACGAACAAATCAATCATTATGCGCAGACCCATCAGCACGGCAAACGCAATGGCATAGCCCGTCAGAAAGTTTTTCGTAACATATCTGTCAATAATTTTCATTATTCTGTATTCTTTTTTAATTTCGTAAAAGTCGTCTGTACAGTATAAGCGCAAATATCGTAAGCACAATCAGCCCAAGCCACATAAGCCCTATGCCTATATCGGCTCGTAAATATGTCGGATGGCTTTTAGTGATGTTTTTGCCCATCATAATAAATATCAGCAGGGCAGCGGCCGGTATCGAGCTTACGCCGAACGCCGTCAGTAAATGCCCGCCTCTAAATCTGATGCCAAGCCCGATGCCGACGATAATCAGCGTAATACATCCGATTCCAAAAACTAAGCGGGAATGAATTTCCGCCCTGATTTCAAAAAGGGTAACCATAATTTTCCGGTTCAATTCTTTTATCATCGCTTCAAGCTGTCCGCTGGGATTAGGAATATATTTATGTTCTTTTACCGTGGCTATTATATCTTCGCCGAGTTTTGCCGAGATGCTGCTGGGCAGACTAATGTCCTGTGCCGTAAACCTCGGCTTGATATATTCAATTTCTTTCTCAAACCATATCGCGTTGGGAAATGTGAGTATCAGCGTATCGCTGGGGCATTTTTCGGTATCGTCCGAAAGTTTCAAAGTGAGTTTTTCGCCGTGATAACTTTTGAGCAGTTCGCCGCTGTTTTTGTCGCATTCAAACAGCAAAACATCGCCGGCCACTTCCACTGCATTTTGTCCCGGCACAAGAGAACATCTTTTTCCTGTAATTTTCAGCAGCTTATCTTTGCTGTATAACTGAAAGTAATTATCCTTTGCAGCCGTTATGCTCTTTTTAACCTCATCGGCAAGCAATTCAATAGTCATTCGTTCATACGCTGTCCACGCGGTAAGAGCAATCGGATAATAGAGAATCGGCGATGCCTTAATCGCGTTTATCTGCTCAATTTTCTGAAACTTTATATTATCCTTCATCAAAGTTTCAAATTGCCCTATCACCGATATCGCCGCAGAAAATACGTTCTCATTATCCTCGAACCGAAAAGCGTTTTTGGCGAAGATTTTTACTTCGCTGAACCTGCCGGCCGGATTGTCAAAGTTGACCACTGCCGATTCAGCAGTAACGATTGTATTTTTGCCGGTTTTGGAATCCACAATCACCACGCCTAACAGGCTGGAGTTTTTAGCGTCCGCCGCGTCCGCATAAATTTTAAATTCGCTGCCCGGCAGATTGTAATATCCCTGCCTGTGGATATTCCTGAACAAAATCTGTTTAGCGTCGGCTTTTATTGAATTTTCGGCGCGATTTACATAAATAGGAACAACGTGAAAACTCAATATCAGATTTGCGATAGCGACGACGATTGCCAGAATAAGCCCCGGATAAACTAACATCGCCGGGCTTATGCCGCTTGCTTTGCAGGCATCGAATTCATTGTCCGCGGCGAATCTGCCATAAACTAACGATGTCGCGAAAAGAGCCGCGACCGGCAGAACGAACGTCAGAGTTATGGGCAGAAAATATCCCAGCAGGTCGAGAACCTGCCCCGGCCCTACGCCATATTCCTGTATTGGGCGCAGGATGCTTCCCAGACTCATAATCACGCCGAGTCCGACCGTTGAAAGTGCGAAAACCTTCAGCAGTTCCTTAAAAATGTATCTGTGCAGTATAAAAACCATAATTATACGGATTCCAATTGATATTATTCTGCCGGTATTGTCGTCAAAACTGCAGTTTTTGCAATAAAATTAGTAAAAATCACGGCGATTGTAGTGAAATTTGCGAGATTTATTATATTTTTGTTGAAATTCCACGGCAATTAAGGCAGAATACCCCCCTCAAAATATAAAATAGATAAAAATCAGGATTGGTGGCAATGGAAAATCATCGTATAAGCAAGATAAAAAAGCAGCGGAAAAGCGGTTTTTTGGCGAGAATGCGTACTAAAGGCGGAAGAAACATCTTAAGCAGAAGACGCAGAATCGGCCGAACCCTAAAGCTGCGCAACGTTTAGAACCCGCGCAATACCACCCATACGCTTAGTCAACGTTCACCACGTTCATAAGCAGGATTCCCAACAGGCCAGGACTTTTGCTGCGCACAGACAGCAAAAGATGTCAGACTTCAGATGTCAGAAATCAGCCAAACGCGCAAGTTTTTTGCAAATTTTGTTAAATTTCTTCAAAAAAATTCAAATTTTCGCTCACTTTTGAACGATTTTGAGCAAAAATCATCAAGTTTTTGTGAGTTTTGATACGATTTTGATGAGTTTTGAAAGGTAATTTTCACCACAGAGACACAGAGAAAAACAGGTATAAAATAGCCAATATGCAGAAGACAGGCACAAAGATATTTAGTCGAGGGGTTTTCTCTTGATTGTTGTGCGTTGATACCTACAATTTAAAATTTAAAATTTAGTGTAACAATCGATAGCTGTCCGGTATCTATTATATCAGAATGGAAAGGGTAAATAGTGCGGAAAAGTGAAGAATGAATAATTGAGGAATCGGCTTCCGTCTTCGCTGCGCTTCTGTCTTTGCTAATAGCTTCTGTCTTCGTTAAAACTACGACAAGACAAAAAGAGCCCACCCGCACAAACTTGAAACGCGTGGACAGAAAATCTGTCCACCCTACGAAACTGGATTCCCGCCTGCGCGGGAATGGCAAATATCGCTGGAATGACACGATAGGATGATTTGACAATGCTGCGGAGTTATTTATGAATAAGCAATTACTATTTTGGTTAATAATATTTTTGTTAAGTTCTGTTTATCCTGATGGTATGTTTGCTCAATCTGATTCAGATAAAGAACCGCAAACATCCGCGTTCAATCCAAATTTAAAATTTCCTACTTTACAGGCATACGAGGCGGAGCTTAAGGAGTCGGGGGTAATGTTCGATGACGCTCGTCTGTGTTTATTTGCGCCAAAAAGAAAATCCGAAGAAGCAAAAATCATATTTGAATATCTGCTTAAAGCATACGACGAACTATACAATATAGTCGGTATGCACACTAAATATAAAATGGTTGTGTATCATTTTCCCGAAAACAGCGAATACTGCCGGGGCGGAACAAGCGAATGCACAATCTGGTATGATTGCAAGAATCTCGATTTAGACCAACAGGAAGAATGGATTAAATATAAAACGCCGCATCTTTCGGGTTATATCGAGGAAATGGCGCACAATTTTGTGGATGCATCCGGCGCACATTTCGGATGGGAAATGATAGGTTGGAGTCTTGGGGTAAGAACTGCAAAAAAAGTTGCCGGCAATCCAATTCTGGCTGAACAGGCAGAGCAGACCAGAAGCGGGCAGATGGAAACATTTCGTCGGTTTAGAAACGCCGGGTGTGTATTCCCAAAAGATTTGCCCGCTAATTTGTGCGACAGGGTACACGCTCATATACTCTGGATGTGTGAAAATCGTTATGGTAATAATTTCTGGCAGGATTTTTTCACGGAAATACGGAGGGAACAGGGAAATTTAAAGGCGGCTAAAGAACTAAAAGACCCCGATAAAATCAGGAACAGAAAATATCAAATTACGATAGATTGTTTTGACAGACTTCCGAAAGTTGAGTTTAAGAACCTGTTGAAAAAAAATCAAATATCCCTGCTCGTCGATGTAAAATCCCTGCATCCGACCGACCAGAATTGGAATAGAAAATTTTTATGTCCTGAAGATTGCAATGAGCCGGCAGAAGCATCTGATAATGAACCGGCCAATCAGAATAATCCAATAGTGGTCGATGTTAATGAATTGCCGCCTCTGCATAAAGCCGTTTATGGAGGCCATTCTCAAATGTCGGAACAATTTATTGAGCAGGGAGCGAATGTAAATGAAAAAAGCCCGAATGGCTGGACGCCTTTGCATATAGCGGCTATCGGCGGCCACAGGATACTTTCCGAACTGCTGCTTAATAAAGGAGCGGATATTAAAGTTATGGATAACAACGGCCGAACCGCCGCAAAACTGGCAGAAGCCTGCGGCCATAACGGATTAGCTGAATTTCTTCACAGCAAAGAACAAGAGTGAACGGTGGGTCAGTTATCAGTAAAAAAGAAGTAAGGGAAATTTTTAATTTTAAATTCTCAATTTTTAATTGAGGAATCCCTTCGGGATGAGATTTTTAAATAGATTCCTCGACTGTGCTCGGAATGACGAACCCTGCCATGCAAGATGGCAGGGCTAACCGCGAAAAGAAAATTGACAATCGAGGTTTGGAACGAACCCCCGCCATCCGCCTTCGCCAAGGCTTCGGACGGACAGGCAGGTGCGGGGGCTAACCACGAAAAGAAGAATGACCGCTCCATTACCCGTTCGACAAGCTCAGGGCAGGCTGTCGCGGCTTTGAAAACTCCCTGCGCTTCCGTCTTCGCTGCGCTACGCCGCGACAGGTTCGCTTGGGCTCTGAACTACTTGACGGCATCGCCAACGACTTCGCCGGTCTTTTCAGCGGCACCTTTGACCGCGCTGCCTGTTGTTTTGGCGGCATCACCGACAAATTCGCCGGTTTTTTCGGCCGCGCCTTTGACTGCGCTGCCTGTTGTATGTGCCGCATCTTTGAGGGTTTCGCCGGTAGCTTCGACGGCATTGTCCGTTCCTTCGCCGGCTGTCTGCATAGGGCCTTTGTCGTCATCGCAGCCTGCTAATGTCAGTATTGCCAACATAGCCAGCGTCAGTAATAATTGCGTTAGAATTTTTTTCATAATCGATTCCTTTCAGATATTTTTTTTAAGTATGATAGTCAGCATTGATTGTAACGTAATCTTTGCTTAAATCACAGCCGTAACAGAAATCGCTGTGTTTGCCCGCTCCGAGGCTGACGGCGATGGTATGCTCTTTTGATGAAATAATCCGGCTGACCTTTTTCGGGTCGAATTTTACTGGCTGGCCGTTTTTGAAAACGGTTATTCCGCCAATCGAGCAGGAAAGTTTGTTCGGATTGATTTTCACGCCGCAGCTTCCGACAGCGCAGATAATTCTGCCCCAGTTGGGATCGCCGCCGTGGATTGCGCATTTAACTAAATCGTAATCGGCGACGGCTCTTGCGGCTTTTGTCGCCTCGGCTTTGTTAGCCGCTGTGCTGATTTCGACGGTGAACATTCTTGTTGCGCCCTCGGCATCGAGAGCCATTTGTTTTGCCAGGTCGGTGCATAAGTTGAACAGTGCGGCGGCGAATTTTTTGGAGTGCGAGTCTGCTTTGTTTATGATTTTATTTCCCGCCAAACCTGACGCGAGAATGATCGCAGTGTCGTTTGTGCTTTGATGGCCGTCAACGGTGAGTTTGTTCAGAGATTGGCCGACTGCTTCGCTTAACGCTTTTTGCAGCAGGGTTTTTGTGATGTTCGCATCGGTTGTGATAAAGCAAAGTGTGGTGGCCATATTTGGGCCAATCATACCGGCGCCTTTTGTCGTGCCTGCGATTTTTATTTCGGCGTTGGCGATGCGGACGGTTTTAAAAGCCTGTTTGCATTTTGTGTCGGTGGTCATAATGGCGTGAGCGAAATTTTCGCCTGCTTTTTGGCTGTTTGCTAATTGAGCGGCGGCCAGTATTATGCCGGTCGAGACGTTTTGCATCGGCAACTGATGGCCGATGATGCCTGTTGAGGCGACGAAAACCTGATTTGGTTTGGTGTCAAGTAATTGTGCGGCGATTTTGCACATTATTTCGGCGTTTTTCAGACCTGCTGTGCCGGTACAGGTGTTTGCGTTTCCGCTGTTGACGACGACGGCTTCGACGGATGCGGATTTGCTGTGGTTTTTGCAGATTGTAACGGCGGCGGATACGACTTTATTTGTTGTAAATACCGCGGCGGCCTTTGCTCCGGTTGGGCAGGAGATAATGCCGATGTCTTTGTTGCCGCTTTTTTTGATTCCGCAGCTTAGGCCTGCGGCGAGGAATCCCTTGGGTGATGTTAATGTTGTGTTCTTCATTATGGTTTTTCCTGATGTTAAAGTTCTTTTGTGTTTTTGCTTTTTGGGTCGGCGATTTCGCCTGGGCCGTTTGTTAGGAGGCCGTTCATCGCGAGGGGTCTGAATTTTGCCGTCGGGTCGTAGAACGACAGTGATGTGTCAACGGTGTTGACCATTATGCCGGGCTTGCCGGGCTTTAGCTGGCTTAGGATTTCGCCGTCTGGCTGGATAAAGCATGATGGATACGGCGCGACCTGTCCGCAGGAATTTGCCATACTGACCCAGAAATAATTTGTCGCGGCGTTAGCCTGCATTGTTTGACGGATTATGTGGCGATGGACGCTCTGCGATTTTTGGCGAGCGTTGTAAAACGACTGGATTACGCATTGCACGTCGAGTTTTCTTAGTTCCCGGTATAATTCCGGGAAACGCAAATCGAAGCAGATGAGCAGAGCGCATTTTACGCCGTTAAGCTCGAAGACGACAAATCTGTCGCCGGGCGTATAGTGGTTTAGGTCTCGCTCCGTGCCGAAACGCTTGTCGTAGCGATTTTCGATTTGTCCCTGCGGATTGAGCAGGTAAAGGCTGTTATGCGGCTTGTTCGGCGTGGTGAGTCTGTGTGTGCTGCCGAGGACTGCCCATAATTTTAATTCGCCGGTAAGCGACATAATTTTTTTTGTCTCGGCAATCAACGTCGGCCAGTCAAGTTCGTCGATACTGTCGAAATCCGTTCCTGCGTAGCCGCTTAGTGCGCATTCGGAAAAGTGAACGATGTCGGCGTTGAGCTTTTTTGCCTTGCGCAAAAAGCCGCAAATGCTTTTGGCGTTTTGTCTGATATCGCCGCTGACAGCGAATTGACAGGTCGCGATTTTTAAAATTCCATCAGCCACAGAGCTTTTCCTTTTTACCTTTTATTTTAGCCACAGAGAACACAGAGGCCACAGAGATTTATTCAGATTTAGTAATACTGATTTTTCTTAAGCCCAATATACCTTGTAAAAGAAATAGGATTGTGATGCCCTCAATAATTAAAAATCCTAAGTCATTCGATGAAATTGCAATTATTCCCCATATCACGTATATAATTAAAAGAATTAAAGCTGTTTTTTGTTTATTTCTTTTTAATGCCCAAGCATAAGAAGCCAGAAGACCTACGAGTGGCAAAAAAAATAAATACATAATCAAAAGAGCCCCAAAAGTCATCTGGACTGTTATTTTCTCTGGGTCTGTTTCTATTTTTTCGTATATGAATAAGGGGGGACAAGCAAGAAAACATATAATAAGAAAGAAAGCGCTTATCCTTCCTATTTTTATTTGAGTCTTAGATTTCATAAAAACTCCAAAGTGTTTTTGTATTTAAGCATTACATTATCATCATTAGCACAAGTATTTTGCGACTCTTTGTATAATTGTTCAACAGATTCTCTTAAGTTTGGATATTCAGGTGGCTTGAACACATATAATTTTTCTGTAGACTTCTGGCATTTACAGGGCACATCATACTCAATATATTTACTTCTGTCTGGTGGGCATAAACCAAGTTTGCTTGCCTCAAGAATAGCACTTGGTGTCATAATAAACCCTAACCAGTTTTGATACTCGGCATATTTATAGGCATCTATTAGTCCCTCCCCAACAAAAATATTATTTTGTTTGTCAGCGTAGAATTCTCCAAAACTCAAAGCGCCACGTAAGGGTATTCTTTTTTTGATAACGTTCACAAAGAAATGTCTTGCTGCTATGTCTATTTTACTAAGAGATCCCTTTGAACCGTCATTTGTAAATAGTAGAAAGGTATCAGAAAACCATAAAATATTAACGAAGTCTGGATCGTATTTCCCTGTGGTTATTAGTGCACGTATTATCTCTTTGTAATCCACCTCTACGAAACCTACCAGATTTCCTGAATCTTCTTTTATCATTCTGGAAAAACCCAGTACGTCAAAGTATGCTATCCAACAATTGCCGTTTGTAATATCATTGTTATTTTTCATTTTTATAGTTTTATCTCTGTGCTCTCTGTGGCTAAAAAAATCATTATAAACTCCGTGGCTATTTTAGCCCATCTGTTTCGTTGAAGCCGAACATTATATTCATATTTTGTATTGCCTGACCTGATGCGCCTTTAATCAGGTTGTCAATCGCGCTGAAGACGACGATTTTATCTTTGCAGACGGCAGGGTAAATGTGGCAGTAGTTGGTTCGAGCAATGTCTTTCAGCATCGGGGCGGTATTTAAAACCTGGACGAAATTTTCGTCCTTGTAAAAATTCTTATACAGTTCGGTAATTTTATCTGCGGAGATTTTTTCTTTCGGCTCGCAGTAAATCGTTGACATAATGCCGACATCTAACGGCGCAACGTGCGGCTGGAACAGCACTTCAAAAGAAGAACCCGCAATTTCGGAAGCGAGCTGCTCCATCTCCGGCTGGTGGCGATGTTTGCCGATGCCGTAGGCGAAATAATTTTCGTTCATATTCGGGAAGTGAAAATTCTTGGACGGATTTTTGCCTGCTCCGCTTGAGCCTGTTGTGGAGTTAATGATTATTGTGCCTTTGATGAGTTTGTTTTTCAGCAGGGGGGCGATGCCGAGTATCAGGCTCGTCGGAAAGCAGCCCGGGTTGGCAATCAATTTGGCGGTTTTAATTTTGTCGCGAAAGAGTTCGCACAGGCCATAAACGGCGTGCTTGAGATTCTCAGCGTCCGTGTGCGGCTGATAAAATTTTTCATAAACGGCAATGTCCTTGATTCGATAGTCCGCGCTGAAGTCGATAACCTTTAAACCCGCGGCGAGAAGTTTCGGCACAAATCCCATCGAGACCTTGTGCGGCAGGCAGCAGAGAGCGACCTTTGCCTTCTTGACGAGTTTGTCCATATCGAGCGGCTCGATAGCGAGCGAACAGCGTCCTTTGAATCGCGGGAAGACATCGGCAACGCTGCCGCATTCGTCTGGCAGGGCGGAGAGATATGAAAGTTCGGCATTCGGATGACGCATAAGTATTTCGATGACTTCTGCGCCTGTATATCCGCTTGCGCCTATAATCGCTACTGGAAGCATAACAAAAAACTCCTAATAAAGAATTAAACAACCGCATGGGCTTCCGTCTTCGCTGCGCTACGCCGCGACAGAAGAGCCCACCATACAAAATGTTTACATAAGGCCAAAAAAAAGGCCGCAAATTCGCGGCCATTGTAATTGTTCTGCAAATAATTTGCAATTATCGTTTTGAGAACTGGAAACGCTTTCTTGCGCCGGCTTTGCCTGGTTTCTTTCTTTCGACCATTCTGCTGTCTCTTGTGAGGTATCCGCCGTCTCGCAACTGCTGGAGCAGCGAGGGGTCGTAGAGTTTTAAGGCTCTCGCTATGCCGAGCATAATAGCGCCGCTTTGGCCGGTTATGCCGCCGCCGCTTACGTTGACGAATACGTCAATGCTCGAAATTGTGTCGGTGGCTTTGAGCGGGGCAAGAACATCGCTGATGTCCTGCGGCCTTGTGAAATATCCCTTTAATTCCCTTTTATTTATTTTGATAGCTCCGCTGCCGGGCTTGATGCGAACTCTGGCGATGGAAGTTTTTCGTCTTCCAGTTCCCCATGTGAACGGGTTCTTCATCTCGGCTTTGTGTACAGGGTGCTTTTTTGCATCCACCAGGGGGCTATTTACTAAATTTTCAGTCATAATATCAGTTTTCCGTAAAGGTATATCTTACAATTCTGTTTTTACCGGCTGTTGAGCTACCTGCTCGTGTTCGGCGCCGCGATAGATTTTAAGCTTTTTGAGCATAGTTTTGCCGAGCGTGTTCTTCGGCATCATCCGCTTAATCGCAAGCTCGACGACTTTTTCGGGCTTTCTGACGACTAAGTCTTTGAATTCAACGAATCGCTGACCGCTGGGATAGCCGGTGTAATACTGGTATTCCTTGTAGTCCTTTTTGTTGCCAGTAACTCTGATTTTTTCAGCGTTAATGATGACGACGGCATCGCCGGTATCAACATTAGGCGTGTAAATCGGCTTGTTTTTGCCCATCAAAATCATAGCGACCTTTGAAGCAAGTCTGCCGAGTACCTGCCCATCGGCATCCACTAACAGCCATTTTCGCTGAATATCTTGTTTTTTTGCAAGAAAACTCTTCATAATTATCTTTCTTAGAATGTTAGAAAACGGCGCATTATAACCGCCAAACAGGACTTGTCAACGCATTTTTGGACGATTTTTTAAGGGATTTTGAGCCGAATTATGCAAATTTCGGACAAAAACTATTATATTTGCACCCCGCAAACATAGCCCCCGGTAAAACCGTGGGCTAAATAATCATTTTTTCGGGCTTTTAGTTGTCTGATTCATTAGTCAGCGGCTGATTCGGTTCGGCTGCCGCTGACGGTTGTGCCGGCTGATTTGGTTCGTTTGGCTCGGCGATTTTGGGCTGTTCAACAGTGAGTAGCTCTATTTGTGAAAATTTAATCAAAGCAAGACTGCTCTTTTTGTCATTGCCTATTTTACCAATCAGTCCGACTTTTTTGCCGAGATAGGGGGCAAAGTTAAGGGTAGCGGTCTCTCCGATTGGTTCGGCGAAGCAGACCGGAATGCCGTTTGCGTCGGATACGATGAACCGTGTTGTCATAGGCTGGGTTTCATAAACGAGCGAATGCTTTAATGTGCCGATAATCGCGTATTTGCTGGTATTAGAGCGTTTTTTCAGTTTTTCCTGATGTTTCTTTTCTATTTCAATAAGTCTTTTATTCAGGTCGTCGTTGTGTTTTTGCAAATCCTGACTCGTCTGAATCGCCAATTCGCAGCGTTCAACGTCCTTGAGCAAATAGGCGGCATATTCGCCGGCGCTGCTGTTATTGGCATCAACAATAAGTTTTCCGAGGCCGGCCTTTATATTAGAGTAGTTCTGTGCGTCGAGAGATTTTTCTCTCTCGTCCTGAAACTGTTTTTCAAGCTCATAATATATTTCGATATTGCGATTCTTCAGTTCGACCTGCTCGATTACAACGACAGGCTTTGGCGCAGGCGTTTGTTCGGTCTGGGGTTCCGTTGGGGCTTGTTCAATAGTAGTGGCGGCGGGTTTATTAACATCCGTTTGTGCCGGTAATTTCAAATCCATCTGCTCTGCGCTTCTGATGAATTTGATATACTGGCTGGATGTCCAGAGGCTCGCGCCTTCCGGCGGGGCGATTTTATAGTAATCGCCGACGGCTTTGCCGATAATTCTTACCTTTTGCCCTTTTGTGAGGGTAATTTGAATGCTGTCGGACCGCATAGGTTCGAGGTCTTCTGAACCGGCATAGACCCTGACATTGTCGCCTGTAACGATGCCGACATCGGGTTTATTGGCATCGGTCTGGATATATTGCTTGAAAATCCATGAAAAACTTCCCGGCGGGGGCAGAATCCTGACCCAGGTAAATTTTTGTTCGGCGACGATAACCCTTAGCGGAGAGTTGATTTTTCCGCAACTGTAAAAGTTCATTCCCGGCCCGGAACGGACGTTGAGCTGCGAACCTGTAACTTCGCCGATGTATGGAAATGTAATTTCGTTGGCTTCCGGGGGTGCGATATCGGATGAGCCGAGGGCGGCAGGTTTCTGCTCGGCAAAGGCAAGGCTAATTACGCAAAGTGTTGTCAATCCTATTACTTGTACAGCTTTTGAAAGCGTCATCTTTGTATCCTTTCATATTTTAGTAGTCAGTAGCCAGTATCCAGTAGTCAGTAGAAAAGAATCGCCTTGCGGCGAAGCTGTTTCTATTGGTTGTGGACTATCCTGTCTAAAAATCCGTTAAGACGCTATTATCGCAATAGGAGGTTTGTTGTCAATTCTAAATTTCGCTGCCGAGCTTTTGTAAAAGGGCAGGTTCGGTTTTATCGGCTGTCGGCAGCGTGAACCAGAAAGTCGAGCCGTTGCCGGGCTGGGATTCGACGCCGATTTTGCCGCCGTAGCGTTCGACGATTTTTTTGCAGATTGGAAGGCCGATGCCTATGCCATCGTACTCGCTTCGCAGGTGCAGTCTCTTGAACATCGTAAATATCGCCTGATGAAATTCCGGCTTGATGCCGATGCCGTTGTCCGTGATTTCGATTTTAACCATTTCGTTGGCGGCAGGTTTGCTGGTTATTGTAATGTGAGGCACATTGCCTTTGGCCTGATATTTTATGCCGTTGAAAATTAAATGATACATCAGTTGTCGCACAAACAAATTATCCGCATCAATCACGGGCAGCGGTTTTGGAACATCAATTATCGCTCCGCTCTTTGCGAGGGCATCTGCCAGCTCTATATTTTTCAATCTGTCAATCAGGCTGTCTAATTTTACTGTTCCGAGAGGCAATTCCTTTGTAAGAATCGCCGAGTAGGCAAGCAGGCCTTCGACCATTTTCGTCATACGCCCGGCGCCTTCAATCATAAAAGATAAATTTTCAGCATCGTCGCTTGCAAGCGTTCCCTTGAGCGAGTTTTGCAGCAGATTGCCGAAGGCGGATATTTTTCTCATAGGCTCTCTTAAATCGTGCGAAGCGATATAGACGAAATCTTTCAAATCGCTGTTGCTTTTCGCGAGATTTTCATTGAGCCTGTTCATTTCCTCTTCGGCTTGTTTGGATTTTGAAATGTCAATAAAGGCCTCAAGCAGAACTTCCTCGTTATCAAATGTTATTGGTATAACGCTTTTAAGAATGGGTATCTTTCTGCCGTCTTTAGTCAGGAGAACTCTCTCGGACTGATCGACTTGCTGATGTTTGTCCAGAATGGGACAGTCCCCCTTGCATGTCTGGCAGACAAGCTTATGACATATTTTGCCGACAATATCGCTGCGGTCGCTGTGGCCGGTCATTTCAACCACTTTATCATTGACCAAACGAATGATTTTGTTTTTGTCAATCACCGCTACGCCGAACGGCATCGCGTCAATCATTTTCATCAGGTTGGCGCGGGATTTTTTAATCTCCTCCTCGGCCCGCTTACGCTCGGTTATTTCATATTCAAGTCGCTGATTTACATCAGTAAGTTCCCCTGTACGCTGTTCGACTCGTTTTTCGAGATTGTTTCTGGCCGCGTGCAGTTTAGCCAGCGTATCGGCAAGCTGGTCGCTGCGGAGATTGAACCAGTAGGCGAGCAGACCTAATTCGTCTTCACCGGCGCGGGCGAGATGTTCCAGCGTATCGGCATTTGCTTCGACGGTGCCCTGAAGCTGCTTTGACATCGACAGGAGCGGTTTTATAAAAGCCCCGTACAAAATTATAAATCCGGCCAAAATTACCGCCGCTGTAATTCCGATGATAAACGAAAGAATCGTACGATATATGGAAACGGACGCGGCGATAGCCTCGCTAATCGGCATAACCGTTACCACTTTCCAATAGGTATGCGGAACGTGAAATATGAATACCGTGCAGGGTTTGCCGAGCAGAACGTCGTTTGACATCGCAAACTGCTTCAACTGATAATTATTGTTCATATTGTTCAGCGGGTCGGCAAGGGCTGCGCTTATCATAACAGCTTCCTGATGGTTGATTTGGTAGCTCTCGCTGTCTATCGCAGTGACTAATTCTTCGCTGGATTTGTTTTTATCGGTTTGAACCGCTTTTATTATAATTTCGCTGTTCACCTGCGATATGGCATCGGCAATCGGTTTGAAAAGCGGATTAGTCTGCGCCATCTGTTCAGCGTCGATAAACTCTTCGGTTTTTTTGCCGAACTTGTCTATTGGATAAATCTTCGCCATTGATTCCTTTGGAAACGACAGGAATTTTCCATTTCTGTCCACGACAAAGGAATATCCGCCGAGCCTTGAAGAAGCCTGTTCGAGAAATTTGCCAAGTCCTTCGAGTTTAAAGTCAACGGTGGAAACGCCGAAAAACTTTCCGTTGCGATACATCGGCACGGTGCAGGTAACCATAGGCTGGTATGAATAAGGGTCCATATAGGATTTCGACCAGAAATCCTTATCGTCGCCGATGTGTTTGGCCGGAACATACCATTCTTCGTTATGGTAGCCGGCTCCATTGGGGTCGTTATAATTGTCGTAGTAGCGGAGTTCGCCTTTTTCGTCGCGACCCCAGAAAAAGCTGCGGCGTGCGATATCTCCTGAAAACATATAAGGCTCCGGCCAGATGCCGCCGCCTGCGATAAACGATTCACTGCCGGCTACGTTCATTACATTCGGCACAGTTGTCATATAAGTTTCAACGTCGAGAGGCAATAGTTCGCCCAGATTCGCCAGCGATTTTGCAAGGCTCTCGGCGAATACAGTTCTTGAATATACGTCGGCTACGATTGTGTTGCCGGTCTGCGTAACTAAACGATAGGCCTGCTGCTCAAGTCGCACTTTGCCCACTCTTTTCATTACAAGGACAATGGAAGCGACAAGCACCGCAAACAGCAATAAAAATACCAGAGGCATTTTGAACAGCAGTTTATTGTACCATTTCAGAACAAATTGTTTGTCGGCAGTCATAATTGTTTATTATTATCCTTTGTACTTACAACAAGCTCATTCTCCGTTTTTGCGGGCTGTCCGGCTTTATTTACACCGGCCGTTGGCAGAGTGAACCAGAAAGTCGAGCCTTTGCCGAACTCCGATTCAACACCGATTTGGCCGCCGTTACGCTCAACTATTTTTTTACATACGGCCAGGCCGATTCCCGTACCTTCATATTCGTTTTTAGAATGCAGGCGTTTGAACATAATGAAAATCGCCTGCTGAAATTCCGGTTTAATGCCGATGCCATTATCGGTTATGTTGATTCTAACCATTCCATCGGCGGCGGGTCTGCTGGTTATCGTGATTTGAGGCGTATTGCCTTTTGCCTGATATTTCATACCGTTGGCGATTAAATTCTGCAAAAGCTGCCGAATCCGAACAGGGTCAACGTCAACTTCCGGCAGCGGCTGTGGAATATCTATTGTCGTATGTTTTTCTTCGAGCAATACAGACAGTTCAAGCTGGCGAAGCTGGTCAACTATATCGTTGAGGTTCACCGTTTCGGCAGAATTGGCTTTTGAGCTTACTCTGGAATACGCAAGCAGACCTTCAATCATCTGCGTCATTCGGTTTGCGCCGTCTATCATAAAGTTTAGATTCTCCGCGTCGTCGCCGTCGATTTTACCGGATAATGATTTTTGCACCATAGAGCCGAACGCCGATATTTTCCGCAGCGGCTCCCGCAAATCGTGCGACGCGATATAAACGAAGTTTTTAAGCTCTTCATTAGTGGCTGCCAGTTGTGCTGTCCGTTCCTCAACACGTTTTTCCAGAGATTCGTTAAGCAGTCTGACTTCCGTTCCTGCCGAGGTTGCCATAATTACCTGCTCCGAAGTGTGTGCCAAACCCAAAAGCAATTCATCTTCTTCGGACGAAATTGGATGTTTGCTGAAGAGCGCCATTACTCCTATTACTTCGCCGGCAGAATTAAGCAGACGATACCCGGCAAAGGAAACCAGCCCCAGTTCCCTGACCCACTCATGGTTATGAACACGCGGATTATTGGCCGCATCATTGGTAAGAAACTTCTTGTCCTCACCGGAAGCTATCAGGCCAATCTTGTAACAGCCGAATGGGACACGTTGATGGTCGCCGTTGATATGAGTGTATCGGCCTGAACTTGCCATAAGATGCAGACAAAAATCACGATGGCGACAAACTCCGGGGCCTTCAGTGTTTTTCGCATGGACACAGCCTTTCTGGCACAAATCCGCCGGTCTAATCATCCAGATACGGGCAAAATCAGCGTCAAAAACTGATACAATCCCGTCTGTGATAATCCTGAGTTTATCGGAAACACCGCACGGTCTCATCAATGCTTCTCTCAAATCATTTAGCCGCACAACGCAGGATTCAGATTTTTCGCGTTTTTTTATCTCCTGACGCAAATCGGATGTCATTTTGTTGAAGGCGCCCGCCAATTCTCTCATTTCGTTATCCTGTGACATCGGAACTTCATAGTCAAGATTCCCCCGTCTGATTTCGTTAATACCGGCGACAATATTCTTTACCGGTTTTACTAAACACACAATAATAAAATATAAGGCAATGCCAAGAATGGATAATCCTATTATTGAAAAGAAAACCATCATAATTGTTCGTGAACGGATAATCATAGCGGTTCGCGATTCATAATCGCTGTTGCGACTCCCTAACATTCCCACGATATTATCAATCGCCATACGGTGTTGCTCGTACTTTTCACGCATCGCGCCGTAAGCAAGATTGCGAGCCTCTGTTTTATTCCCGGCTTTTATCAATGGAATAAACTTTTCCCTGGCCAGTTTATAAAATTCCATTGCAGGACGATATGATGTTTCTATTAGTTCATTTTTTATCTTGTCTTCTTTGAGGCTGGCTTTCCAGAATTTATGCTTATCCTGATAATTCCTGAACAGTGATTCACTTTTTTCAATTTGGATATTCATCATATCCACATTATTGGTTCCAAGCGTTTCCAGAGCTGTCAGATATGATTCTATGATATATTCCGGCGGAGGCAGAATATCCGCCATTAGGTCTTTCCCCTGCACGATCTGTTTGTACATTGTGCCATTTACTTTTACCATATTTAAGGTTTGCAGGGAATATACCGCCACAAATGTAAAAAATGCGGCCATCATTAGTCCGATCCTAAACAATCTTGTTCGTATGCTTAATGTTTTGCCCTTCTCCAGCCAGAACAATATGGCAACACCTATCACTATAAGTGCCAGACCATAGAGAAGAAATGCAAGACCTATGTTATTTTGCAGCCAGGTATAGATTGAATTCATTTTGTATCTTTCAAACGTAAAAATACAACTATTGTCCTGTCTCGTTTTTTAAGTTTTAATCAAGCAGCAACAGCAAATACCTTCCATCCCCATAAAGCCATGTGTTTGTCTGTAAGCAAGCAGCGATACTCTGATTGACATCTGTTATTTCGATAGATTGGCTGCGGGGCTTGAGTTTAAAACGAAAAGTGTCTTTTTTGCCGCTATAATGCGGGTTAGAGGCGGTTTTGATTATGTTATAGGACTGCCTTATTTCTTACTTCCTACTTCTCACTTCTTACTTCCTTTGGACTATCGCCGCCTCCGCCTAATACGGCGTAAAGTTTCACCTGATTGACGAGCCTGGCTAAACGGAACGCAACAAGTCCCTGCTCGGCGGCATAAAGAGAGCGATGCGCGTCGATAACGCCTAAATAGCTGTCGATTCCCTTTGTATAACGTATGTTGGACAGCCGATAGGTTTCCGCCGCGGCATCGGATAGTGATTGCTGCGCCGACAACTGCCGGCCTATCGTACCCTGTACCGCAAGAGCGTCGGCCACTTCCTTAAAGGCCTTTTGAATTGATTTTTCATATTGAGCGAGAACTATTTTTTGTTCCGTTTTAGTTACAGTCAGCGCAGACCATGCGCGCGGGTCAAAAATAGGCATCACGATTTGCGGCGCAAAATTCCACGTTGACGAGCCGGGCTGGAACAGTCCGGACAATTCGGAACTGGCCGTTCCGACGGAAGTCGTCAGAGTAATGCGGGGGAAAAGGGCAGCTCTGGCCGCGCCGATATTCGCATTGGCGGCCTGGAGCATATTTTCCGCCTGAAGAATATCAGGCCGGCGAAGGAGCGACTCGGACGAAATGCCTGCGGAAATTTCTTTCGGCTGGTTAATCGAATTCAAGTCAGCCGGCAGCAGTTCGCTCGGCACCGACGAGCCTGCCAAAAGGTTCAAAGCCGTTTCGTCCTGGGCAGCCAATCGAGTGTACAACGCTATATCCACGCGCGCCGAATCCACTCTTGTTTGAACCTGAAGCAAATCCAGTTCCTGCGCAAGTCCGTTTTTATAACGCCGCTGAATTAAATCGTAAGCGGCCTGTTGAGCGTCCAAAGTGGATTGTGCAAGCCGGAGATTTTCATTATCCGCGGCCAAAGTCAGATACGCGCCGGCGACTTCCGACACTAATAAAATCTGTGCGCTGCGGCGAGCCTGTTCAGTTGCCAAGTATTCTTTCAGAGCGCGGTCTTTCAGACTGGTTAGGTATCCGAAAAAGTCAATCTCCCACGAAGCCATACCAAAATCTACGCTGTATTTTTCCGTTGTTACCGCTTTCTTTGTCGCCGAAAGGTCGCCAGGAGTGCGTTGCCTGCTCCATCCGCCGGTTGCATTAATCGTCGGCAAAAGTTCGGCGCGCTTTATGCCGTACATTCCGCGCGCTTTTTCGACGTTCAAACCGGCTATTCGCAAATCGCGGTTATTTTGCAGCGCAGTCTCGATAATTTTGACGAGCCGCTGGTCGGTAAAAAAATCACGCCATTTAAGTTCCGATGCCTGCGGAGCATTAGCGTCAGCTTTGTTTTCTTTATATGCTGCGCCTTTAGGCCACTCTGCCGGAACGGGAGCGTCCGGCCTTGCGTATTTAGGAGCAAGCGAGCATCCGCTAATCAGGGAATTTAGGATTAAGCCGAAAATTAATAACATCTTTCGCATATTAACGCACCTCCTGCGTTGTAATTGATATTTTCCGTTTTCTCGCAAAGAAACGCGATACAAGGACAAAGAACAGCGGAATGAAAAGCAAATCGATAAATGTCGCAGACAGCATTCCGCCGCAAACAGCCGTTCCTATGGCATTTTGCGCTCCCGCTCCTGCGCCTGTGGATATAGCCAGCGGCAAAACGCCGAAGAAAAACGCCAGCGAGGTCATCATAACAGGTCGGAATCGGGTTTTCACAGCTCCAAGAGTTGCATCGACTAATCCTTCTCCATTATCCATACGATGTTGCGCAAACTGAATAATCAAAATAGCGTTCTTTGTGGACAAGCCCAGAGTGGTTAGAAATCCTATCTGAAAATAAACGTCGTTTGGAAAACCTCGCAAATATGTCGCCAGCATCGCGCCTAACACGCCAAGCGGCAGCATCAGCATATTTACAAATGGAATAGTCCAGCTTTCGTACAGAGCCGCTACGCACAGGAAAATAATTAAAATGGAAAAGGCGTATAGCGGAACTGTCTGCGTGCCTGCCTGCCGTTCCTGATATGAAACCCCTGTCCAGTCAAAGCCGATTCCCTGCGGCAGTTTCTTGATAAAGCTTTCCATAGCCGCCATCGCTTCGCCGGAGCTTCTTCCCGGTGCCGCCTCGCCCTGAATATTTATAGATGGAAAGCCGTTGAACCGCTCCAATTTTGGAGACCCGCTTGACCAGTGGCCGGACGCAAAGGAAGAAAACGGAACCATCTTGCCGCTGGTATTTCGCACATAGAGTTTTTCCAAATCCTTGGGCAGCATACGATATGGAGCATCGGCCTGGGCATACACTCTTTTTACTCGCCCACCCTGAATGAAGTCGTTGATATACGCGCTGCCGAAAGCCGCCGAAATCGTGTTATGAATGTCGGTAATGGGCAGCCCCAATGCGCCGGCTTTTTCCCAGTCCACGTCAATTCGATATTCAGGAACGTCCTCAAGGCCGTTGGGACGAACCTTGGCCAATACCGGGTCTTGCGCCGCCATACCGAGGAGCTGGTTGCGAATTGCCATCAGTTCTGTGTGTCCCAAACCGCCGCGGTCAAGCAGTTGAAAATCAAATCCCTTTGCCATACCTAATTCGATGACAGCCGGAGGCGCAAAGGCAAATACCAAAGCATTGCGGATAGGGTAAAAAGCCATCATCGCTCTTCCAGCTATTGCCGTTACTTTCATATTCTCACGGTTGCGGAGTTTCCAGTCCTTGAGTTTAACAAAGGACATTCCCGCATTCTGTCCGTGTCCGGCAAAGTTCGCGCCGGAAATCGTCATACAGGAAGCTACGGAATCTTTTTCCTGTTCGAGAAAGTAGTTTCTGACAGTATCCATTACCTTTTTGGTTTGCTCTATGGTCGAGTTTGCCGGCAGCATAGCCTGCACCATCAAAATCCCCTGGTCTTCATCAGGAAGATAAGCCGTGGGCATTCGCTTGAAGATGAATCCCAGAGCAGCCACAATCAGAACAAAAGCTATAAGATAGCGGAATTTTTGCGAGAATGATTTGCCCACTAATCCAACATATAAATCTCTGATATGGAAAAATTTTCTGTCAAACCATTTGAAGAACGGCCGCAGAAAAAAGACGCTCGATTCTGCCGGCTCGTGTCCTTTTGGTATAGGTTTGAGAAGTGAAGCGCACAGGACGGGAGTGAGTATCAATGCAACAACCACCGAAAGAAGCATCGAGGCGATGATGGTTATGGAAAACTGGCGGTATATAACGCCGGTCGCTCCGCCGAAAAACGCCATCGGCCCAAAGACCGCCGACAGCACTAATCCTATGCCTATCAGCGCGGGAGTAATCTGCTCCATAGATTTGCTCGTGGCCTCTCTGGGCGAAAGTCCTTCCTCGCTCATAATTCGTTCCACGTTCTCGACCACCACAATAGCATCGTCAACTAAAAGCCCGATAGCCAGTACCATAGCGAACATAGTCAGCATATTGATTGAGAATCCGAAAAATCCCAGCGTAGCGAACGTTCCAAGCAGCACCACAGGCACCGCGATTGTCGGGATTAAAGTCGCACGCATATTTCCCATAAACAAATACATCACCAAAAAGACTAATAGAATTGCCTCGAAAAGGGTCTTAACTACTTCTTCGATTGCCACCCTGACGAATGGCGTGGTATCATAAGGATAAACGACTTTCATACCGGCTGGGAAGAAATAGCTCATATCTTCCAATTTGGCTCTGATGGCTTTGGCGGCATCTAATGCGTTTGCGCCTGCCGCCTGCCTGACCGCCAGAACCGCTGATGGTTTGCCGTTGAAAGACGCTTCGATATCGTAAGATTCGGCGCCGAGTTCGGTTCGTCCGATATCGCCGACTCGCACAACGGACCCGTCAGGGTTGGTGCGGATAGGGACAGCGGCAAACTCCTGCGGAGTTTTGAGCATACTTTGAACGATAATCGATGCGTTCAAACGCTGGCCTTCTATCGCGGGCATACCCCCGAACTGACCGGCGGACACCTCTACGTTATAAGCCCGCAGCGCCATTATTACATCCTGAATCGTCATTTGGTAATCGGTGAGTTTATCCGTGTTCAGCCAGATTCGCATAGAATACTGGCTGCCGAAGATTTCCACTTCACCGACTCCCGGCACACGCGAAAGAACTTTTTCAAGGTTGGATTGGGCATAGTCCTGCAAATCGTGCCCGTCCATACTTCCGTTTTCCGATATCAGGCCGACAATCAGAAGCCAATTTCGAGTGGACTTACTCACCTTTACACCCTGACGCTGCACCACTTCCGGCAGACTTGCCATAGCAAGCTGCAATTTATTCTGTACCTGCGACCACGCCATATCAGGGTCGGTTCCGGGAGCAAAGGTAAGCTCTATACGCGATGCGCCGGACGAATCGCTGCTGGCGGAAAGATACAGCATCTTGCTGAAGCCGGTCATCTTCTGCTCGATAATCTGCGTTACGCTGTTTTCAACCGTTTCCGCTGATGCACCGGGGTAAAAAGCGGTAATGGCAATCGATGACGGAGCAATAGGCGGATACTGCGAAATTGGTAAATTATAAATCGCCAGACCGCCCAGCACCATAATTATGATGGCGATGACCCACGCGAAAACAGGACGCTTTAAAAAGAATTTCGATAACATCACTTGCCTCCGTTTGGCTGGCCTGGCATTCCGGGTTTTGCGCCAGCGCCGGCGGCATTAAACGGAACTGCCATTACGACAGAGCCGGGCCGGGCTTTTTGGATTCCTTCGACAATCACGCGGTCGCCGAATGACAGACCTGACGAGACTAACCATTGGTTGCCGATTGCGCGTTCCAGAACGAGCGGACGAGGCTGAACTTTATTCTCCGCATCGACCATCAATACGATTGGATTTCCTTTTACATCGCGCAGTACCGATTGTTGAGGAATAAGTATCGCCTGCTCCTGAACGCCTTCTTCTATTACTACACGCGTGAACATACCAGGCAGAAGAACTCCCTGCGGATTTGGAAATACGATTCGCAGAATAACCGTTCCGGTCGTTGGGTCAACGGTAATATCGCGAAATTGAAGTTTGCCGTCCGATGAATACTCTGTGCCGTCTTCTAAGAAAAGCTTGACCTTCTTCTGGCTCATTTCGTTTTGATTGAGTCTGCCGTCTTTCATACTGCGATTTAATCGCAGCATTTCAGCGGTGGATTGAGGCACGTCTGCGTAAATCGGGTCTATTTGCTGAATGGTTGACAATGCCGTTGGCTGATACGCTATTACCAGAGCGCCGTCGGTTACGCTGGATTTGCCGATACGTCCTGATATAGGCGCTGTAACGCTGGTGTACCCCAAATTGATATTGGCTGTCTCAACCGTCGCCTGCCAATATTGAATCTCCGCCTCGGTCTGGTTGAGCGAACTTGTCGCGTCGTCATATTCCTGCTGACTTACCGCGCTCTCGACAAGCAATTCCTTATATCGCTCGACCCGCGAACGGATAGAAGGCAGACTGGCCCGGGCTCGGCTAAGAGAGGCTTTGGCGTTGTTGACTGCCGCCTGAAAGGGCGCCGGGTCGATTTGATAAAGTATCTGACCGGCATTGACATCGGAGCCTTCCGTGAACAGACGCTTTTGTATAATGCCGTTGACCTGCGGACGGATTTCCGCGATGCGATAAGCGGAGGTCCTTCCCGGCAATTCAGTCGTCAGCACTGCCCGCTGCGGCATTATCGTTACCACGGCCACTTCGGTGGGCGGCGGTGGAAATGGTGGTCGCCCGCAGCCGATTAGCGAAAGGGTCATTACAGTCATTATAATTGTAAGCAGAGATAGTATATTTTTTTTAAGCATTGCCATTACCCTCATTTTTAAGCAGGTTATCGACAAACAGAGTTTCTATATTTTTCAAACCATGTTCGATTTTAACTTTATCGAAATTTTCCGATGACTTGAAAATAAACGCCTCCAGAGTCGCGCTCAATGCGTTCGTGGCTGTTTGAGCATCAATGGAACGGAACTGTTTATTCCTGATGCCGGACTTAATGATATTAAGCAGTTTTTCATTTAATTTAATGTGTATATTTTCTTCCGCCTTTTTTGTATATGTCGGCGCCGGCGTTAATGAGCCGTATTGAGAGACATAGAGCCTGATAAATTTGAGGTTGTCCTCGAGAAGTTCGGTATTCGCTCTTATGAAAGTTCGGATTTTTTCATCTTCCGGCCTGTCGCTGTCAAGTATGGGGCATAATACCTGATAAATCTTATCAGAGCAGTCGTCCATTAGTTCGCTGAAAAGCTGTTCCTTGCCGGCAAAAAAGTTGTACAAAGCACCCACCGAAAACTCGGCTTTTACGGCAATATCCTGCATTGACACGTTGCTGAACCCCTTGTCGGAAAACAAGTTAAGAGCGGCATTAAGAATCTCGGTTTTGTGCCTTGTCTTTTCCTTTTCTTTTCTTGTCATCACCATATTGGCCATATTGCAACTCCTGAATACTAACTCATTATCGTAATATCTATTCATATTATGAATAATAATTCAGGAAAAGTCAAGCCCATTCGCAAAAAACATTTTCGGACGTTAGTTTTGAGTTAATATAGTCTCAAAATAAGTCGATAAACACCGTATATAAACTACTCTAATTTTGAGAATGCGTGCGAATATGAAAATAAAAAAACAGCGGAAAGTTCTTGTAGTTGACGACAGTCAGGCAAATCTTATTCTGCTCAAAGCGCATTTGACCAATATGGGGCTTATCGTGCTGCTGGCTGAAAATGCCGAACAGGGATTGGCGCTGGCGGCCGAACAGCGGCCTGATATTATTCTTCTCGACGTAATGATGCCCGACCTCGACGGTTTTGAGGCATGCAGGAGATTAAAGGCCGATGTCCGCACATCTTCTATCCCGATACTTTTCGTTTCCGCCAAAGACCAGAGCGAGGACAAAGTCGCCGGCCTGAAACTCGGCGCGATAGATTACATAACCAAGCCCTTTAACAGGGGCGAGCTTCAGGCGAGAATAAACATAGTTCTGCAAATGATTGAGCTTCAGGAAAGGCTGCTTTTGCTGGCCAACACTGACGAGCTTACGGGTCTTTCAAACAGGCGCCACTTTTTTGAAATTCTCGAACGTGAAATTCTTCAGGCCAAAATCCGCGGCGGTTCAATCGCCGTTATGATGTTCGATGTTGACCATTTTAAAAATGTCAATGACACCTACGGCCACTTGGCCGGCGACAGAATTCTTCAGCAGGTTGGCAAAATTCTCGACGACAATATCTATCCGCTCGATATGGCTGGCCGATACGGCGGCGAGGAATTTATAATTATTATGCCCGGTATGCCCGTCGAAATCGCAGACCAGAGAGCCGAAAAACTGCGCTCGATGATTGATAAATACAACTGGGAAATTAACAACAAGCCGATTTCCATCACCTGCAGCGTTGGCGTTGCTGTTTTTGACGGCGCCGATGCGACCGACCCTTACGACCTTATCAGAAGGGCAGACGATGCATTGTACGCTGCCAAGCATCGCGGCAGAAACCGCGTTGTTTCTTATGACCAGGTCAATCCAGGCGAAAATGTTCCCGAACGGCAGGGCGAAGATTTCCGCGAGCTGCAAACAAAAATTTCAACGCTCGCACAGCAGGTAAAATCGCAGACTATCGGTATGATAACCGCCTTTACAAAGGCTATCGCCGCGAAGGACGACTATCTGGCGCAGCACGTTGAGAACGTAAAAACTTATGTCTCGGCCATTGCGAAGCAAATGAACATTTCCGGGCCTCTTGCCGAGCAGCTTATAACGGCAGCCGCCCTCCACGACCTCGGCAAAATTATTATTCCGAATCACATTATGCGGAAAAACACCGCCCTCACCGATGACGAACGCAGAATTATGGAAAGACATCCGATTTCCAGCGCAGAAATTATCGCTCCAATCGGCATCTTCTATCAGGAAGCCGTTATTATCCGCCATCACCACGAAAATTATGACGGCACAGGTTACCCAAGCGGATTAGTCGGCAAAAATATCCCATTCGGCTCAAGAATCCTCACCGTCGCAAACGCTTTCGACGCGATGACCTGCAAACACTGGAACATCAAACCGAAATCAGCCGACGAAACAATCGCCGAAATGATAAGTCTTGCAGGAGCTCAATTCGACCCGGAAGTCGTAGAAGCGATGAAAAACGCTTACGCTGAAAATCACGATAAGTGGCCGCTGTCGCAAAAACAGCAAAACGAATGCCCCGCGTGATTCAGCGGACGATTCTGTCATTCCCGCGACCTGTCGCGGCGTAGCGCAGCGAAGACGGAAGCCCACGCTGTTCTTCCATCAGTCAGTTTGAGTTATTAAGGTTTTGTCTCCGGCGGAGCTGAAGCGGCAAAAACCGCATCAACGGCGCCATTCTCGCACATCTTCTTCAGCAACTCAACAATCTCCGTATAAGAAACGCCAAGACCGACGCATTTTTTGTCGTCCTCCGGGGCAGGCTCATCGCCGAGCGTTCGGATTACGTCTGCCAGTCGGAAACTTGTTTTCAGCGGCCCCATCAGTTCGCCGGTTACAGGATGCTTTCGCATTATGGAGATTTTATTTTCATCCGGCAGGGAGTTAATGATGACATGTCCGTCGTCCGACTCGACGAAAATGTCTCCCCGGCAATCTAACGGAGCGCCCAGCATAACGATTCTCGGCTCGCCGGTTCTCGAAATCCATACCGTTTTTGGCGAAAGCTGGATAGCCTGGTCGATATAAAAATTGCCGCCCACCAGAGTTTGAATAATTGAATCATCGTTGTATTTTTTCAGATATTTATACGCGGCGTATCTGACATCGAGACTGGCGTCTGCCACTAATCTGTTCATAAGCGAAATTACGTCCTCTTTGGACGCGGTTTTGCCGATTGCGTTTATGGCATCGAGTCGCAGCGAAGAAGATGAATCCTGCGCGACATTACGAAGAATTTTTAATCCGCGATAATCGCCGATTTTCAGCAGACATCTGGCCGCGACGAATTTTGTCTGCGAATCATTGCTGTCTAAGAGCGGAATGATTTTGGGAATGGCCGATTTGCCCACGGCTTCAAGACGAATTTCATATTTCGTTTTTTCAGATTCGGTTTCCAGCTTTTTGACGAGCGAAGTTATATATGCTTCCTCGGATGCCTGGCTCGAGCTAAGATATATGGATTTTAGCAGTTCCAGAAAAGCGGCCTTGTCGTCAATATATTTTTCCGGCGGAGACAGAGCTATGATGCTTTCGGAGGGAGCTTCCGCGACGTTTTTGCCGAACCTTTCGTCGATTCTATTTCGGATTATGGCCGCCGTGCGAAAATCAGGTTTGAAAATCGAAAGGAGAATTTGAGAGTTCTTAATGACTTTTCCGCCGCCAAGAACAAATCCGCCTCGCGGGTCGGGTTTAGGTTCCGATATATTGTCGATATAAACGCCGCCTGCCGCATAAGCGAGAGTTTTTGATGCGCCGACAACGTCTTGTATCTGACTGACATATTTTAGCTCGGTGGTATAAAGTCTTCCGCCTTTCAGGCTCGTGGTTTGTGTATTTGCCAGGGTCGAAACTTTGACATCGAAGGCCTGCTGCTTCGTCGCACCGGCAGGAATAAAACCCTCCACCAGCACAACGGCCGTGTCTAAGCTGTCTATCATTTTATCGGGGTTGATGAGTTTTCTGTCGCCGACCCTGCTTGTGATATACTGTCGGAGATAAGCCCTTACATCGGGCGGACACTCGGCGGAGCCGGTATTTGCCAGACCGACGACTAAACCTATGCCCTTGACGGGGATTGGACTGAATGCCACAACCTCGGCAAAATCGCCGATGGTTTTGTCAAGCTGCAGAGGCTGCTCGACTTTGGCAGGGGCGGCTTTCTTGGATTTTTTCTGTTTCGCCGCAGGGTAGCAGACCGAAGAGCATATTAGAATTGTAACGGCCAAAACGATATACAATGCGTAAATACTGCGATTTTTCATAAGACATTACCTATAATTAAATTATCGGCAGTTATGATATTGCCAAAACGCAATGCCGTCAAGACATTTAGACAGGGCGATTCAGAGGGGGGCGGGTTAGCCCCGGCACCTGTCCTGAACTTGTCGAAGGAATACTTTGCCGGGTCCCGCGGCAACTGCCCTGAAAGGGCGCAATACTCACTCTCGATTGTCGATTCTCTTTTCGCGCTTAGCCCCGCCATCACTATGGCAGGGTTCGTTGTCATTTCGACAACAACAGAGCCGCGACAGTAATGGAGCGGTCAATTAAAATCTCATCGGCGACCCGTCGCGTCGTAGTTTCAACGAAGACGGAAGGCGGGAATCCAGTTGGTAGGGTGGACAGCTCTGCTGTCCACGCGTTTTTATTTAGCCCCTGATTTATTAGGAGGTTCGTTGTCATCTCTGAAAGCGTGCTTCCAGTCAAACAAATAATTTTAATATTTTTAAATCGTTTATCGAACCGCTTTTATGGTTTTCAACCAAGTCATCTCTTCGCCGTAATTTCCGGCATAATTTTCTT